>ERZ859980.162-NODE-162-length-48684-cov-11.734253_pt1 | contig 48684 bp, 43 predicted proteins | sample MGYA00509984_ERZ859980 | MGnify/ENA primary metagenome ERZ859980 (study PRJEB30046, sample SAMN00715173) | human gut metagenome | study: EMG produced TPA metagenomics assembly of the A metagenome-wide association study of gut microbiota in type 2... | reverse complement strand
GTAGTCGCCGTCTTAACTGAAGCCCTGAAGCGGAAACGCTTCGGGGCTTTTTTGTATCCGTAACTCAGATTTTATTGTATCTTTGCAACTGATTAAATCTAATTATATTGTTTTTTAATTATCGAATAAGTATGAGAACACGCATCTTACACCGTTGGAAAACGGTTTTTCTAGGGGGATTATTGGGAATATTTTCATTGTCGGCACAGGCAGAGGGAACTGACTATACACCAACTCCAGAGAATCTGCAAGCCCGAAAAGAATTTCAAGATGGTAAGTTTGGTATATTTCTGCATTGGGGAATATATAGCATGTTTGGCCAAGGAGAATGGTATATGAATACCGCTAACATTGATTGCCATGAGTATGCGAAAGCTGCATCAGGATTTTATCCTTCACGTTTTAATGCGCAGGAGTGGGTAGCTGCAATCAAAGCTTCCGGAGCCAAATATATCTGCATTACTTCCCGCCATCATGATGGATTCTCTATGTTTAATACGAAATATTCAGACTATGACATCGTAGATGCGACTCCTTTTAAGCGGGATGTGATAAAGGAGTTGGCCGAAGAGTGCCGCAAGCAGGGAATAAGATTGCATTTATATTATTCGCATCTGGACTGGACACGTGAAGATTATTATCCATTGGGAAATACGGGGCATGGAACCGGACGTACTTCACATGGGGAATGGGCAACTTATTATCAGTTCATGAATCATCAGCTTACGGAATTGCTGACTAACTATGGTCCGATTGGTGCTATCTGGTTTGATGGAATGTGGGACCAGCCCGATGGGTTTGACTGGAAGTTAGAGGAACAGTATAAACTGATTCACAAATTACAACCTGCATGTCTGATTGGAAACAATCATCATAAAACACCTTACCCAGGTGAAGACTTTCAGATGTTTGAACGTGACCTTCCCGGTGAGAATAAAGCTGGGTTGTCTGGGCAGTCAGTGAGTCTCTTCCGTTGGAAACTTGCGAAACGATGAATGGCATGTGGGGGTACAAAATAAAAGACCAGAATTATAAGTCGGTTACTGATTTAGTTCGTCTGCTGGTACGTGCGGCAGGTAAAGGAGCTAATCTGCTGATGAATATCGGCCCTCAGCCTAATGGTGAACTTCCGGCTGTGGCTGTAGAACGTTTGAAGGGAGTAGGAGACTGGATGTCGAAATATGGGGAAACCATTTATGGCACTACTGCTGGAAATGTGATGAGTGCTTCGTGGGGAACCACAACCCGTAAGGATAATATGCTTTATGTACATTTATTAGCGGACCACATGCCTCAGTTTGTGACTTTGCCAGTGACGGAAAAAGTCATTTCTTCTACTTTGTTCGGTACCGATGAAAAAGTGAAATGGGAGAAAATCCAAGGCGGAATTGTATTGCATACAGAAAATCTGCAACCTTCTGTAGACTGTATTGTGGCCCTAAAACTAAAATAATTTGAATTTAAAATAAGAAAAAAGGATTGTCTGACACTTCAATAGTTGTGACAATCCTTTTTCTTGTTTATATTTACCACAAGAAAAATTAAATATCATGGTGATAAAAACAATTTTGGATACAGATTTATATAAGTTTACTACTTCATACGCTTATATAAAGTTATTCCCTTATGCCATTGGAACCTTTACTTTTAAAGATAGGGATGAGACTGAATATACGGAAGGATTTCTGGAAGCCTTGAAAAACGAAATCCATAATCTGGAAATGGTAAAACTGACATCGGAAGAGCAGGAATACATGACGACACATTGTCGCTTTCTGCCCAGTGTGTATTGGGAGTGGCTTTCTTCCTTCCGGTTTGATCCGAATAAAATAGAAGTATGGTTGGACGACCAGCATCATTTGCAGATGACAGTGACTGATTATCTGTATAAGGTGACTCTTTATGAAGTGCCGCTACTGGCCATTGTTTCTGAAATAAAAAATCAATTCTTGAATCGCATTCCAGACAAACAGGCAATATTGGCAAAACTGGCTGAAAAGGTGAATATGTCGAATGCACACCAGATGCCTTTCTCAGAGTTTGGTACACGCCGACGCTTCTCTTTTGACGTGCAGAAACTGGTGGTGGAATATCTGAAGGAACATGCCCAGTATTGTACCGGTACATCCAACTGTCACTTGGCTATGAAATATGATATGCGTCCTATGGGTACCCATCCTCATGAATGGTTTATGTTTCATGGGGCTCAGTTTGGTTACAAGCATGCCAACTATATGGCATTGGAGAACTGGGTAAACGTGTATGACGGTGATTTGGGAACAGCCTTGTCGGATACCTATACTTCAGATTCATTCCTCAGCAATTTCAGCCGGAAGCAGGCAAAGTTGTTTGACGGTGTACGTTGTGATTCCGGCGATGAATACGAATTTATAGAGCGGTTGATTGCCCGATATAAGGAATTAGGAATAGACCCGACTACCAAAACGATTATCTTCAGTAATGCCTTGGATTTCGAGAAAGCACTGAAGATTTATCAGTATTGCCAGGGAAAAATCCGCTGTTCCTTTGGTATCGGTACCAACTTGACGAACGACACAGGTTATCAGCCATCTAACATTGTGATGAAATTATCACGCTGCAAGATGAGTCAGAGTCAGGAATGGCGTGAATGTGTCAAGCTTTCGGACGATATGGGCAAGCATATGGGAAGCATGACAGAGGTAGAAGCCTGTCTGCATGAACTACGTTTGCTTACAGAATGATAGATTTATAGTCTGTCGCTTTTGTTTGTGTGAATTTGTTGTTTAAATAGTGAAAAAACTTTCTTTTTATTTTCTTATTTCAAAATATTGTATACCTTTGCAGCATCTAAAATGAAATAGATAAAACGAACGATTATGAACAACTTGTTTTTACATATTTTACTATGCGGTCTGATTAATCTGCTGGAAAGCCCAGTGGGAAGTGAGTCGTGCGCATACTGATAGTAAAAATGAAATTATATCAAGCCTTTCTCACTTCCTTGTGCGAAAGGCTTTTTTTTGAGATAACAAGAAATAAAAAGATAATATTATGAGTGACAGATTATTTATTTTTGATACGACTCTTCGCGACGGGGAGCAGGTACCGGGATGCCAGTTGAACACAGTGGAAAAGATTCAGGTGGCAAAGCAGCTGGAAGCATTAGGTGTGGATGTAATTGAAGCCGGTTTTCCGATTTCAAGTCCGGGTGATTTTAATTCCGTGATTGAAATTTCAAAGGCAGTAACCTGGCCGACTATCTGTGCGCTGACTCGTGCTGTGCAGAAAGATATTGATGTAGCGGCAGAAGCCCTGCAATATGCCAAGCATAAACGTATTCATACGGGAATCGGTACTTCTGATTCGCATATTAAATATAAATTCAATTCAACCCGTGAAGAAATTATTGAACGTGCAGTAGCTGCCGTGAAATATGCTAGGCGTTACGTTGACGACGTGGAATTTTACGCAGAAGATGCCGGACGTACGGACAATGAATATCTGGCACGCGTAGTAGAAGCAGTAATCAAGGCTGGAGCTACGGTAGTAAACATTCCGGATACCACAGGCTATTGTTTGCCTGATGAATATGGAGCAAAAATCAAATACCTGATGGAGCATGTAGACGGAATAGACAAAGCAATTATCTCTACTCACTGTCATAACGACTTGGGCATGGCTACGGCCAATACCATCAGCGGAGTGCTGAACGGTGCCCGACAGGTAGAAGTAACCATTAACGGTATTGGTGAGCGTGCAGGAAATACCTCGTTGGAAGAAGTAGCCATGATTTTACGTTGTCACCATGACATTCAGATTGATACCAACATCAATACACAGAAAATCTATCCTACCAGCCGTATGGTGTCCAGCTTGATGAATATGCCGGTACAGCCTAACAAGGCTATCGTGGGACGTAATGCATTTGCGCATTCTTCGGGTATCCATCAGGACGGTGTGCTGAAAAATGTGCAGACTTACGAAATCATTGACCCTAAGGATGTGGGTATCGATGATAATGCCATTGTGCTGACTGCACGTAGCGGACGTGCTGCCTTGAAGCATCGTCTGCATGTGCTGGGAGTGGAAATGACTCAGGAAAAACTGGATAAGGTATATGAGGATTTCTTGAAACTGGCTGACAAGAAGAAGGATATTACAGACGATGACATCTTGGTATTGGCAGGAGCTGACCGCAATGTGAATCACCATATCAAACTGGAATACTTGCAAGTGACAAGTGGGGTAGGTGTTCGTTCGGTAGCCAGTCTCGGACTGAACATCAGCGGAGAGCACTTCGAAGCTGCAGCTACAGGTAACGGACCGGTGGATGCTGCTATCAAGGCTGTGAAACAGATTATCAAGCGCCAGATGACTTTGAAAGAGTTCACTATTCAGGCCATCAGCAAGGGTAGTGACGATGTGGGTAAAGTACACATGCAGGTGGAATACGACGGCCAGATGTATTATGGTTTTGGCGCAAATACCGACATCATTGCTGCATCAGTAGAAGCATATATCGATTGTATCAATAAATTCAGAAAATAATAAATTAAACGAGAAACGTATGGCTAATACATTATTCGACAAAATATGGGATGCACACATCGTGCAGAAGGTGGAAGACGGACCTACCCAGTTGTATATCGACCGTCTGTACTGTCATGAGGTAACCAGTCCGCAGGCTTTTGCCGGAATGCGTGCCCGTGGATTGAAGTGCTTCCGTCCGGAACGTATCTATTGTATGCCGGACCACAATACACCGACTCATGACCAGGACAAACCTATCGAAGACCCGGTATCTAAGGCACAGGTAGATGCGCTGGCAAAGAATGCGGCCGATTTCGGACTGACGCATTTCGGAATGATGAACAAGAAAAACGGTATTATCCACGTGGTAGGTCCGGAACGAGGACTGACACTACCAGGTATGACGATTGTGTGTGGTGACTCACATACTTCTACTCATGGAGCGATGGGAGCAGTAGCTTTTGGTATTGGTACCAGTGAGGTGGAAATGGTAATGGCTTCACAGTGTATCCTTCAGGCACGTCCTAAGACCATGCGTATCACAATTGACGGTAAACTGGGCAAGGGTGTTACGGCAAAGGACGTAGCATTATATATGATGTCGAAAATGACCACAAGCGGTGCAACCGGATATTTTGTGGAATATGCGGGTGAAGCCATTCGCAGCCTGACCATGGAAGGACGTCTCACATTGTGCAACTTGTCGATTGAAATGGGAGCTCGTGGAGGTATGATTGCTCCGGATGAAGTGACCTTTGAATACATCAAGGGACGTGAATATGCTCCCAAAGGTGAAGAGTGGGACAAGGCTCTGGCTTACTGGAAAACATTGAAGAGCGACGACGATGCGGTATTTGATAAGGAAGTACGTTATGACGCTGCAGATATTCAGCCGATGATTACTTATGGAACCAATCCGGGCATGGGTATGGCTGTTACATCGAATATTCCTACCACGGAAGGCATGAGCGAAGTAGAAAAAGGCTCTTTCGAAAAATCCATGCAGTACATGGGATTTCAGCCGGGTGAAAGTTTGCTGGACAAGAAAGTGGATTATGTGTTCTTGGGAGCTTGTACTAACGGACGTATTGAAGATTTTCGTGCGTTTGCTTCTATCGTGAAGGGAAGAAAGAAAGCCGATAATATCACTGCATGGTTGGTTCCGGGTTCTTGGATGGTAGACGAGCAGATTCGTCAGGAAGGACTTGACAAAGTGTTGGAGGAAGCTGGATTTGAAATCCGTCAGCCGGGATGTTCCGCTTGTTTGGCTATGAACGACGACAAGATTCCTGCCGGAAAATATTCAGTATCTACAAGTAATAGAAATTTTGAAGGACGCCAGGGACCGGGTTCACGTACCTTGCTGGCAAGTCCGTTGACTGCTGCTGCGGCTGCCGTAACCGGTGTGATAACAGATCCCAGAACGTTAATGTAAAAAATGAGTGTCATGAAACAGAAATTCAATATCATAACAAGTACTTGTATCCCTTTGCCATTGGAAAATGTGGATACTGACCAGATTATCCCGGCACGCTTTCTGAAAGCAACTACACGCGATGAAAAATTCTTTGGAGACAATTTGTTTCGCGATTGGCGTTATCATCCGGATGGTTCGTTGAACAAGGATTTTGTGCTGAACAATCCTAAATACAGCGGACAGATTTTAGTGGCCGGAAAGAACTTCGGTAGCGGTTCCAGCCGTGAACACGCTGCGTGGGCTATTGCCGGATATGGTTTTCGGGTGGTAGTTTCAAGCTTCTTTGCCGATATTCATAAGAATAATGAACTGAATAACTTTGTCTTGCCGGTGGTGGTGAGCGAAGAGTTCCTGAAAGAACTGTTTGCTTCGATTGAAGCAGACCCTCAGACGGAAGTAGAGGTGAACTTACCGGCACAGACTATTACCAACAAAGCAACCGGAAAGTCTGAAACATTTGAAATCAATGCTTATAAGAAGCATTGTTTGATGAACGGACTGGATGACATAGACTTCTTGGTAGAGAATAAAGATAAGATAGAGGCTTTTGAAAAGGCACGCAACTGACCGTAAAAAAGAGTGATTATGAATAATCATCCGAGAATAGAGATAATGGACACTACGTTACGCGACGGGGAACAGACCAGTGGCGTATCGTTTGTCCCTCACGAGAAGTTGATGATAGCCCGTTTGTTGCTGGAGGATTTGAAGGTAGACCGAATCGAAGTTGCTTCAGCCCGCGTGTCGGATGGTGAATTCAATGCAGTAAAAATGATTTGTGACTGGGCTGCACGCAGAGGTTTACTGCAGCGGGTAGAAGTCCTGGGATTCGTTGACGGAAAGATGTCGGTCGACTGGATTCATGATGCAGGAGGACAGGTAATCAACCTGCTTTCGAAGGGATCTGAAAAGCATTGCCGCTATCAGTTGAAGAAGACTTTGGAGGAACATCTGGCTGACATACGGAATACGGTTGACTATGCGCACGAAAGAGGGCTTGAAGTCAATTTATATCTGGAAGACTGGAGTAATGGTATCAAGGATTCACCGGACTATGTATTCGGTTTGGTAGATGGTTTGCGCGACAGCGGTATCCGTCGTTTCATGCTTCCTGACACCTTGGGAATTCTCAATCCCTTGCAGGTTATCGAATTCATGCGTAAAATGAAGAAGCGTTATCCAGACCTTCATTTTGATTTTCATGCGCACAATGACTATGATTTGGCTGTAAGTAACGTGTTGGCAGCTGTATTGAGTGGGGTGAAAGGACTGCATACCACCATCAACGGGTTGGGAGAGCGGGCAGGCAATGCTCCTCTGGCCAGTGTGCAAGCTATCTTGAAGGATCATTTCCATGCCATTACGCGCATCGATGAAAGTCGCTTGAATGATGTCAGTCGGGTAGTGGAATCTTATTCCGGTGTGACAATTCCTGCCAACAAACCTATTGTGGGAGAAAGTGTGTTTACACAGGTGGCTGGCGTACATGCTGATGGAGACAATAAGAATAAACTTTACTTCAACGACCTGCTTCCGGAACGTTTCGGACGTGTGCGTGAATATGCCTTAGGAAAAAATTCCGGGAAAGCCAACATCCGCAAGAATCTGGAAAGTATGGGACTGGAACTGGATGAAGAATCCATGCGAAAAGTCACCGAACGAATCATTGAACTAGGCGACCGCAAAGAACTGGTCACTCCTGAGGATTTGCCGTATATCATCAGTGATGTATTGAAGCACGATGGCATACAAAATAAGGTAAGACTGCTTAGTTACTTTGTGACCCTTGCCAAAGGATTGAAGCCGATGGCCACGCTTAGTATTGAAATTAACGGGAAGACCTATCAGGAAAGTTCCAGCGGTGACGGACAGTATGATGCTTTTGTACGTGCGTTGCGCAAGATATATAAAGGTACATTAGGAAGAAAATTCCCGATGTTGCTGAACTATGCTGTGACTATTCCTCCTGGTGGTCGTACGGATGCCTTTGTGCAGACCGTTATCACTTGGAATTATGAGGATAAGGAGTTCCGTACAAGAGGGTTTGATGCCGACCAGACAGAGGCAGCCATCAAGGCGACAATTAAAATGTTGAACATGATAGAAGATTTAAATTAAAAGCATACAATTATGGATTTTAAAATAGCAGTATTAGCCGGTGACGGAATCGGACCGGAAATCTCCGTTCAGGGAGTAGACGTTATGACAGCCGTTTGTGAGAAGTTTGGTCATAAGGTAGATTATAAATATGCACTTTGTGGAGCACATGCCATCGATGAAGTGGGTGATCCGTTCCCTGAAGAAACTTACCAGATTTGTAAGAATGCCGATGCCGTACTGTTCTCTGCAGTAGGCGACCCGAAATTTGATAATGACCCGACTGCAAAGGTACGTCCGGAACAGGGATTGCTGGCTATGCGTAAGAAACTGGGGCTTTTTGCCAATATTCGTCCAGTACAGACCTTCAAGTGTCTGGTACACAAATCTCCATTGAAAGCCGAACTGGTAGACGGTGCAGATTTTCTCTGTATCCGCGAACTGACCGGCGGTATGTATTTCGGTGAAAAATACCAGGATAATGACAAGGCATACGATACGAACATGTATACTCGTCCGGAAATTGAACGTATCTTGAAAGTCGGCTTTGAATATGCGATGAAACGTCGTAAACACCTGACTGTAGTAGATAAAGCCAATGTATTGGCTTCTTCTCGTTTGTGGCGTCAGATTGCACAGGAAATGGCTCCTCAGTACCCGGAAGTGACTACCGACTATATGTTTGTGGATAATGCAGCCATGAAGATGATTCAGGAACCCAAGTTCTTTGATGTAATGGTTACAGAAAATACGTTCGGCGATATTTTGACAGACGAAGGTTCAGTAATCAGCGGTTCAATGGGCTTGTTGCCTTCGGCTTCTACAGGAGAGAGCACACCGGTGTTTGAACCGATTCACGGTTCATGGCCACAGGCAAAGGGACTGAACATAGCTAATCCGCTGGCACAGATTCTTTCCGTAGCTATGTTGTTTGAATATTTCGATTGTAAGGAAGAAGGTGCACTTATTCGTCGTGCAGTAGATGCTTCTTTGGATGCCAATGTACGCACTCCGGAAATTCAGGTAGAAGGCGGAGCGAAATATGGAACCAAAGAAGTTGGTGCCTGGATTGTAGATTATATTAAGAAGGCATAAGACGAAATATCTTATTAAATAGAAGAAAGGGAGGTTGCTTCATGGCAGACCTCCCTTTTATGTTTAGAACTTTTTGATTCGGATGTGGCAGTAAGGTTCTCCTCCTGTCTTGTCATAATAGTGCTGGTGATAATCTTCAGCCGGCCAGAATTCGGATGCCGGAGTAAGGCGGGTATTTATCTCGTAGCCTTTTTCTCTTAACAGCTGAATGATTGCTTCTGCTTCTGCTTTCTGCGCTTCGTTTAAGTAGAAAATTTCACTTCGGTACTGCGGACCTATGTCAGGACCTTGTCCGTCTGTCTGTGCCGGGTCGTGTATCTCGAAGAAAAGTTTGCATAATTCCTTGTAAGTGGTCTGTTCCGCATCGTATTCCACTAATACAGCTTCAGCATGTCCTGTAGAATGTGCTTTTACTTCCTGATAAGTTGGGTGTTGTTCTTTTCCTCCCGTATATCCTACTGTGCTGCTAACAACTCCTTGGGCTCTCTCCATCTGGTGTTGTACCCCCCAGAAGCATCCGCAGGCAAAAATGGCTTTTTCTATTTTCATGATAATCGTCTGTTTAATGATTGTTCAAACTTACAAAAAAATATTGTAATCCCTCCTGAGTTAGAGGAAGAAATACTACCTTCGTCGCAAATTCAAACGAAAGAAGAAATGAAATACATTGTGTGTATTCTTTGTGTATGGGTACTCAGTCTTCCTTTGCAGGCCCAGTCATATAATGATGTGGTAGAGCAGGCAATGGACTGTGTGAAAAAGGACAGTCTTGTGCAGGCGGAACGTCTTTTCCGGCAGGCACTGAAAATGGAACCGGATAATGCCCGGAATGCCCTGCTGTTTTCGAATTTAGGTACGGTGCAGAAGCGTATGGGAAAGACAGATGAGGCCATTGAATCTTACACGCTGGCATTGAATATCATACCCTATTCCACCACCATGTTATTGAACCGGGCTGCTCTCTATCTGGAAAAAGACTTGATACAAAAGGCGTATCTGGATTATTGTAATGTAATCGACCTTTTGCCCAAGAATCTGGAAGCTCGTCTTTTTCGTGCCTATATTTATATGCAACGTCGCGAATATAAAGAAGCACGTGTAGATTACAATGTGGTGCTGGAGCAGGATGTGAAAAACAAGACGGCACGTATCGGGATTATCATGTTGGACGAGAAGGAAGGACGACATCAGTCAGCGATGGACGCTATGAATCTGCTGGTTTCAGACTATCCTCGTGATGTATCCGTACTTCGGATGCGTGCCAATATGGAGTGGGAACACGGACAGGCTGAGGCTGCTTTGTTCGATTTGGATGAAGTCTTGAAGCTTGACTCGCGGGACGCATCTTGCTATGTGATGAAGGGAGATATTTATTTACAACAGAAAAGAAAAGCAGAAGCCCGAGAGGCATATGAGAAGGCGTTGGAATTGGGAGTATCTCGGGCTGAATTGGCTGAAAAACTGAAACAATGTAAATAGTATTTGATAAAAACTTTCGTTTTTGTTTGTACTTTTTAAAAAGTTTTTGCTATCTTTGCCTAAAATAGGTGACGTGTGATGCAAATTCGTTCGGTTATAAAATTGGGAGTAGTGCTTTCCGTGGTACTTTTTTGTATCGGGATTGCTTTTTATGGTTTTGCCCGTTTAAGTATGGCCGATAAGGAAAGCCGTGTAGATGTTTTTGAATTTATTCCTAAAGATTGTGCGGGTATTCTTGAAACGGATAACATTGATAATTTTATGCATGGCTTTTCACAGGCAGCCTACTCTTCTCAGTTGGATACGCTTCATCGTACTGGTTTGATGAATGATATATTGAGTGATTTGAGTCGGTATTCTTCAGCGGCAGCCCATGGACTTTCCTATCAAATGAATCATGTGGTATTCAGTTTCCATTATCCCCATACAGCCATGGATGTGGTGGCTTATTTCCGTATTGGGAAAGAAGGAAAGCATCAGCTTATTGAGGCGGTAAAAGGAAAACATGGAGCTGATTTTGTGCCGAAAAAAGAAATTTATCGGGGCAAGAAAATAGAAATTTATCCACTTAGTTCTACGAAATATCTGTCAGTGTATACTACAGATGGTTTGGTAGTAGTCAGCTATCAGAAAAAATTGATAGAGCAGGTGATTGATGCAGTGAAGGACAATAGTTCACTCCGTGAAGATTCGGTTTTTACTTCTATTCATCACCCTCAGCCGGCTAGCTTTATTACGATTTATGGGCGTACACCTTCAGTCCCATTCTTAGGAAAAGAGTCCTGCCATAGTTGGAGTGAATATGATATTCATTTGAACAGCGAAGTCTTTTATTTGAGTGGGCAGATGAAAGAAGAGCAAGCCGATTGTCTGGACCGTATGTTGCAGGCTGTCAATACAGTTCCTGTAGTTTCTGAGAAAGACAGTTTACTGGTGGTATCGGGGCGTGAGCGAGTAGACTCTTGTATCTCTAAGGTGATTGCCTCTCCCTCTCACACCCTGTTTGATGAGTGTGTGTCAAATTTATCGCGTGATGCTTCCTATATTATGGTGACTGATATGGAAAAAGTGGCAGCTTCACCTGAACAGTTTGTTTCATATCTTCCTCCATTCCTTATTCGTCATGCTGATTTATTCCGCTCTTTTATTCTTTCTATACAGTTTACGGAAGTAAACAATCGCTTGTCACATATCTTTGTGTTTACGTATAAAGAGTGATTGGATTTATCTTAATCGGTTCTTTTCAAAGTGAGGACCTGCTTTGAGGTGAAAATAAAGTAGTGATACTACTGTCAGTGAGGCTCCGAACAAGTAGGCTATCTTGAAGGTAGCAATTTCGGCCAAATATCCTCCTGTAAGCATTCCTATTCCCAAGCCTACATCCCATGAAGTCAGGTAAGTGCTGGTGGCTGTGCCACGCTGGCTGTTGGGGGCTAAGTTTACAAACAGGGTATTGTAAGCTGGAAACATAGTGCCAAATCCTATTCCTAACAGTAGTGAAATCAGGAAGAAAATTCCCGTAGTCACTTCTAAATTCCACTTGACCAGCCACCCGCATGCAGTCAGAGCGAAGTAACATCCACTTACTAGATACAATCCTGCCGCAATTACTTTGGTGACTAATCCTTTGTCGACAAGTCGGCCACTGAACAGGCGGCTCACTGCCATGCCGACAGCCATCAGCGTAAAGAAGAATCCGGTTTCTGCCGTAATACCTATTTCTTGTGCATACATGGCCACGTAGTTGGTGGTCATTCCATAAGGAATGGAGAGCAGCAAGAGGGTGAATCCCGCAGGAAGTCCTTTTAGCAGAATGAAGCGGTCGAGCGATATAGGAGCACGCTTCACTGGAGCCTTATAAGGTGTACGAACGGTCCAGGCTGCTATAAATCCGATTACACACGAACCGAGCGCATACGAGAAGATAGTCGTATAAGAAGCTCCTCCACTGTGCAGGAACAGACCGAACATGGGACCGATTGACATGGCAATGTTGTTGGTAAGTCCATAGTAGCCCAACCCTTCTCCTCGTCGGGAAGACGGCATGATATCGATAACCAGCGTGTTTCCTCCTACCGTAACCATACCGAACGAAAATCCGTGCACAATGCGGAAGATAATAAATAAGGTCAGTGCTGTTGCAGTCATATAGCCGGCAAAAATCAGTGTGAAAATGAAATAAGCCAGCAGGTATAATGGTTTTCGGGCAAATGTATCCAGAATATATCCGGAGAAGGGGCGGATACATAAAGAGGAAATCGTATAGCAGGAAAGAATGACTCCAATAGCGGTATGTGAAGTGTGGAATACTTCCGACAAGTAAAACGGAAGAATGGGGGTAAGAAGCCAAAATCCGAAATAGAGCAGGAAGTTGGCAGCCAGGATGGCACAGAAACTCGGGGTGACAAGTTTTTCTTTTTCCATATTTCGCCGAAAGAAAAAGGGGAGATGGCTGGTTTGAATAGATAAACACGGATTACACTAAGGAAGTCGATACCTCCGGTGTAATCCGTGTTCTTATGATGATGCTATAAATCAGTTCGCTGATTCAAATTCTTCAAGGAAGCGTGTGTCATTTTCAGAGAACATACGCAAGTCTTTAACTTTGTATTTCAGGTTGGTAATACGTTCCACTCCCATACCGAATGCATAACCGGTGTAGACTTTACTGTCGATACCGTTTGCTTCCAGTACAGCCGGGTCTACCATACCGCATCCCAAAATTTCTACCCATCCGGTATATTTACAGAACGGACAGCCTTCGCCACCACAGATGTCACAGCTGATATCCATTTCAGCACTGGGTTCTGTGAACGGGAAGTAAGACGGACGAAGACGGATTTTAGTTTCCGGACCGAACATTTCTTGTGCAAACTGCAGCAACACCTGTTTTAAGTCTGTAAATGAAACGTTCTTGTCGATATATAGACCTTCTACCTGATGGAAGAAGCAGTGTGCACGGTAGCTGATAGCTTCATTACGATATACACGCCCCGGGCAGATTACACGGATAGGAGGCTGTGACACTTCCATTACGCGGCTCTGTACAGAAGAGGTGTGTGTACGAAGAATAATGTCAGGGTGACTTTCAATGAAGAATGTATCCTGCATGTCGCGTGCGGGATGGTCTTCTGCAAAGTTCATGGAAGAGAATACATGCCAGTCATCTTCTACTTCCGGACCGTCGGCAATAGTAAAGCCCATGCGGCTGAAAATGTCGATGATTTCATTGCGGACAATCGTCAACGGATGACGTGTTCCAAGATTAACCGGGTAAGCTGTACGGGTCAAGTCAAGTTCGGCAGCTCCGTTGTCCTGATTGTCGAATGCTTCTTTTAAGGTTGCAATCCGTTCCTGTGCAAGGTTCTTCAACTCATTTAATTTCATACCTACTTCTTTCTTCTGTTCAGCAGGTACATTACGGAAGTCAGCCATCAGTGCATTGATGGCACCTTTTTTGCTCAGGTATTTGATTCGTAACGCTTCCAGTTCTTCTGGATTCTGCGCTGTGAGTCCTTTTACTTCCTGAAGCAACTGTTCTATTTTTGCTAACATATCTCTTCTTTAATTATTTTGTTTGCAAAGGTAAGGATTTAAACTGAAAAATTCAGTTTTTCGTTCAACAAAAAAGAAAACTCTTGTTTCTGAAACAATGATAAGAAAAAAAAGGTATTTTTGCGGCGATATTTGAGGAGACCAGATGAAGAAATTAATCATTGGATGCTGTTTGCTGGCGCTGATGGCATCTTGCGGAGGAGGAAAAAAGGAAGTGGATCCTTTTGCCGCATTGACAGAACAAATTGATTCTATGAAAGTTCTGCCTGATTCGATTCAGGATACCATTGTGGTGGAAGAACAAATACCTGCTTCGGCAGATGAGAGTTTTGCCGATTTTTTCTACAATTTCGCGTCGGATGCAAAGTTTCAGCGGTCGCGCGTGCTATTTCCTTTTTCATTGTATAAAGGCAAACAGGTGAATCGTATCCAAAAGAAGGACTGGAAGCACGATCCTTTATTTAGTCGGGAGCAAGCGTACACGGTGCTTTTCGATAAGGAAGAAGATATGGAAATGGAAAAGGATACCAGTATGCACAGTGTACAGGTAGACTGGATTTTTCTGACTGAGAAAAAAATCAAGCGTTATTATTTTGAACGGAAAAAAGATTCCTGGTTCCTCGAGGCTATTAATGTGGAGAAAATGGCAGAGGAACACGATGGTAAAGAAGATTTCTATACTTTTTATGAACGTTTTTCACGTGATTCGCTTTTCCAGCAGGAACGTTTGCATGAACCTCTGTATTTTGTAACGGCCGATCCCGAAGATGAATTCCAGATATTGGAAACCACGCTGGAACCGGGGCAATGGTTTGCTTTTCGTCCCCCGATGATGAAAGGAAAGATGACTAATGTACACTATGGCCAGCCTGAAAATATACATTCCGATTATAAGGTAGTAGAATTCAAAGGATTTGGAAACGGCTTTAGTAATACACTCTATTTTGAACGGCGTGAAAATATCTGGCAACTTATCCGGTTTGAAGATTTGAGCGATTGATGCATTATGAAAGACTATACAAATTACTCATTGCTTCCTTATAATACATTCGGAATGGATGTAAAGGCAGCTCGTTTCGTGGAATATGAATCAGTGAATGAACTGCTCTGCTTTTTGAAAGAGTGGAGAGCACAAAAGACTCCTCTTTTACATGTAGGAAGGGGAAGTAATCTGTTGTTTGTGTCCGATTATCAAGGAACTGTTTTGCATTCTGGTATTAAAGGAATGCAGGTGGTAGGTGAAAACGATGAATGGGTAGAAATACGCGTCGGTGCTGGTGAGGTGTGGGATGACTTTGTAGATTATACAGTCAAGCAAGGATGGTATGGTGCGGAGAATCTGTCCTTAATACCTGGAGAGGTAGGGGCTTCGGCCGTTCAGAATATCGGAGCGTATGGAGTAGAGGCCAAGGATTTGATTGTGTCGGTCGAAACGGTAGCGGTGAATGATGGAACCACTCGTCTTTTCAAGCAAGATGAGTGTGGATATGCATACCGTGAAAGTGTATTTAAACGAGAGTTGAAAGGACTTTACATTGTGACTTATGTCACTTATCGCCTGAAAAAACAGCCGGAGTTTCATCTGGATTATGGAAATATCCGCTCCGAGCTGGAGAAGGAGGGAGGAGAATTGTCACTGGAAAAACTTCGTAGTGTGATTATACGTATCCGTGAGGCGAAACTTCCCGACCCGGAAAAGATTGGAAATGCTGGTAGTTTCTTTATGAATCCCATTGTACCGCTTGCACAATTTGAAGATTTGCTCAAGGAATATCCTGATATGCCTTTTTATAAAGTAGGTGATGACCGTGTAAAAATTCCTGCAGGATGGATGATTGACCGTTGTGGATGGAAAGGTAAACGGTTGGGGAATGCCGGAGTACATGACAAGCAGGCGTTGGTGTTGGTGAATCTGGGAGGAGCTACCGGAAGTGAAGTGGTCAAACTGGCAGAAGAAGTCGTTCGTTCTGTGAAAGAAAAATTTGGAGTGGCCATTCATCCGGAAGTGAACTTTATTGGAGTAAAACAATGAAAATAACAATTTTAGGAAGCGGGACGTCCATAGGAGTACCACAAATGGGATGTACTTGTAAGGTATGTACAAGTTCCGACCCGCGTGACAACCGTTTGCGCTGTTCCGGTCTGGTAGAAGTAAACGGAGTACGCATTCTTATCGACTGTGGTCCGGATTTTCGCGAACAGATGCTTCGGCTGAATGATTTTCGTGCGATAGACGGAGTGCTGATTACCCATGAACATTATGACCATGTGGGTGGTTTGGATGATTTGCGACCTTTCTGTCAGTTTCGTGACATTCCGGTGTATGCGGAAGATTATACTGCCACTCGTTTAAAGAACCGCATGCCTTATTGCTTTACGGAAAATCTTTATCCCGGTGTACCTCATATTCCATTGAATTATATTAAAGAAGGCGAACCGTTCGTCGTTTCTAATGTAGCCGGAAATCAGGTGGAAGTAATTCCTTTCCGCGTGATGCATGGAAAGCTTCCGATTATGGGTTTTCGTATTGGAAAAATGGCCTGGATTACAGATATGCTGCATCTTCCTGAAAGTTCATACGACTACCTGAAAGGATTGGATTGTCTGGTGATGAATGCCTTGCGTATTGAATACCATTGGACGCACCAGTCTTTGTCCGCGGCATTGGAGCAGACGGTCCGTATTGCAGCTGGGAAAACTTACTTTATCCACATGAGCCATCAGATAGGTTTGCATGCGGAAGTGCAGGAACAGTTGCCGGAAAATGTGTTTTTGGCATACGATGGACTTGTGATAGAACTGGATGAGTCAGATGAGAAGAAATAACTCATAAGATAAATTAATACACCTATCATGCTTTTTTATTGATAAATCTGTATCTTTGTGCCCTATTAAGTAGACATTTAAGTAGAAAAAATCAAAATAATAGGAAAAATGGCACAAGAAGACGTTTTCAAGAAACTTGTTTCACATTGTAAAGAATATGGTTTTGTATTCCCGTCAAGTGATATTTATGATGGGCTGGGAGCCGTATATGATTACGGTCAGAACGGTGTGGAACTGAAAAACAATATCAAACAATACTGGTGGCAGAGCATGGTGCTGTTGCACGACAACATCGTAGGTATTGACTCTGCTATCTTCATGCATCCTACTATCTGGAAGGCTTCTGGTCACGTAGATGCTTTCAATGACCCTTTGATTGACAATCGTGATTCAAAGAAGCGCTATCGTGCCGATGTCTTGATTGAAGATCAAATTGCTAAATACGACGAGAAAATCAATAAGGAAGTAGCGAAGGCTGCCAAGAAATACGGAGAAGCATTCAATGAAGAAGAGTTCCGTAGCACCAATGCACGTGTGCTGGAACATCAGGCAAAACGTGATGCATTGCATGAACGTTATTCAAAGGCTATGAATGCCAATGACTTGGCTGAACTTCGTCAGATTATTCTGGATGAAGAAATTGTATGTCCTATTTCTGGTACAAAAAACTGGACAGAAGTTCGTCAGTTCAACCTGATGTTTACTACTGAAATGGGATCTACTGCAGACGGTGCTATGAAGGTATACCTGCGTCCGGAAACTGCTCAGGGTATTTTCGTGAACTACCTGAACGTGCAGAAAACAGGACGTATGAAGATTCCGTTCGGTATTGCACAGATTGGTAAGGCTTTCCGTAATGAAATTGTAGCTCGTCAGTTCATCTTCCGTATGCGTGAGTTCGAACAGATGGAAATGCAGTTCTTCGTAAAACCGGGAACAGAACTCGACTGGTTCAAGAAATGGAAGGAAATCCGTTTGAAATGGCATAAGGCGCTGGGCTTCGGTGATGATCACTATCGTTATCATGACCATGAAAAACTGGCTCACTATGCTAATGCTGCTACTGATATTGAATTCCTGATGCCGTTCGGATTCAAGGAAGTAGAAGGTATCCACTCACGTACTAACTTCGACTTGAGCCAGCACGAAAAATTCTCAGGAAAGAGCATCAAGTACTTTGATCCGGAAATCAACGAAAGCTATACTCCGTATGTCATCGAAACTTCTATCGGTGTAGACCGTATGTTCCTGAGCGTGATGAGTGCGGCTTATCATGAAGAAAAACTGGAAAATGGCGAAACTCGTGTGGTATTGAAATTGCCTGCAGCTCTGGCACCGGTGAAACTGGCTGTCATGCCATTGGTGAAAAAAGATGGTCTGCCTGAAAAGGCTCGTGAAATCGTGAACGACCTGAAATTCCACTTCAACTGCCAGTACGATGAAAAAGATTCTATCGGAAAGCGTTACCGTCGTCAGGATGCTATCGGTACTCCGTACTGTATTACCATCGACCACCAGACATTGGAAGACAACTGCGTAACCCTGCGTAACCGTGACACCATGGAACAGGAACGTGTGGCTATTGCAGATTTGAATAATATCATTGCAGACAAGGTAAGCATCACCAGCTTGCTGAAAACATTGCAGTAATAAATTAAACCTACATGAACAAGAACCTATTTTGGCTGATTGCCCTGGTATTCCCTCTTTCTTTCGGTTTTGTGTCGTGTGCAGAAGACACAGCTGTGGAAGATCCGTATGCGAACTGGCAAGTTCGTAATGAACACTATATCGATTCCATTGCGGATGTGGCTCGCGCAAATTTGGGAGAAGAAGTGGGAAAATGGAAAATATATCGGAATTATAAAATTGCGAATGAAAGTACGACTCCGGGATTGGGGGGTACAATTGTTACTAATCCTTACGAAACTCCTGCCAGTGCGAGTGATTCTGTATATATGAGAATTATTGAGGTAGGAAAAGAGGAAGGGTTGACCCCATTGTTTACGGATAGTGTGAGCGTGTATTATCGTGGAAAACTGATAAATGGAACTGTATTTGATCAAAACTATACAGGAGATTTGGATGAAAAAATCCACGTGCCTACTCATTTTGCATTGCAGGCTAATCAGACAGATGGATTGATTGTAGGTTGGATCACTGCATTGCAGTGGATGAAAGAGGGTGAACGTGTGGAATTATATATTCCGGCTTCCCTTGGATATGGTACACAGAATCAGTCTTCAATCCCCGCAAATTCAGTTTTGATTTTTGATTTGAAACTGGAAAAAGTAATTCATCCTGATGGCATAGAAAGCTACAGTTTGAAAGTAGACTGATTGTAGAATTAATATAGAAAAAAGACGGTGAGGAAATGGTTTTGAGACACTTCTTCACCGTCTTTTTTGTGATAGTTGATGTGAGTTTTGGAATTAGTATAATTGCTTTTTGTAGTGAAGTCGAAAGCTCAGGTAGTTATTAGAAAAACTGCTTGTCTCCTTTTATGTTTCTCCTGCCGGAAATGTACGTTTTTCATGCGGGAAACTTACGGCTCCGCGTCGGAAAACGTAGGGCTTACAGGCGGGAAACATAAAAAGTTTTGATTCGATATTTCATTTACGCGGGTATATTTAAAACTTTTCAGGTGTGTATGAGATTCAATAGAGAGTCGGTAAGCGTGTTCTGCGTTGACGCCTTTTGTTTTTTAGGAGATTTCTTCGTATTTTTGTGCCCGACAGAAAAAGAATGAAGCAGATATTCGGTACATATTGTTTGCTGTTGGTCAGCCTGTGGGTGCTGGTGGTCGGTGTGTTTCCACACCATCATCACAATGAGGCGTTTTGTGTCAGTCCGGATATGGAGACTTGCGCTGCGTCATCGCATGACGGATGTGAAGGACGACACCATTGTGCAGGAGACGCCGACAAGCATGCGTGTGACATCAGTTGTGTCACCCACCTGTCTTTTTCTGTTCCTCATCATTTACCGGATTTTACACCGGACTATACATTCTATACGTTGATTTATCTGTCATCCCTTTGTCTGGAAGCTCCATCTGTTTCCTTTGAGCGAGGGGATATGATTTCCTATTACGTAGAAAAACTGCACGCGCGGCATTTTTCTGCTGTTCGCAATTTCCGTGCTCCTCCTTTTACTGTTGTAGCTTGATTTTTAGGGAAGTTACTGCACTTTGCAACCTGCTTGCAACGTGTAGGATTTATTTTTGCAAACAAAAAACAACAGTATTCAATGAAAAACTATATTTTGACAGGAACATTGTGTATGTTTCTTTTTGGGGGATGCGGCGAACACGCACACGACCATGAGCATGAAGGTCATGACCATGAAGCGGAAATACATGCAGAGGAAAAAACAGCTCATTCAGATGAAATCGTACTGACACCGGAGAAAGCAAAAGCGGCTGGGGTGGAAGCTGAAGTGGTTTACCCAGGAGCCTTTCGGGAAGTGATACAGGCTGGCGGACAAATTCTGTCGGCACAAGGCCAGGAGGCAACGGTGGTAGCGGCTTCCTCGGGAGTGGTATCTTTCTCCCGTAAAATAGCGGAAGGAATTGAAGTGGGCAAGGGCAGTGAACTGCTGAGTGTATCTGCCGAGCACATTCAGGAAGGTGACCCCGTGAGAAAGGCAAAGGTGGCCTATGAAAAAGCCAAGGAAGAATACGAACGTGCAGAGAAATTAGTAGGCAGCCAGATTGTATCGCAAAAAGAATTTGCAGTTTTGCGTGAGGCATACCAGAATGCCCGTCTGGCATACGAGGCTTTGCTGCCCAGCAAGTCGGGTAAGGGAGTAGCCGTGAAGGCACCTATCGGCGGGTTCGTGAAGAATTGTCTGGTGAAGGAAGGCGATTACGTAACGGTGGGACAGCCGTTGATGACGGTGACTCAGATGCGCCGCTTGGTGCTGAAGGCCGATGTGTCAGAACGCTATTATGCACAACTTCCCCGCATTGTGTCGGCTAACTTCAAGACACCTTATAATAATAAAGTCTACAGCCTGGAGAACTTGGGCGGAAAAGTGCTTTCGTTTGGAAAATCATCAGGCGATACGTCTTATTATGTACCGGTAACATTCGAATTTGACAACCGTGGCGACATGGTTCCAGGTGCATTTGTGGAAGTCTTCCTGCTGTCGGGCGAACGTCAGGGAGTCATTAGCCTGCCGGAATCTGCGTTGACCGAAGAGCAGGGACTTTATTTTGTGTACCTGAAACTCGATGACGAGTGTTATAAAAAACAAGAAGTACAATTAGGAACTTCCAACGGAGAGCGGGTAGAAATTCTTTCCGGTCTGAAAGACGGAGATACCGTGGTGACTCGTGGTGCCATTCATGTGAAACTGGCTGCCGCTTCCAATGCCATTCCGGCTCATTCACACAACCATTAAAAATGACCCGCTATGCTGAATAAAATTATACAATTTTCGCTACAGAACCGCTTGCTGGTTCTGGTGGCTTCGGTGTTGTTGCTGGTAGGAGGAACCTATACAGCTTTCCATACCGAAGTGGACGTGTTCCCTGACTTGAATGCGCCTACCGTAGTGGTGATGACCGAAGCCAACGGGATGGCTGCCGAAGAGGTAGAGCAGTTGGTTACTTTCCCGATAGAGACTGCCGTAAACGGGGCTACTCATGTACGCAGGGTACGTTCTTCCTCTACCACGGGATTTTCTGTCGTATGGGTGGAATTTGAGTGGGATACCGACATCTACCTGGCACGCCAGATTGTGTCGGAAAAATTAGCGGCGGCAGGCGAGGACTTGCCCGACAATGTGGGTAAACCGACATTGGGCCCTCAGTCGTCTATCTTAGGAGAGCTGTTGATTGTGGGACTGACTTCCGACTCCACTTCCATGCAGGATTTGCGTACTATGGCCGACTGGACCATCCGTCCGCGTCTGCTGTCTACCGGAGGTGTGGCTCAGGTAGCTGTACTGGGAGGCGACATCAAGGAATATCAGATTTTGGTTCATCCGGACCGTATGCGCCACTACGGCGTGACGTTGGGCGAAGTGATGGAAGTGTCACGAGGCATGAACCAGAACACCAACGGAGGAGTCATTTATGAATACGGAAATGAATACATCGTGCGTGGAGTCATCTCTACCGACGATGTGCGTAAGTTGGGACGTGCCGTCATCAAGACCACTCCGGACGGAGCACCCATTACCTTGGAGGACGTGGCCGATGTACGTATCGGGTCGCAGCAACCCAAGTTGGGACTGGCTTCCGAAAAAGGAAAGCCGGCGGTACTCATTACGGTGACCAAGCAACCGAATACCGGAACCATTGAGCTGACCGAAAAACTGGAAGCCGCTTTGGCCGATTTGCAAAAGAACTTGCCGAAGGATGTACATATCTCTACCGACATCTTCCGTCAGTCACGTTTTATTGAGAGCTCTATCAGCAACGTGCAGGACTCACTTTATGAAGGGGCTATTTTCGTCGTGATTGTGCTGTTCCTGTTCCTGGCCAACACACGTACTACGATTATTTCACTGATAACCCTTCCCTTGTCGCTTGTGGTAGCCATCCTGACTTTGCATTACCTGGGACTTAGTATCAATACCATGAGTCTGGGTGGTATGGCCATAGCCATCGGTTCGCTGGTGGACGATGCCATTGTGGACGTGGAAAATGTATGGAAACATCTGCGTGAAAACCGTCAGTTGCCGTTAGCGGAACGGAAACCGGTACGGGAAGTTGTCTTTCAGGCTTCACGCGAGGTACGTATGCCTATTCTGAACTCTACGTTGATTATCATAGTCAGCTTTATTCCTCTTTTCTTTCTGAGCGGAATGGAAGGTCGTATGCTGGTGCCGCTGGGTATTTCTTTTATCGTGTCTTTGTTTGCTTCTACGATAGTAGCTTTGACCCTGACTCCGGTACTTTGCAGCTACCTGTTGGGTAAAAATACGTCCAAGGGAGAGGGTTTGCCCAAGGAAGCCTTCCTTGCTGTATGGCTGAAGAAATATTATGAGCGTGCCTTGCTTTGGGCGCTGGAACATAAGAAGACGGTACTGGGAGGAACGATAGCTTTCTTTATCGTGGCGTTGGGAATTTTCTTTACGTTGGGACACAGCTTCCTTCCTTCTTTCAATGAAGGTTCCTTTACCATCAATGTCAGTTCATTGCCGGGCATTTCACTGGAAGAATCCGACAAGATAGGCCGTCAGGCAGAAGAACTGCTGCTTTCGATTCCTGAAATTCAGACCGTAGCCCGTAAGACAGGGCGTGCGGAGCTGGATGAACATGCGCTGGGTGTGAATGTATCCGAAATAGAAGCACCTTTTGAACTGAAAGACCGTTCGCATGCCGAATTGCTGGACGAAGTACGTCACAAACTGTCGGTCATTACGGGTGCCAACATTGAAATCGGGCAGCCCATCAGCCACCGTATTGATGCCATGTTGAGTGGTACGCAGGCCAGCATTGCCATCAAGTTGTTCGGCGACGACCTGAACCGGATGTTTGCCATCGGTAACCAGATAAAGGAGGCGGTGAGTGATGTAGAAGGAATTGCCGACCTGAATGTGGAGCAGCAGATTGAGCGTCCGGAACTGAAGATTGTGCCGAAGCGTGAAATGCTGGCTAAATACGGTATCTCGTTGCCGCAGTTCAGTGAGTTTGTCACGGTCAACATGGCCGGTGAGGTCGTGTCGCAGGTATATGAACAGGGAAAGACCTTTAACCTGGTGGTACGTGCTGCAGAATCTGACCGTGGTACGATGGAACGTGTCAAGGAACTGATGATTGATGATGCACAAGGCCGGAAGATTCCTCTTTCCTACGTGGCAGATGTGACTTCTTCCATGGGCCCCAATACCATCAACCGTGAGAACGTAAAACGAAAAATCGTAATCTCAGCCAATACCAGCGGGCGTGACCTGCGCAGTGTGGTGAATGACATCCAGCACCGGGTGGAAGAAAAAATCAGCTTGCCGGAAGGGTATCATATAGAATACGGCGGACAGTTTGAAAGTGAACAGGCTGCCAGTCGTACCTTGTTGCTGACTTCTTTGATGAGTATTGCAGTGATTTTCCTGTTGCTGTACATGCAGTTCCACGATGCGGCAGAGAGTGGTGTTATCCTGTTGAATCTGCCTTTGGCCCTGATTGGAGGAGTCTTTGCCCTCTTTCTGACTACGGGTGAAGTCAGCATTCCCGCCATTATCGGTTTCATCTCGTTGTTCGGAATCGCTACCCGTAACGGAATGCTGCTTGTCACACACTACAATCTGTTGCGTGAAGAACAGCGGTTGGGAGTGCGTGAAAGTGTGGTGCGCGGTTCGCTCGACCGTCTGAATCCGATTCTGATGACGGCTCTTTCCTCTGCTTTTGCATTGATTCCGCTGGCGTTGCGCGGCGATTTGCCGGGAAATGAAATTCAGAGTCCGATGGCGAAGGTCATTCTGGGAGGTCTGTTGACTTCCACTTTCCTGAATGCGTTTGTCATTCCTATTGTGTACGAGTTAATGAACCGGAAGAAAAACCTTAAAAGAACAGAAGAATGAAAAAAATAGGATGGATGTGGCTTGCAGGACTGGCGTTTGCCAGCAGCGTGCAGGCACAGAAGATAGAAGAAGTATTGCAGTCTGTAGAGCAGAATAACAAGGAACTGCAGGCGGTCTTTCATTCTACGGAAGCAGCTAAGATGGAAGTGCAGACGCAGAATAACCTGGAAGACCCCAGTGTGGAGTACAGCCCGTTCTTTGCCAAAGGAGTAGACGGAATGGCCAGTTCGGAACTGGTGGTGACACAGGGATTTGATTTCCCGACCTTGTATGCGGCACGTAATCGTTCCGGAAAACTGCAGAAAGATGTGCTCGACCGTCAGAAGCAGGCGCTTCGCCGCGATATTTTGCTGCAGGCCAAGAATCTGTGTCTCGACTTGATTCGCCTGAATCAGGAACAGGCTTTGCTCATGGAACGGCAGAAAAATGCCGATGCCCTGTTACAGTTGTTTGAAAAGCGTTTGAAAGAAGGCGATGCCAATGCCTTGGAGGTGAATAAAATCAAGATGGAACGCATGAAGGTGCAGACAGAAGTGGCACAGAATCATGCGGCACATCGTACGGCACTTCAGCAACTGCTGGCGATGAACGGTAACCTTCCGTTGGAGTTTGCAGAAGACCATTATCCGGCAGTGGAAGCCATTCGTGACTATCATACATTGTATAACGAAGTAATGATGCAGGATGCAGACCTTCAGGCGGCAGATGCGGCTTCCCGTGCGGCTGCGGAACAGGTAAGCGTGAACAAGCAGAACTGGCTGCCCAAGCTGGAGGTAGGTTACCGTCGCAATACGTCGGTAGGTGAGAAAAGCAACGGTTTTCTGGTAGGAGGAAGTTTCCCGATATTCTCTAACCGGAAGAAACTGAAGATTGCCAAGGCACAGGCCTTGAGTGCCAATCTGCAACTGGACAACACCCGCTTGCAGGTGGAAGCAAGAATACAGGGACAGTTCAATGAAATGCAGCAGCTTCAGGAGGCAATGCAGGCTTACGATGTGCCTTTGATGCATCATACTCTCCGCTTGCTTTATGATGCCGTGACTGCCGGACAACTTTCGATTATTGACTTCTATGTAGAGGCCGATAACGTGTACGGCAACCTGCAAAGTTATATTACCCTTGAAAACCAGTATCAGAAACTGATGGCGGATATTTATAAAAACCGTCTTTGATAGGTTCTAAAAAAATCTGTCCCCGGTAATTAGCGATAAATTACCGGGGACGATTTTTTAGTCAAGTCAGTTTGTCATTCAAATCTTTTCTAATGGAATATTCAGGGCTTTTGCCACTCCCTTTCCATAATTTTCATCCGCTTTCATACAGTTTCGTATATGGCGAAGCTTGATTTCTTCCGGAATATCTCCCATGGCTCTTGCCGTATTTTCGAAGAGCACCTGCTGCTGGGCGGGAGTCATCAGTCGGAACAGATCGCCCGGCTGAGAGTAGTAATCTGAATCATCTTCCCGGTAGTCCCATTGGTAAGCGGCTCCATCGAGTTCCAACGGCGGCTCCTTGTATTCCGTCTGGTGCTGCCATTCTCCGTAGCTGTTGGGTTCATATCCTAACGTAGACCCGTGGTTTCCGTCTACGCGCATCTGTCCGTCCCGATGATACATATTCAGGAAAGGACAACGGCTGCGGTTGACCGGAATCTGGTGATGGTTCACTCCCAGTCGGTAGCGCTGTGTATCTCCGTAAGAGAACAGACGTCCTTGCAGCATACGGTCGGGGGAGAAACTGATACCCGGTACCACATTGGCCGGATTGAACGCCGCCTGCTCTACATCCGCGAAGTAGTTTTCCGGATTGCGGTTCAGTTCCATCACGCCCACCTCAATCAACGGATATTCTTTCTGCGACCAGACTTTGGTCAGGTCGAATGGATTGAACGGACAGTTCTTGGCCTGCTTTTCCGTCATTACCTGAATGTACATAGTCCATTTGGGGAAGTCGCCTTTTTCAATGCTTTCATACAAATCGCGCTGGTGGCTTTCACGGTCTTTGGCAATGATGGCTTCTGCCTCCGCATCGGTCAGGTTCTTGATGCCCTGCTGCGTATGCAGGTGGAATTTCACCCAAGTGCGTTTTCCTTCTGCGTTGATAAGTGAGAATGTATGGCTTCCGTATCCGTGCATGTGGCGGTAAGAGGCCGGAATACCTCGGTCGCTCATGGTGATGGTTACCTGATGCAGTGCTTCAGGTAGTAACGTCCAGAAATCCCAGTTGTTGCGTGCGCTTCGCATGTTGGTGCGTGGGTCACGTTTTACCGCATGATTCAGGTCGGGGAATTTCAATGGGTCACGAAGGAAGAAGACGGGGGTGTTGTTTCCTACCAAATCCCAGTTACCTTCTTCTGTATAGAATTTGATGGCGAATCCGCGAATATCACGTTCGGCATCTGCCGCTCCTCGTTCACCGGCTACGGTAGAGAAACGGACAAACAGTTCTGTTTCTTTTCCAATCTGTGAGAAAATAGCTGCCTTGGTGTAGGCTGTAATGTCATGAGTGACCGTAAATTTTCCGAAGGCACCGGAGCCTTTGGCGTGCATGCGTCGTTCCGGAATCACTTCGCGGTCAAAGTGTGCCAGTTTCTCAAGAAACCATACGTCTTGTAAAAGCATCGGGCCTCTCCGTCCTGCGGTGGCCACATTGTGGTTGTCGGCTACAGGTGCTCCTGAAGCGCTGGTCAGTTTTTTATTTTCCATATAATATTACATTTATAATTAATAAAAAAGGGATGTACTGATAAATTGGTCTAATATCTTTTTGCCTGTTTCTGTCAGCAATCCGTTTTTGGATTTCAGGAAAGGTATGTGGGTGTTCCGTGAAATCTTCAATGTTTTCTTCATTTTCCGGTACATACTGCCTGTCCTGAATTTATACGTGGTAAAAAGAAGGGTGCGATGCGGAGATACGCGTCCTGCCATCTTCCGGCTGCATGCACTCCATTTCTTGTGAGGGTGCTGTCCGACGACGAACCAGCCGCACGTCCAGCATCCGGAGATAAGGAAATCTGTCTCGTTCAGCTTTTGAGTGTCAAAATCAGAAATCGCACTCAGACTGACGTTCAACCCTTTTGACCAGAGATACATGGCTATCTCTCGTGCGAAAAAGGCGGTCTTTCCTTTGTGGCTGTAATATAAGACAGTGGCTTTCATCTTATTGGCAACAACATGGTTCTTTGGCAATTTTTGTTCATTGTTTTTACGGTTTGTGCCGAGACAGTTATTGCCAGCCAGGCACACATTAAACTGATGATTTTTTTCATATAGCGTTTCTTTTTTAACAAAGATAAGCGGGATGAGAATATTTATTTATATTTGCAAAATTCATTTTTTCGATAATATCCATAGATAAAAACGATAAGGACATGGAACTGCGTCAATTGAAATACTTTAAGGAAGCCTGCGAACTACAGAACTTTTCAGAGGCTGCGCGTGTGCTGCACATCTCTCAAAGTACCCTTTCACAGCAAATCAAACAGCTGGAAGACGAGCTGGATGTGCTGCTGTTCGACCGTATTGGCAAGCGGATTGTACCTACGGAGGCCGGGTTGGCTTTTCTGCCTTATGCTGTCAGGGCAATACGCGATGCAGAAAACGGGAAACAGATTATTCGTGACCTGAAAGGTATTGAAACGGGAGTGCTTCATGTAGGAGTGACTTACAGCATGAGTCCGTTATTGATTGCAGCGTTGGGATTATTTTCCAAGACTTATCCAAAAATAAAGGTCAATGTCAGTTTTGGCACTTCCGAAGAGTTGTTGGACAGATTAGAGGCTAATCAGTTGGATTTTGTGTTGTCCTTTAAACCGGAAGGCGTGTCAGAGCATCTGGAAACCATGCCTTTGTTCTCCTCCATGCTCTGCTTTATTGTGCATTGTTCCCATCCGTTGGCCGAATTGTCGTCCATCACTTTGAAGCGGCTTTCTGAAACTCCCCTGATTCTGCCGGGAAAAGGATTTGCCACCCGAAAAAGAGTAGACGACCTGTGCCGGAAGCATCAGTTGGAGTTGACGGTAGGCGTGGAGATGAACGACGTGCATACCATCATTCATACCTTGCGCGAAGGCTATTGGGGAACGATATTGACGCAGGCGGCTGTACGGGGAGAAGAGAACCTTGTACAAATTCCGATACTATGTGCCGACAAGCTGACTTCACAAGGCTTTTTGTTCTGGGCACAGGGAGATTACCGTAAGAAATCGGCATTGGCTTTTGCGGATTTTCTCCGAAAAGTGGCAGGAGGAGAAGAGAGAAGCTAAATAATGATAAGATGTAAAAAAGACAGGTCCCTGTTTCTCTTAATCCGTTCTGAATTATTAACTTTGTCGGTCGATAAAAATTAAAACAGAAACACAGCGCTATGCCATTAAATTTACCCGATAAACTGCCCGCAATTGATTTGCTGAAGGAGGAGAATATTTTCGTTATCGATAATTCTCGTGCCAGCTCACAGGATATTCGTCCGCTGAAAATTGTGGTGCTGAACCTGATGCCCATCAAGATTACTACAGAAACCGATTTGATTCGTTTGCTTTCGAACTCTCCTCTTCAGATAGAGGTGAGCCTGATGAAGCTGAAAAGTCATACGTCAAAAAATACGCCGGTGGAACACATGAAAGCTTTCTACCGTGATTTTGAACTGATGAAGAATGAGAAGTTCGACGGAATGATTATTACGGGTGCACCGGTGGAACATCTCGATTTTGAGGATGTAAACTATTGGGATGAAATCACGGAGATTTTCGAGTGGACCCGTACGCATGTGACTTCTACTTTTTATATCTGCTGGGCGGCACAGGCGGGTTTGTATTATCATTATGGCATTCCGAAATATCCGCTGGAAAAGAAAATGTTTGGAATTTTTGAACATCATATCTGCGACGGATTCCAGCAGTTGCCTATTTTCCGTGGGTTTGACGATGTGTTTTATGTACCGCACAGCCGTCATACGGAAGTCCGTCGGGAAGACATCGAGAAATGTGAAGGCTTGCAGGTGATTTCGGAATCGGCCGACTCAGGTGTACACATTGTGATGGCTCGCGGCGGACGTGAGTTTTTCGTGACCGGACATTCCGAGTATTCTCCTTATACATTGGACACGGAATATCGTCGTGACCTGGATAAGGGACTTCCTATTGAAATGCCTCGAAACTATTATCGTGAGGACAATCCGGAGAAAGGACCGCTGGTACGCTGGCGAAGTGTGGCCAACCTCTTGTTCTCCAATTGGTTGAACTATTATGTATATCAGGAAACTCCTTACGACATCAATCAGATAAAATAATGCTCAGACAACGTCCTATCGAACTGCTTGCTCCGGCAAAGAACTTGGAGTGTGGAATGGAAGCCATTAATCATGGTGCCGATGCGGTGTATATCGGTGCGCCTCGTTTTGGCGCGCGTGCGGCTGCCGGAAATTCTCTGGAAGACATTGAAGCCCTGGTGCGTTACGCACATTTATATCGGGTGCGTATTTACGTAACTGTCAATACAATTTTGAAAGATGAGGAACTGGCAGAAACGGAGAAAATGATTTGGGATTTGTACCGGATTGGGGTGGATGCCTTGATTGTGCAGGATATGGGGATTACCCGTCTGAATCTTCCTCCGATTCCTTTGCATGCCAGTACGCAGATGGACAACCGCACTCCGCAAAAAGTAAAATTCCTGGCTGAGGCAGGTTTCCGTCAGGTGGTGTTGGCCCGTGAGCTGACGCTGGATGAAATTGCAAAGATTCATGCAGCCTGTCCGGATACACCGCTGGAAGTGTTTGTACACGGAGCCTTGTGCGTAAGCTATAGCGGACAATGTTATGTCAGCCAGGCTTGCTTTGGCCGTAGTGCCAACCGGGGAGAGTGTGCACAGTTCTGTCGCCTGAGTTTTGATATGGTAGATGCCGACGGGAAAACGATTGCCCGTGGCAAACATCTGCTTTCCTTGAAGGATATGAATCAGAGCGAGAACCTGGAAGCCTTGCTGGATGCCGGTGCCTCTTCGCTGAAAATAGAAGGACGTTTGAAGGATGTAGCTTATGTAAAGAATGTGACGGCTTACTATCGCCAGAAACTGGATGCGATATTTAAACGCCGCAAAGAATATATACGTGCTTCTTCCGGCACGGTTCGGCTGGCTTTTCGTCCGCAATTGGACAAGAGTTTCAGCAGGGGCTTTACCGATTATTTCCTGCACGGACGTACACCGGATATTTTCTCCTTCCATACGCCAAAGTCGCTAGGTGAGGAAATGGGGGTGGTGAAGGAAGTACGCGGCAACTATTTTACCGTGGCAGGTGTCAAACCTTTCAGTAACGGTGACGGACTTTGTTATCTGGATGAGGCGGGAAAACTGCATGGATTCCGGGTAAATCGTGTAGAAAACAATAAACTTTATCCGCAGGAAATGCCACGCCTTCGACCGAAGACCAAGCTTTACCGTAACTTTGACCAGGAGTTTGAACGGGTGATGCAGAAGAAATCGGCAGAGCGGAAGATAACCGTAGCCATGGCATTGGAAGAAAACAATTTCGGATTTACACTGACTTTGACCGATGAGGACGATAATAGCATCAGCGTGACATTGCCGTACGAAAAAGCACCGGCGCGTACACCCCAGGCTGAAAACCTGAGAAATCAGTTGGGCAAGTTGGGAAATACGCCTTTTGAACTGAAACATTTGGATATTTCTTTATCGGGCGACTGGTTTATTCCTTCGTCAGTGCTGGCAGATTTACGTCGTACGGCAGTGGAGAAACTGCTGGAGGCTCGTCGTATCAACTATCCGCAGGAAAGAGTCCGTTTCCCGAAAACAGTTCATGCTTTTCCGGCAGGCGAACTGACCTATTTAGGTAATGTGATGAACGGCAAGGCACAGGCTTTCTACCATGACCATGGAGTGAAGCGAGTGGAGCCGGCTTTTGAAAAGGAAGCACAGGCCGATGCAGTGTTGATGTTCTGCAAGCATTGCCTGCGTTATAGCATGGGATGGTGTCCGGTGCATCATAAGGTGAAGTCGCCTTATCGTGAGCCGTATTATCTGGTAAGTACGGACGGACGACGTTTCCGCCTTGACTTTGACTGTAAGGTTTGTCAGATGAAAGTCTCATTGGATAATCGGGCATCTTCATGAAGCACTTACGATATTTTCTGGGCATACTCTTTCTGTTGCTGTGTATGACGGCCTGTCATTACCGCACCACCTTGTCTTCGGCTGTAAAGAATGGGCCGGAAGACTCGGTAGCCGTGTCGGTACAGAAAGAACGCCCGTATGCACTGAACAGCAATTTTCGTGTGACAGCAGATACACTCTGGTTGCGTCTGCTTCCGTTGCTCGACTCTATTCCGGTAAGGGAAGGAGATGAACTGGTGGTAGCAGAAATATCGCTGCGCGCGGAAATGCAGGATGACTCTGTGTGGGTGAAGGTGGCACGCGACCAGGAAACCATAGGCTGGATTCCGGAACATCAGCTTTTGACGCACATTGTCCCTGTAGACCCGATTTCACGCTGCATCCATTTGTTCAGCAATTCACATACCTTACCGTTCTTTCTGGTATTGGCAGTGTTCTTCCTTTGCTTTGTGTACCGTGCCGTACGGCGCAAGCAGATAAAACTCATCTGGCTGAACGATATAGACAGTGTGTTCCCCATTACGTTGTCATGGTTGCTTGTGGCAGCTGCCACACTTTATAACAGCATGCAGCATTTTGTGCCGGAAACCTGGGAACGGTATTATTATGATCCGTCCCTGAATCCGTTCGACCTGCCTTTGGTGTTAGGGTTGTTTGTGCTCAGTGTGTTCTTTATTTTGCTGTTAGGAGTTGCTTTGCTGGATGATTTGTTTCATCAGACCTCTTTTGAAGTAGCCTTCTTCTATCTGCTGGGACTGGCTTCCTATTGCATATTTCTTTATATCTTCTTTACTTATTTATGGGTGTACCTGGCTTATGTGGGCTTTATCGGATATACTTTGTGGTGTATTCGCCAGCTCCGGAAATCGCACGGTTATCCATACGCCTGTGGTTCTTGTGGCGCAAAAATGAGATCGAAAGGCATTTGCCCGCACTGTGGCGCATTGAATGAGTAAGAATCGGCAGAATTTTGTAATTTTGCATTTTCCAAAATCAAAAATCTTAAAACGTACCAAATATGATTAGTATAGATGGACTGACCGTAGAATTCGGAGGGACCACCTTGTTCAGTGACCTGAACTTTCAGATTAATGAGAAAGACCGTATCGCCCTGATGGGTAAAAATGGAGCCGGTAAATCGACGCTTCTTAAAATTTTGGCAGGCGTTCGGCAGCCCACCCGTGGAAAGGTGACAGCACCGAAAGACTGTGTGATTGCCTATCTGCCCCAGCACCTGATGACGGAGGATGGCCGTACGGTGTTTGAAGAAGCCTCTCAGGCGTTTGCCCATTTGAAAGAAATGGAAGAAGAGATAGAGCGGATGAACAACGAACTGGCCACTCGTACGGATTATGAGAGTGACTCCTATATGGCTTTAATCGAGAAAGTGGCAGCCATGAGCGAGAAGTTCTATGCCATCGACATGACGCATTTTGAAGAAGATGTGGAGAAGGCTTTGCTGGGACTGGGATTCTTGCGGGAAGACTTTAACCGTCCGACCAGTGATTTCAGTGGAGGATGGCGTATGCGTATCGAACTGGCCAAGCTGTTGCTGCAGAATCCGGACGTCCTTTTGCTGGATGAGCCTACCAACCACCTGGACATTGAATCTATCCAGTGGCTGGAAGATTTTCTGATTAACAGTGCCAAGGCCGTGGTAGTCATCAGTCACGACCGTAAGTTTGTTGATAATATTACCACACGTACTATTGAAGTCACGATGGGGCGCATCTATGATTATAAGGTGAACTATTCTCAGTATCTTGTATTGCGGAAGGAACGCCGTGAGCAACAGATGAAGCAGTATGAGGAACAGCAGAAAATGATTCAGGAAACCAAGGACTTTATCGAACGCTTCAAGGGTACATACAGCAAGACGCTTCAGGTACAGAGCCGTGTGAAGATGCTGGAGAAACTGGAACTGATAGAGGTGGACGAAGAAGATACTTCGGCCTTGCGTTTGAAGTTTCCTCCCTCTCCGCGTAGTGGAAACTATCCGGTTATCATGGAAGGAGTCGGTAAAACATACGGCGATCATGTAGTCTTTAAAAATGCCAATCTGACCATTGAGAGAGGAGATAAGGTGGCATTCGTCGGAAAGAACGGAGAAGGAAAGTCTACTTTGGTGAAATGTATCATGAATGAAATAGATCATGAAGGTACGCTGACGTTGGGGCATAACGTACAAATCGGATACTTTGCACAGAACCAGGCATCCTTGCTGGATGAAAATCTGACGGTGTTCCAGACTATTGACGATGTAGCCAAAGGTGAAATCCGTAATAAAATCAGAGACCTGCTGGGAGCATTCATGTTTGGTAGTCCGGAGGCTTCCATGAAAAAGGTAAAAGTGTTGTCAGGAGGAGAACGTACCCGTCTGGCGATGATAAAGCTTTTATTAGAGCCGGTCAACCTGTTGATTTTGGACGAGCCGACCAATCACCTGGACATGAAAACAAAAGATATTCTGAAGCAGGCACTGGTAGATTTCGACGGCACACTGATTGTCGTATCTCACGATCGTGACTTCCTGGATGGGCTTGTGACGAAAGTATATGAATTCGGAAATCAGCGTGTGAAAGAACATTTGTGTGGTATTTATGAATTCCTGGAGACGAAAAAAATGGAAAACTTGCAGGAACTGGAGCGTAAAAATGCCTGAAATCACCCTTTTTTAGAGAAAAAACAGGGATTTGAGAAAAAAAGTTCCCAAATGTTTTGCAGGTTTAAAATAAGTTACTACCTTTGCACTCGCAATCGGGAAATGACCGATGCGACAAAGGATTGATTCGCTAGCTCAGCAGGTAGAGCACAACACTTTTAATGTTGGGGTCCTGGGTTCGAGCCCCAGGCGGATCACTCAGAAAAAAGCGATTATCTTAAAAAAGATAGTCGCTTTTTTCGTGTTTGTATGATGATATAAATATACTTTTTCAAAGGCAGCTTTCTGCCTGTTTGAAACACAAGTACGTTTCACTTCAAACGCACTTGCGTTTAATCTAAAATGCACTTGCGTTTTAATCAAAACGTACTTATGTTTGAGAAGAAACGTACTTGCGTTTTTGAGTGCTAATCTCTATCTCGTTTAGAGAAAATGGTAATGTGTTGATAACATGTAGTTTATTGAATTTTCTTTCGGTAAGAAGTAGGTGTCATCCCCGTATGCTTTTTAAAGCACCGGTTAAAGTGTGCGACTGATTCAAAGCCACATTCCAGACTGATTTCTGAAATATTCCATTTCCCGTTTAATAATAGTTTGCAGGCATAGCCAATTCGCATGTCCGTGATATGTTGTCTGAATGTCTTTCCAGTGTTTTCCTTGAAAAAACGGCAGAAGGCAGTTGGGTTCATGGCAGCGTATGAGGCTACATCCTCCAGATAGATTGGCTGGGTGTAATGTTTGTTGAGGAAGGCCATGACCTTTTCAATCTTTCGTCCGTTAAACCGCGCTGGGACTGGATCATAGGCTGGAGAGGAGATGACTTTTTCTGGAGTGAGATGCGTCAGTGCATCCAGCAGTTGCAGGAACTCCACTATTTGTCCCACCCCTTCTTTTTGCGGGATGCGCTTTATTATCTGCGGAATATCATCCGTGCAATTGGATAATGAAAACAGCAGCCCCCTTTGTGCCTCTTCCAGCAGGCGGTTGATACCTTGAAACTGGCTGTAGTGCGAGAAAGCATATTGCATGAAATCCTTTTCAAACTGGATGATAACCCCGTTCACTCTTAGTTCTTCCTTCAAGTCGTATTCCGGTGCGTTTTCCAGGTAATGAGGGAGGTTGGAACCTAAAAGAAACAGTTGCTGGTCGGAGAAATCGGTCATACCGTCGCCTGCCATTCCCAGGCCATATCCCTTGTCGATGTAAATCACTTCAAACTCACTATGGAAATGCCAGGGATAAGTGAAGTTCTTGTAATCGTAGAACCGGGCCTTCAGCGGGTGGGCATCCGTAATGTCCAGTTGTTCATTGAGTATCTTTCTCATGTCAGGAAAAGGAAAAAGTAAGATGCTGCAAAGTTACGCAAATAACCTGCAAAAATTGGCAAATGTTCATGTTTATTTCTCCTCTAACTTTGAGGCAGATAAAAATTGACATAATATGAACAGTTTGTTTGATGTATCCGGAAAAGTGGCTGTAGTTACAGGCGGTTCCGGGGTATTGGGAAGTAACATATCTGAAGGCCTGTTGAAGGCCGGAGCCAAAGTCGCAGTGATTGGAGCACATTCCGACCGGGTGGAAAAAGCGTTGGAAAGACTGAAAGCGACTGGGGGAGAAGTTTGCGGTTTTACCTGTAACGTGCTCGACATGGACAGTTTGCGGGAAGTGAAAGAAAAAGTGTTGGCCCAGTGGGGAAGGGTAGATATTCTGGTCAATGCAGCGGGAGGAAATATCCCGGGAGGTACGCTGACCGAAACGCAGCACGTGTTCGATATGAAGGTGGAAGACTTGAACAAGGTGGTAGACTTGAACCTGAACGGTACGGTATATCCTTGCCTGGTGTTCGGGGAAGTTATGGCCGCACAGAAAAGCGGTAGTATTATCAATGTGTCTTCCATGGCATCTTATGAAGCCATTACCCGTGTGCCGGGCTATTCCATGGCCAAGAGTGCAGTAGAGAATTTCACCCGCTGGATGGCTCAGGAAATGGCCTTGAAGTTCAGTGAGAAGATTCGTGTGAATGCTATTGCGCCCGGCTTCTTTATCGGCAACCAGAATCGTGCCGTGCTGATAAATCCTGACGGTTCGCTGACAGAACGTAGCCGGAAAGTCATAGCCAAGACTCCGATGAGGCGTTTTGGTGACATCTCAGAACTGAATGGAGCCGTACAGTTCCTGTGCAGTGAGGCGGCCAGCTTCATTACGGGAGTTACTTTGCCCATCGATGGAGGATTCAGTTCATTCAGTGGAGTATAATTTAAGGGAACGGTAACGATGGAAAAGACTTGGAGATGGTTTGGTAAGAAAGACCGCATCACGCTTTCCATGCTTCGGCAGATTGGGGTGGAAGGCATTGTGACGGCGCTTCACGAGGTACCCAACGGGGAGGTTTGGACCACAGAGGCAATTAATGACCTGAAAAACTATATTGAATCGTACGGCATGAGATGGTCGGTTGTAGAAAGCCTTCCGGTGTGCGAGGCTATCAAATACGGCGGCCCTGAGCGTGATGCCTTGATAGAGAATTACAAAATCAGTCTGGCTAATTTAGGGAAATGCGGAGTGAAGACGGTGTGCTACAACTTTATGCCGGTCATCGACTGGATACGTACAGACCTGCATTATGCCTTGCCCGACGGAAGTTCTTCGCTTTATTTTAACCGGATACGCTTTGCCTATTTCGACTTGAAGATTTTGCAGCGTGAAGGAGCGGAGCGTGATTATTCACCGGAAGAATTGCAGAAGGTGGAAGAACTGGACCACCGTATTACTCCTGAGGAAAAAGCCGAACTGATAGATACGATTATTGTAAAAACGCAAGGGTTTATCGACGGTAACATTCAGGAGGGAGAACAATACCCCGTCCGTAAGTTCCGCGAACTGCTTGCATTATATAAAGGAATAGACCGCCAGAAGCTGAGAGAAAATCTGTGTGAATTCCTGAAAGCAGTGATGCCGGTGTGCGATGAGTATGGAGTCAATCTGTGCATTCATCCGGACGATCCTCCTTTCCAGGTGCTCGGCCTTCCGCGTATTGTCACCAGTGAAGAAGACATCGACTGGCTGTTGAATGCCGTGGACAATCCGCATAACGGACTGACTTTCTGCGCCGGTTCCTTGAGCTCCGGAAGCCAGAATGATACCCGTGAACTGGCCCGCCGTTTTGCCCGGAGAACCCACTTTGTCCATCTTCGCAGTACGGAAATATTGCCCGAAGGAGATTTCAGAGAGACATCACATCTGGCCGGAAGAGGTCATTTGCTGGAACTAATCCGTATTTTTGAAAAAGAAAATCCCGGACTGCCCATGCGAGTAGACCATGGACGTACGATGCTGGGCGATGAAAAAGAAGGATACAATCCCGGTTACTCTTTCTACGGACGTATGTTTGCCCTGGCACAAGTGGAAGGCATGATGGCGGCAGTCCGTAATGAAATGGAAAGCGGACTCCTGTAACTCAGGGCTGTTTTTGCGTGCGGTACTCTTTGGGAGAGATGCCGGTATTTTTCTTGAAAATAATAGGATAAAACGCAGAATAAAGCGAATTTGAGCATTCTCACTGACGGTCAGAGGGTTTGGCTTCGGGTGGCACGGAATGACATAAGGGCGGAAAAACGGATTTGGGCGGATTACAGCAATAGATGCACTTCCAAATCATTACCCAACACCTGATGCACATTTAACACTAACGGTCTCTATTTCTGCGTTCTGCGTAGGTTTACATTCTGCCTTTACAACTCCCATAAACTAATTTTGCACCAAACAAAAAGCAAGGATTATGAGGAGTACTTTCAAGACCGTCTTCTATGTAAACGGAAGCAAGGAAAAGAATGGAATTGTCCCCATCATGGGACGGGTTACAATCAACGGGACTATCGCACAGTTCAGTTGCAAGCAGCGTATCTCCAAGGATTTGTGGGATGCTAAAGGCAACAGGGCGAAAGGCAAGAGCCGCGAGGCGGTGACGGTGAACTATGCGCTTGACAACATCAAGGCGCAGATAACGAAGCACTACCAGCGGCTTTCCGACCGTGAGGCATTTGTCACGGCTGAAATGGTACGCAACGCCTATCAAGGCATCGGCACGGAGTATGAAACATTGTTACGAGCCTTTGACAAGGAGAATGAGGCGTTTGCCAAGCGGGTGGGCAAAGACCGCTCCAAGCGTACGTACCAGAAGTACCTGACCGTCCGCAAATACGTAGCGGAGTTTATTAAGAGGCAGTACAAGCGGACGGACATGGCGATGAACGAATTGACGGAGGATTTCATCCGTGACTACTGCCTGTACCTGCGAAACGAGGTCGGGCTGGCGCAATCGTCCGTGTGGATATACTCCATACCGTTGAAACACATCGTCACCACGGCGCACTACAATGGCAAGATACCGAGAAACCCGTTTGCGATGTACCACGTTGACCCCGACCACAAGGAACGAGGCTTTCTCACGGAAGATGAAATTCAGGCGTTGAGTACAATCAGTCTGGACAATCCCAACTTCGCATTGGCGAGGGATTTGTTCCTGTTCGGTTGCTGGACTGGCATCTCGTTCACGGACATCAAGAACCTGACCACCGACAACATCGTTGAGATGAATGGCGCATCATGGATTGTGTCGAAACGCCAAAAGACGGGCGTACCGTTCCAAATCAAGCTGATGGACATCCCCATGCAGATAATCAGGCGTTACGAGCCGTTCAGAAGAGACAAGCGACTTTTCAACATCGGCTCGCTTGACATGGTGAACAAACGCATCAAGGCTGTGGCGAAGAAATGCGGGATAGAAAAGCCGGTTTCATTCCATTTGAGCCGCCATTCATTCGCTGTTTTGGCATTGAATTACGGTATGCCGATAGAGAGCGTGAGCAAGATTTTGGGGCATACGAATATAACCACCACGCAAATTTACGCGAAGGTGACCAACGCTAAACTTGAAAACGACATATCCGCCTTTGAGAGCAAGATAAGCGGACGTTTCGTCCTATAACGCACAGTCTATGGAACGGACAACAATCACGATGGACGGGTGCGGCAGGATTGCCGTGCCGTCCGATGCCGCCAACGTGTGGATGAACGAAATGGAGTTGGTAAGGCTGTTCGATGTAATCGCCCCGACACTCCGTGCCGCCATCCGAGCCGTGTACAAAAGCGGAGTGCTGAAGCCTTGCGATGTGGAAAGGCGCATCAGACTTCCCAACGGTTATTGTGCGGAGGCGTATGCCCTGCCAATGGTCGTGGCAATCGCTTTCCGTATCAACACACCCAATGCCGCAAGGGTACGCAACGCCCTGTTGGAAAGGCTGTGCTTGCGAAAAGACAGACAAGTGCTATTTTTCTTTTCGTCGCCAAATGTTTTGTGAACGGGTTTGTTGAACGGTTGTTTAGGTCGTATATTACAGAACATCAATGCGTTATCTTCACTTCTCAATAATTCAAAACTTTCAGACTTGCCTGCAAGTCTGCCGGAATACGGCATGGTAATTTGCATGAGTGCTATTTATTATTTTGATGAATTGATGAAAGTATATATAAACATAAAGAATAACAGCGGTTTACATCCTCATCAAACTCTCAACAAAAGGATATGGCTGATGAAAAGAGAAAACGGACACAGCCTTACTCATCGCTTTTCTTTTGACAAGCGGTTTGATGAAAGAATGTTGAGCATGTATCGCTATGACTTTTAGTATGTTAAGTCGCCCATTCATCAATTCATCGGATTTTCATTCATCATCAAGCCTGCTGTGGAAGCAACGGAGGTGAGTATCGCCATCCGCAGGCTGGCCAGACGGACTTCCGTTCTGCCGACCGACAAGGGAAAACCGACACCGCCGCAGGCTTTTGGGAACAAAAGCCATAGCTCATTATGGCGTTTTCTTCACGCACCGCTGACGCTCATGCTAAAAACTCCCCAATGAGCCAGTGGGGTTGCCCCCTGAACGCCCCCGTTTGCTTCCGAAAGAAGCTGCGAGCAGTCCTTTGAGTTGCCCAAAGTTTATGAGTTGTTTTAAAGTCTGAACTCTGTTTTTATGGTAGCAAGTTTGTGTTTCGGGCATACCGAAGTTGTTTGCTATCATCCCATAGCGGGAATTTATATACATCTTATTTTTTGAGCCTGATTTTTTCGTGATAGAAATAATTTACGATGACAGGCTTTCCTTTTTCCGAGCGTCCGTAAGGCAAATCGTTCACCCGATAGGGAAATCCTTGCGTCTGTGCATATTGGGATATGTCCTGCTCCAATGCCTGCCAGTAATCAAGCCTTTTCTTGTTGTAAATCTCATCGTATAATGGGAAGAGTTCGGGATGCTTCTCACGGATATATGCCATTATCTCTCCTTTGAATTGTCCGCGCAGGTTCAGATTTTCAAGCCATATCAAATCGGCATATCCTTTCACTTCCTTGATAATCGTCTTTACATCGGTTATTCCCGGAAATATGGGCGAAACGAAACACACGGTACGGATGCCTGCCTCATAGACTTGGCGCATTGCTTTCAGGCGGCGTTCTATGCTCACGGCGTTGTCCATATCCGCACGAAACTGTTCGTTAAGCGTATTGATTGACCAAGACACTGTTACTTTGGGAAAACGTTTCAACAGGTCGAGGTCGCGAAGGACGAGGTCGGACTTCGTACATACCATAATCTCGGCGTTGCTTCCGCGCAGTTCTTCGAGCAGCCTGCGGGTACGGCGGAATTGTTCCTCATAGGGGTTGTAACCGTCCGTCACGGAACCTATCACGATGCGCTCACCGTCATATTTGTGCGGATTGGCTATCGGTTTCCAGTTCTTCACGTCCAGAAACGCGCCCCACGGTTCTGTATGCCCGGTGAAGCGTTTCATAAACGATGCGTAGCAATACTTGCAGGCGTGAGGGCATCCCACGTAAGGATTGACCGAATATCCTCCGACTGGCAGTGCGGATTTGGTCATAACGCTCTGTACGTCTATTTCCTTGATTGTTTCAGTATTCATTGTATGCGTTTGATAAATTGTTCCGGCAGTTCCTGAATCATCCTTTCTTCACCCATTATAAGCAGCAAATCCTCTTTCATAAATACGGGGATTCCTTGCGCTTTGGCTTGGTCGGCAATGTGAAGCACCCATTCGAGACGGGAATCCACTTTGCCTTTCCGATGTCCCGTTTCCGTGCCTATGACAACCCAATCGATACCCGCGAAGTCTATCTCTCCGATTTCGTCAAAGATAGCTTCAAAGGTGACGTGGTAATGTTTGGCCTTGATATTTCTTTTCAAATCTTCTAACCTTTTTTTCTCGGAACTGCGCGTGACGGTCACGCCCATCCAGACATTTTCGTCATCCGTAGAAAAACAGACCTTATCCGGACGTTTCGTAAGAAAGATATAAGCGTGTTGCGGATTGCTTTTCATTCTTCCGAAAATCTCCGCGTTCCATTCAGGCTTCCAATCGGAGAAGTCGCTCATTCCGGTCATCAGCCATACGTGAGGTTTTGGAGTGTCGATGATGTGTAGCTTGCGCCCCATATATTCGGGTACAGAAAAATCGTCCGTGATATGGAAGCGGCGACAGTTATTACGGGCATAGCAGTAGCTGCCCCCTATTGAGCAGCCTATCACTATGTTCATATTCTTTATCAGCGATTTGATGCAAACACTCATAACGTAATGCTCTCCCCGTCTTCCGGTATAATCAGTCGGCTCATATCCGCCCCGTGGTGGCGGGCTTCGTTACGCAGGATTTCGCGCGTGGTCTGGCAATGGTCAATGGCATCCATATGCACGGCTATCAGTTTGATGTGTGCGGGGAACGTGTCGAGCATCGCCATCACTTCCTGCTCGTCGGGGATGATGCAGCCGTCCGTCTTGGAAAATTCGGGGAACACCGCACCGCCGCTGTTTACAACGATATAATCAGGGCGGTATTTTTCCACGGTTTCAAGGATGCACGGTTCCCATTTGCAGTCGCCCATTATATAAATGGTCGGAAGTCCCTCCGCCATCAGCACATAGCCCGACACGGGTCCCATCATCTGGCCTATCTGACCGAAACCGTGATGACCCGTGGTGCGGTGGATGGTCAGGTTGCCTATTGTCTTGCTCTTTTCAATTGCTTCTACATTTGTAAAACCATCTTGCACGAGGGTTTCCTTGTCTTGCGGCTGGGTGTAGAAAGGGATGTCTTTCGGCAAATGTTGTTTCACGCTCGGTTCATAATGGTCAATGTGGTTGTGTGTGAGCAGTACCATATCCACGCCCTCGGTGATTTCGCTGATGGGCATTACCAGATGCACCCTCGGACTTTTATACACGCCGAGAGCGGATTGCAGGGTTCCTTTGTCGGCAAATACGGGGTCAACAAGGATGGTGTGTCCTGCATAATTGATTTTCAAGGTGGCGCTGCGCACCAACCGGATAATAGCTTTCTCGTTCATAATGTTACGCTTTTATGATTTGTCGGGTGTAAAGTTCGGAAGATTCCCCTGATGCCTCTATGCCTTAAAAAGAGGAATATATGCCATTTTGATAAAAGAATGATGTATATTTGCAGAAAGCAAAGAACAAGAGCGATGAAAACGATAACCAACCCCGAAAGACTGGTCAGCGTCCCGTTCAGCAAGACACGTTGCGGCGTGGACTTCTACATCAACACAGGCGAGAGCAAGGACATCTGTGGTGTCTTGACCGAGCACCGGACGTTCAAGACGGATTTTTTCAGTTTCTATTTCTTTAGCCGCGCCAATGGCTATGTACTGTTAAACTTCCGCAAAATAGAGTTACGGGACGATATGGTGCTCCTCCTGTCGCCGCACCAGCAACAGGAATGGCACGTGGATGAAGCGGAACTGGACTACACTTTCCTTATCTTCCGCGAGGACTTTATGCACACGTTCATCGCCGACAAGTTCTTCGTCTATCGCCTGCTGTATTATTATCAGACCGACACGCCACCGTACCTGTTTGCCGCGCCGGAAGAACTGGCGGAATATATGCGCCTCTTGGGGAAGATAAAACAGGAGCTGCTGCATCCTGTGGCAGACACTTACAACCTTATCGTATCTGTGCTTTACTATCTGTTGGTGGTTATCAACCGGGCATACGCCAAAACTTACCGTCTGCCGGTCGAAGTGCCGAAGAACAATTATGCATTCCAGTTCAAGGACTTGCTCGAAAAGCATATCCGCACCGTGCAGCGTGTTCAGGAATATGCCGATATGCTCCGTGTGAGTCGCATCACGCTGAACAACTCCGTCGTGGCGCAGTTCGGCGTGTCCGCCACCCATTTGCTCAAACAACGCCTGTTGGAGGAATTGAAAAACGAGTTGTTGTTCTCCGACCGCAACGTGAGCCAGTTGGCGGACGAGTTCCACTTTTCCGACCCCAGCCATCTGATGCGTTTCTTCAAGCAACAGACGGGAAAGACGTTTACGCAATATATCACGGACTACCAAAATGGAATATACGAATGAAAAGCAAGAAAAAACTTTATAAGACTTGCACTCCTATCCTCTTTTTTTGTATTTTTGCAGTCGGCGAGAGTTTTTAGGTGGAAATACACCGCATATCACAGAATTAGCAACCGTTGCCAAGTCATTACCTCACTCTTTGAGAAAAGCTTATAAATAGCTTGTTTCTAACAGATTCCTATTTGTGTATCGAATTTTCTCTGAAAAAACGACTCAGGTAAGAAGAGTCCGGAAACTGGCAGAGGGAGGCTATTTCTGCAATGGATAAAGCCGGATTGTTGAGCAGGACTTTCAGTTCGGCAGTCAGCTGTTCGTCGATAAGCGCTTTCGGAGTCTTTCCGTTGGAGTAGGTTTCCGTAATTTCGTGCAGGTAACGCGGAGAGATGCAGAGCTTTCCGGCATAGAACGATACCTGATGCATTTGTGCAGCATGTTCGTGAATCAGATGCATGAACTTGTGAAACAAGAGTTGCTTCCGGGTGTACGATTCGGCCACGGATACGTACGTGTCGGGGATGGAACTGAAAATCCACATCAGCATACCTTGCAGGAAATTCAGTTCCAGCCGTTCGCTGAATGCAGAAGGAGGCTGGGTAAAAAGCAGCTGTCCCATGTTCATCCATAGGCTGATGTTTTTCCAGCTCTCTTCTTCGTGGTTGTATTGTGGAAACTCTCTCATGTAGTTGAAATACGTGGTATCGAGTGAAATGGCAGCCTGCAGAAAGAGCTTCTTGGGGTAAAGCAGAAAGCGGACGTGAAAATCATCGGATGCCTCTATAAGTTGCATGATACTTCCTTCCCAGAAAATAAGTTCTGACATTTTGTGTAGGTGAAATTGCTGTGCACCGGTGGAGAGAATACCTTCTCCGCTGGTGCATTGTAGTTGAATGCCGCAGTCGAAATGGAGCAGGGAGGCTTTCAGAAAAGCCAGATTGCCTTCGTCATAATGGATGGCGGTGAGAGATGATAATAAGGAAATATCCATGTGAAGATGATTTTATGAAACAAAAATACGGTTTTTCTTCGAGAAAAAGATGGGCTAGTTCCGATTTTGAAAAGTTTTGTGCGGTAAAAGGAAGGTGAAAACTTCGTCATAATGTCTAATTTTGCAGCGTTTTAAAGAAGGACATTATGACAAGAAGTAATTCTCAATTATTTATTCTCGTATTCTTAGGTATATTAACCGCATTTGGCCCGTTTGTGACCGATATGTATCTGCCTACCCTGCCTGCCATGACTGACTATTTTCATACCACTTCCTCACAGGTGCAGTTAGGATTGACGGCCAGCATGATAGGATTGGCTGTCGGGCAATTGTTCTTTGGTCCGCTGAGTGACAAGTATGGTCGCCGGCTTCCTTTGATTGTGGCCATGTGTCTGTTTCTTTTAGCTACATTGGGATGTCTCTATTCACGGACCATCATGCAGTTTGTGGGCTGGCGAGTGGTGCAGGGAATAGCCGGTGCCGGAGGAATTGTGATTTCACGTTCCATCGCAGCTGATAAGTATTCCGGCAGGGAACTGGCAAAGATGCTGGCTATTATTGGCGCTATCAATGGAGTGGCTCCGGTAGCGGCTCCTGTGGCTGGAGGAGGAATGGCCGAAAGCGTAGGCTGGCACGGTATTTTCTGGGTATTGTTCGGATTAGGTATATTGTTGTTGCTCGGAAGTCTGCATTTTGCGGAATCATTGCCGGCTGTACGTCGCCAGAATGCACGTTGGGCAGATGTGTATAAGAGTTTTCTTACCGTCATTCACAACCGTCGGTATGTATGTTATATCCTTCAGTTTGGTTTTGCTCAGGGAGTGCTGTTTGCCAATATCGCTTCCTCTCCTTTTATTATGCAGCAACACTATGGTTTTTCGCCTTTGATGTTCAGCATCTGTTTTGGAGCCAATGCTATAGCTATTGTCATTTCTGCAACCTCGGCTGTCAGGTTTGCCCATCCGGAACAAGCTTTATATAGGGGGAGTGTCGGAATGGTAATCGCTTCTTTCTTTCTGTGTGTGGCATTGTGTGCCGGTTGCAGTTTCTGGATTTATGAAGTGCTGCTTTTGGCGTTGCTTTCCATGTTAGGACTCACCTTTACCGCATCCAATACCTTGGCGATGGATAGTGAACGGGCAAATGCGGGTATGGCATCGGCCTTGCTGGGAGCATTGGGATTTGCCTTTGGCGGTGTGGTGTCTCCGCTTGTGGGGCTGGGAAATATTATGGTCTCTACCGGAGCCCTGTTTTTTACTGGTTCTGTATGTGCGTTCGTTTGCACTCGCATAGCACTCCGGCGTGCTTTTTCATTGGCACAATATTACCGTAAATGAGTTTGTGGTAATTTCCTGTTTTCATTTCTTCCTAAGTAAATTGATGCGTGTAATTCTATATTTTGTATATTATAAACTAAAATATGCTATGGGTATTATTAATACTGTTGTAAAAACTAAGTGTATAAGGCCATTAAATTTAATCTTACGAGAGAAAGTCTAAGAAAGAAGTATTAAGCCTACGACACTGAATACTAACTGGGACTGAACGGATAAAAATTCCACTTTTAAGGCCTGGTTTTATGCCCTAATAAACTACAGGAAAATGATGGGTATGCTCTGGAATATGCATCCTGAAAGAAAGATACAATCGTAAATCCATGATTATGGCATCGTAACTGCCTATCTCCAAATAGTATGATTATATCGGAGATCCGACTCTGGCAGATGCTGTTATGGACTTCTTCGTGACTAACTCAAACAAAATTGAATTGCAAGGTGAATCAATAAGACAATGTAAGAAAAAATAATATACATTTACTGCAACTTTTACAGGACTGAATACAGTACCGTTTGCTACGTCATGACGGTACCGATTCAGTGCTATCATCAACTAATGTCTCTGACTTATTCAGAGAAAATTCCCAGTTTTTAATAGACCTTGACAGAAATCTTCGAATATCTTCAACATTTTCAAAAACGAGTTGAAATTTTTAAATAACATGTAAATATAGGCATTAGTAGTTCTCATAATACGGGATTTGCTGAATGCTTACTTTATAAATTGTATATGTTTAACAATACCTTAAAAGAAGTCAGTATAAGGAAAATTGTAATATGGATGTAATATGTGCTAATCCTTGATAATTAAGTGGTTGTGTATGTAGTCTTTCAAAAATAATTAATGCTTTATAACATCAGAATATTTCAAATTCTTTTAATATTTTAATTCTATATTTGTACCAGAGAATAGATTGCAAAACATTTAAGAACAACAAAACTTAAAAACTTGGATTATGAAGAGTATTAAACTTTTTGCTGTGTCAATGGTTGGCTGTATGTTCGTTTTAACATCTTGTAGTAATGAAGATGTAACAGGTAATGATAATATTCCTGAAAATGTAAGTGAAGAAATATTATCTGCATTTAAAGAAAAGTATCCTGATGCAGAAAATGTTTCTTGGACAACAGATGACTCTTATGCTATTGCCTCATTTTATTCAGAGCTGTCTCGCTCTAACAAGGCTGCAAATACTACTGCATGGTTTTATTTGAAAGATTCAAAATGGGGAATGACAGAACATGATATTCCTTTTACAGCTCTTCCAGATGCTGTTAAGAAGGCTTTTGAAAGCAGTGCTTATGCTACATGGATAGTTGATGATGAGGTTGATGTGATTTCTAGAGATGGAGCTGATTTGCTTTATATTATTGAGGCTGAAAATAAAGCTGATGGAATAGATCAGGATATTGACCTTTATTATACTTCTGATGGTATATTGGTAAAGGAAATTTTGGATGCAGAGGCTGATGATGATCATACAGATTTGATGCCTTCAAAACCGGCAAATGATGTATATTCATGGTTGGAACAGAACTATAACGGTGCCCGAATTATTGAAGTTGATTTTGAGGATGATGGCATTGAAGTCGAATTTGTTTATAATAATTTTAAGCATGAGGCTTTGCTTACTACTAATCTGACTTGGGTTTATACAAAGGCCGATTATAACCGAAATATCAGTGCCGTTTCTCAGATTGTGGCAGATGCATTTAAGAATTCTGAATATAACTCGTATGTGATTGATGATATAGAATTCTATCAGACAGCATCGAATGGTAATTTCTATTGTTTTGAACTTGAAACTCGTTTTGATGATGATATTGAGATTTATTTCAGTGAAGATGGAGAAATCTTAAATAAGAAACCTGGATTAGGAGGAAATGATGATAACTCTGGTATTCCTATTGACGATGCTGTTTTGAAGGTTATAAATGAACAGTACCCCGGAGCCATTATTAAAGAAAAAGATACTGATGATGGTTATCTTCAGGTGGAAATCATTCACGAAAATATAGAGAAGGAGGTATTGTTTAACGGTAAGGGAGAATGGATTCGCTCTTCTTGGGAAATTCCTTATTCTAAACTTCCACAGGTTGTTAAGGATTATGCTGAGAAAAATTATAGGAACATTGAAAAAGATGATGTAGATGTAATACAAACTCCTGCTGGAGTCTGGTATGAATTGGAGGTAGAGAAACAGGATGATGACATAAAAGTTCAAATTAATGAAGATGGAACTTTGAAAGGTGAAATAGAAGATTGAGTAAATTTAATCGAAATATTTTTATAGATTTGGAGCCCAAGAGAAGGAACCACCAGTGTCGAAGAAATGTACTATTCCAAACTTCAAAGGAATTACTTTAAATCTAAAGTTCAAAAAGAGACGTAACCTCCGGTAAAATAACGGATTGCAAAATAAAAAATACTTCCAAGGCGGTACGATTGTTGCACTATAAAATATTTTGTGTAAATGGAAATACGGGATTCAAGTTTGACATGCACCCCGAAAGTTAGACAAAAAACTTTCGGGGTTTTGTTATGTCTAAA
>ERZ859980.154-NODE-154-length-49601-cov-2.705950_pt1 | contig 49601 bp, 56 predicted proteins | sample MGYA00509984_ERZ859980 | MGnify/ENA primary metagenome ERZ859980 (study PRJEB30046, sample SAMN00715173) | human gut metagenome | study: EMG produced TPA metagenomics assembly of the A metagenome-wide association study of gut microbiota in type 2... | reverse complement strand
GGATTATAAAAATATTAAATTTTTGTCTTGACAACTGAGCCATTATAATATGAGGTCACAGAAACACAGATTAAGCGGTGTTTGAATGAGATTATGGATTGCTATGGATTGAAGAAAGTCAAGTCTAATAAGGTATTAAAAGAGCAATTTGACATTAAATCAAATGGTTATCCCTACATAATAATTGAAGATGAGATATAAGGGTAGGTAAAAGGGTAGGGGTATATAACATATATATCTTAGTTATATTACCCCCCCTTTTTACCCCTATTCGATATTGATTGACTGAAAAGACAGTATGATTTGATTCTGCTGTCTTATTTTTATGTTTATGCAAAGAATAAGGAGAAAAAGGACAATGGATGAAAATAAAATATGTAAGAAATGCGGTAGAATATTACCGATACAAAACTTTAGATTAGCAACAGGACAGTTTGGAAATCCGTATTATAGAGGAAGCTGTAAAGAATGTGAAGCTAAGTATGACAAGGAATACAAGAAGAAAAAGAATGAGAAGGAATTTACATTCTCTGATAACTTGGAAATATTAGTTGATCGTCAGTACAAAGAGATAAATCCTAAGAGAATACTTGATATATCTGCATTGGATATTGATGTTACTCTTATGGGGACAGATGAAATATTTGTAAAACTTATGGATTATAAGGATACATGGATGTCAAACTATGGTCAATGTATTACTATGGCTTGGGGAAAATATAATCTGCTGCAAGGTTCATATATCAATGGTGAATTGAGATATAGCCTTAAAAAGAATGTATTTATTGATGGTAAGTGGACATACAAGCGTGATTATGTATATGCACCGAAAATGGTTGTTGAAACATTTATTGTCAATGAAGATAAGGCGAATAATGTATATATTTGGCATAGTGGACATGATAAGGAAGATTGCTATTACAGAAATTTATATCCATTAAATCAAGAACAGTTCCGCATTGTGAAGAATCATTTTAATAAAACAGGTGATGATTCAGAGCAGTTTATTTTAAATGTTATGAATGATATGCGATATATGCCTGATAATTGGAGCAAACAGACCGCAAAGCGTGTTATGTATGATGTGGGTTATCATGGAATATTATATACCAATAGCAATGAAGAATCCTATAAGAGATGGCATTGGATAATGAATCGTTGCTACAGTAATGCAATACATGAATTACAGCCAGAATATAAGAATTGTACTGTATGTGAGGAATGGAAGAATTACAGTAATTTTAAGCTATGGTATGAGCAGCATATTGTTGAGATACGAATGTTTGATGAAGCATTTGAATTAGACAAGGATATTTTGATTAAAGGTAATACAGTTTACAGCCCTGAGACAGTCTGCTTTGTTCCTAAGATGATAAATTCATTATTCCCTAATGGGAAAAAGAACCGAGGCGATTATCCGCTTGGTGTATATTTTGATAAGGATAAGAAGAAATATGTTGCGAATATGTCATTTGCAGGAAAGAATATAAAGCTGGAAGCGTATGAGACAGTAGAAGCAGCTTTTACAAGATACAAGGAATATAAGGAAGATTTTATTAAAGATATAGCAGAACAGCATAAGGACAAGATACCAGACAAAATTTATCAAGCTATGATGAATTGGCAGATTGAGATTACAGATTGATACATAGGGTATATTGGATATTAAATTATCTGATATGCCCTATTTTTTTACCTTTTTGTAGGTGGATATGGTAAAATGGAGAAAGATATAACAAGTATGTATGGGAGGTTATGGAATGGGTGAATTAGATATGTTTAATGAAGATATTGATAAATTTTTGGATATGATTGACGATTGGGATTTAAAACCTAAAGATTATTATGATGTATTTTCTAAAATGTGCTTAAAATATTCGGACAGTTCTATAGTGCCATATTCATTGTGCCATGAATTGATAACAGGGGAATACCCATGTGAAGAATATTATATGCAGATGCTTATGGATGTATATTCATATTACAATATAGGTGAAGATTTCTTAGATTTATTACAAAGATTGATTGATGATGGTTACTGTACTGAATATCAAAAAAAGACACATGAGTTGATAAGGGATAATATTCAGGATGGGTTTGTAATTGCCTATCGTGGCGAATATGCAATAGAAGATAAAGGAAATTTAGATTATAAACAGTCTGTTAGCTATTCATTGGATTATGAACAGGCTAAGTCTTTTGCAACAAGATTTAATATGTTACCATTGACCAAAAGCGTTGTATATACAGTAAAAGTACCAGTCGATGATGTACTTGCCTATATTGATAGAGAAGATGAAGTTGTGTGCTTGCCTATCTGTATGGGTGGCAAGATGGAAGTAATAAAAGAAGAATCGTTCTTATAATGGTTGGTCTGTATCAGATGGAATGTATCTGGCAATATCGCAAATATCACAATCAAGAATCCGACACAGATCGTTAAGTGTTTTTGTAGATACATCTTTGTTATGTTTCAATCGGTGGAGTGTGCTATGTGACATATGATATTTATTTGTAAGTGTGTACCAGTTTTCACTTGATTTTTCAAGAGTATTCCAGAATGGGGAATAGTCAATCATCATAGCACCTCCGTTTCGTTAGTATATGAAACAAGTGTACTTTGTATTCTTTAGGTTGAATATCTTCGTAAAAACGAATATAATAAGAATATGTAACTTTAGAACCATGAAATAAAATCCAAAGGGAGAGAGATACGAAATATGGCTATGATTATATGTCCAGAATGCGGACAAGAGATTTCAGACAAAGCAAAGAAATGTGTACATTGTGGAAAGATATTGATTGAGGATAAACCGGCTACTAAAGTATGTATCGATTGCGGAAAAGAAAATCCGATTGATGCTACAGAATGTGTACATTGTGGATGTCCATTTGAAGAAGAAACTACTGTGGAGATACCAGTACAAACAGCAATAGCAGAAAGACCAAAGAAAAATCTGAAAAAGATTATAATTCCTGTTGTTGCAGCAATTATTGTAATTGCTGTAGGTTTGATTGTTTATAATGTTAAAGTGGTTAAGCCTAAGAATACATACAATGAGGCTATGACACTTTTGGAAAAAGGTAAATATAACGATGCAGATGATTTACTTAAAACAATCGAAGGATATAAAGATGTAAAAGATATAAGAGAAGAAGTTAAGTATGAATCATGTGCTTATTCTGCTGTAAATGGGGTGAAAGATATTTTGAAAAATCCAGACTCAATATCTGTATATGATATAAAATTTTACAGTGGACGAAAAGACACAAAGGAAGAAAAAGACAAAGACACGGAAAATTCAACAGAGGAAGAATCAGATACGCTTATTGATAAAGATCATCCATATATTATTATTCATTTAGGTGCACAGAATGGATTTGGTGGAACTACAGAGAGTTTTGCATTATGTGCTTATAGTAAGGAAAAAGAGACATATAAACTCGATGCATATACAAAATCCGATGATATAGAAGACATAAAAGATGATTATGATTCAGACGATGATAATTATTTCATGTATCTTCTTGGTGCGGCTTTATTAAGTGGGTATGAAAAAAACGGAATTGAAGTAGGCTCTATTGATATGGATAGATTTAAGACAATTCTTAAAAATGATGCATATTCAACAATCAAGATTATCGAATAGATAATAACAAATGGGAGGGATTCGATGAAATGTCCTGAATGTGGAACTGAGGTAGCAGATAATGTAACTGTATGTCCTAGTTGTGGATATGAAATAGTTCAATCTGAAACTGAAGCAGTAGAAGATACCATAAATAAAACAGCGACAGTGCCGGTATATAAGAACAAAAAATATATTGGAATTGCTCTTTGCGTGGTGGCTTGTATCATGCTGATTGTTTCCTTTACTAGAATTAACAATGATACATATTCTTTTTACAAACAGCACTATAAAGAGTGCATGGAAGGATATGCAGAAAATAGTGCGGATGCAAGAAATTCTGGATCATGGTTTAGTGATACATATAGATATATTGCATCTGAATATGAGGATATGGCAAAAGACGATAATAAGAAAATATGGGAATATCGCATACAAGCTATTATATTGTGTTTAGGTGGTATTGCCTGTGGAGTTATAGGATATAAGTTTATTAAAGGGGAGAAAGCGAATGGCATTAGTAAAGTGTCCTGAATGTGGCAGAGAAAATGTATCAAGTACAGCTAAGTCTTGCCCTGGATGTGGCTATAATATAAAAGCATATTATGAAACAGAACAGCAGAAAGAAGTCGTTTCAACTACTGCTGCACAAACAAACAAAATCAATGGAAAGGCTATCGTTGGTGTAGTGGCAGCGTGTCTTGTAATATTTTGCATATATTACTTCTCTACTAGATGTGCTTATGATGGCTGTACAGAGAAGAAAACAAGTAATAGTAAATATTGTGCATATCATTCTTTGTCAAGTTCTTATGGGTATTCAAATTATGATTATACACCAAAGACCGGCAATGCAGGAGCAGAAGCAAAAGCGGAATCATATTTGAGAAGTTCTGCATTTTCCTATACAGGATTGATTGACCAGTTAGAATATAATGGTTTTTCAGAATCAGAAGCAACATATGGAGCAGATCATTGTGGTGCAGACTGGAAGGAACAGGCATTAAAGAAAGCTAAGTCATATTTGAATAGTTCTGCATTCTCATATAGTGGATTGCAAGATCAACTTGAATATAATGGATTTACGGAAGAAGAAGCACAGTATGGTGTTGATAACTGTAATGCAGATTGGAATGAGCAAGCATATAAAAAAGTAAAATCATACATGAAATCTTCGCCAGATATGGGAAGAAGTAGAATGATAGAGCAGTTACAATATAATGGTTTTACTTATGAGCAAGCTGTATATGGAGTGGATCAAGCTGGATTGTAGTTTTTACATACCCCCATTCATATATAAGGTACTTAAATTTCACAGGTTTAAGAGTACCCCCCTCACCTATGGTATATATGTTTGCTTAAATCAATGATTTTGAGGTCAATTTGGCTTTGTAATAGTGTAGGCGAACAAGTTTACCTATGATGGATTTTGAAGCGGATTTGAGTTGATTTTGATTGATTTATTCAAAGGATATGGGGTGTTCTCCATGGGAAACTGGGGTTGATGCAACCTTTTGGCGGTTTCCAATAAATCGAAAGCACCTTTTCAAACCTACAATATGAAAGTTTGAAACAGATAATGTCGGTTTTAATCCTTCATTATGAATGATTAGAAATGAACTGTTCTACTCTCACATGCTGTGAGTTTAGAAGTCAGTTATGTTGGCATCCGAAAACGGATGTACTTAAAAAGGATCTCCGTTAATGGAAGTGAAATAAAACCGACTTCCGTAATAGAAGTCTTATAAAAAATACTTCCGTTTGTTTCAAACCGACAGATTGTAGGATTGAAAAATATTGTAGAGGTAAAATTTTCAAGTCGCTGTATGGAAGAACCAACTACAGGGCGGCAGAGAAAAACAATTCCCTTTTTTAGTTTTTGATACCCCGGACTACATAATTCCTACTAAACCAGTAGGATATAATAACAATAAAAATATCAATAGAGCATATAAAAAAATAGGGTGTAACTTCATCGGTTACACCCTTGTATTATAATTATATTATGTTATTGCTTTATTCTTCTAAATCTGTCAAGATAGTAACCATAATTGCGATAATTCCGATTGTTTTTATTGATTTCTTCATACTGTTTTTATCTCCTTTTCTTATATATCGGGTGCAGGCTTGCAAGTCCTACACCCTTTATTTTTTACGCTTCTTTTAGTCTCTTTGTTGTTTCTGTCTGTACTTCTGTACTTCCGTAATAGTTCCGTATATCATCCATAGATAATTTTTTCTTGCTTCTTTTTCTAAATGCTTCTGTATGAAAATACCACTTCTTTTTTTCTCTTGCCCATTTGAACCCTAAAGCCTTCAAACTGTCTTTATGTTCGTATGTGTTACCGTCAACCCATATCCAGCAACCGACTATTTCAATATTGATATTTTCCATTGTAACAATATGCTGTAATACTTCCCTTAATTTTTCATCTTCTGAAAAATCATATTTCATATTATTATAGTCTGTTTTGTTGTCGGTGGTGTTGCTTGCGTTGTGTTCGTGTCTGTCTTTTAATGTTTTGAATAATGTATCATATTCAACATTGATTTCTTTTGTTGTTTCCGTTGATCCGTTTGGGTTGTCTGGGTGATACTTCTTCAATAGTTCTTTATACTGTTTTCTTAATTCTTCCAGTGTGTTTACATTATTAAAATATCTCATGTTGTCCACCTCCTTATAATGTTTCTAATCTGATTTCAGAGCAGTTATTTATATTTCTTACTTCTTCACTACTCAATACCTCAATTCCTACTAAATTACCGTTTACATAAATCTTATAAGTTTTCATATTGAAAAACCTCCTTAAAAAATATAGTGTTGATTGATTTGATACCATTATAATACACTAACAAGTGTACAATTGCAATGTACAAATTCACTAAATAGTGTACATTGTTGTTGTATAGCTTGTACACCTACTAGTGAATATGCACAATAGAAGATACACTAACGAGTGTACAATTTGTATATTTTGTCAATAGACACTATACACTAACAAGTGTACAATATAGCTATAAGGTCAAACAAAACAGACCTGCACAAAATCAATCAAACATATTTAAGGAGGTAGTCATTATGTGTATGACAAAAAAAGAATTAGAAGCAAAGGTTGAAGAAATTAGAAAGTACAAAGCAATGATTGAAGAAGCAAGCAACATTGAAAAGGCTTTGGAAGCTGAGGTTATTTCTTATATGAATGAAAACAACCTTACAGAAGAAATTACAGACACGGCAAAAATTACTTATAAGTCACAGACAAGAGCAACACTTAACAAGAAAAGACTTGAGGAAGATTTGGGAAGTCTGGAAGAGTACACCAAAACAACAACATATAGCGTATTAAGGATTAAGTAACAAGCGGTTAGTAGTCAACAGGGTAAAGGGTGGAGCAATCCACCCGATACCCTAACAATTAAGGCGGTGACGGTTTAGCCGTGGGAGGTTCAGTTTTCCGCTTGCCGTTCGGCTAATCAATAGCCGTACAAAATCAATCAAAATACATATTTTAGGAGGTAGCTATTATGACAGAAAAAACATGGAGAAGAGGACAAAAAGCAGATTACACAGACAGACCTTTAACACCAGAAGAAAGGGTTTATGCCGAAGAACACCACGAGTATTTATATCAGTTTATGAGAAGGAATCATTTACCAGTAGAAGAATGGTATGATGAATTAGTTATTCCTTATCTTAATGCAGTAAAGAAGTATTGCAGTAGAGAAGAACTACATATTTACCCATTCCATGCGGTAGCCAAAAAAGTTCTTTCTCGTGCTGTTTATGGCAAGCATAGAGCAGACCATGCACAAAAGCGTATGCCAGAGGGTGGTTTTGTTAGTCTTGATTATGAATTAGAAGGGGATAATCCTTTTTCGGGATATTCTTTAGATGCATACTGGATTGATAAAACAAAAAATGTTGAAACGTATGTGATTGAAAAAGAGTTTTTGCAAAATTTGTTTGCTAATGTTAGTAGATATGCAGAACCTGAACTTCTTGAAATGGTTCTTGTTATGAGAATACAGGGCTATACAGATACAGAGATTGCAAGGCGTGCAAGGCTTGAATTAGATGATTATGAAGATTGGACATTAGCAGAAATTAAAGAAATAATTAAACTTCTTACACTAGGAAGAAATAGACGATGTGCAATGTCACAGTTGATAGAGGATACAAAAAAATATGGTAACTGTGATGTGTACGACAGATGGAAGAAATCGGAGGTATGTTAGACATCTAATCAATAGTAAGGTTGGGCGGTGTGTCAGAAGTGGCACACTTGCCACCAACAGAAAGAAGGTTATCACATGGAAAACAAAGAGCAATTAAGACCATTGACAAAGGAAGAACGCAAGTTTTCAGAAGAGAATTACCATCTAATTATGGACTTTATGAAGAAGTCAAAACTGGATGCAGAAGAATTTTTTGATATTGTCGTGTTTGATTTCCTATTATCAGTAAAAAAGTATTTGAATGATCCGCAATTACGGGCAAAATGCAGTTTTGAAGCAATTTCTTATATGTATATGAAAAGGGCGGTATTTGTTTACTTTAGAAAACAGAAAGCGCAAAAGAGAAGTACAGAAGCTGGGGCAGACATTAGTTTGGATTCAACAGATATGAATATGTCTAATCATGCCACAATAGAAAATTCCTCTAATCTGGAATATAGGGAAATGATAGAACAGATTGAAAAAAGATTGACAGAGGAACAAAGGAAAATATTTTTTGATAAAGTAGAGGGTTATTCATTAAGGGAAATAGCAGATAACCACGGCATCAAACAGAAACGAGTATATAAGCAGTTTGACAAGGTAAAGCAAATTGTTGCAGAGGTAATGGAAGCATAGGAAGGATGGAAAACAATATGTTCAATTTTAGAATCATCACAACAGCAGACGGAAATCAAATTATAAACAGAAATCTTAAAACACCATATAACGCACTGACGCCAACGCAAATGATGGAATATACGGAATTAGATAATCAGATGGAATTTATGGACAGAATGGAACGCAAAGTCAAACAGAAAGCGGATCATATGCGGAAACTTGCAAAAAATCCATTGTATAAAATAGCGTGTATGTTTGGTTTGATATAAGAGAAAGAGAGGTAAAGCGAAATGATTACATCAAAATTTTTCAATATGGGACAGGTAGTAACAACAAGGTCAATCAATGACCTTATGGTAGCGGAACAGAAATTTGCGGTTGAGATCACAGTTGCATTACAGAGATTTGCAGTTAAAGACTGGGGAGATATGGACGCAGAAGATAAACAGACAAATGAGGATGCTTTGAATTATCCAGATGATTTATATGTTATGGGTGCTTACAATACCTCAAAAGGCAGAATTTGGATTATTACAAATCGAATCTCCGAAACACAAGGAGACAATGCGACAACAGTTTGTTTCCCGGATGAAAGATAAAAAGGAAACTGTAAAGGATGGGACAGTCTGAAATATGGCTGTCCTTAACAGAAAAGAGGTTGATATTATGGCTATAGTAATCACAAATGGAAACTATTATATATATCTGAATCAGAATGGAAAGCATAGAAAAACAAAGGATGTTACACAGGCTTTACAGTATAGCACAATAAAGGAAGCCATTCGATACATGAACCATGCACCAATAAAGACAGATGGTTATTATGTATATGATACATTTACTAATCATGTGGTATGGAAGCGTTTGACCCCAGAAGAGAAAATTGAATTACAGGAACAGAAAAACGGAATTAGGAATGTAAAGAGGAGAAACAACGGTAGGATTAAGCGAAAGAGGTATTCACAGGCAACTCGCAAACTAATATACAATAAATACGATGGTCGTTGTCAGCTATGTGGGCGAAAAATATTATTTTCTGAAATGTCGTTGGATCATCATATAGCCTTATCGATGGGTGGCGTAGATGATGTTTCCAACTTAGAATGTACTTGTTTGCCATGCAATCAATTCAAATCAAATATTGCACCGGAACTATTTGAGGATCGAATCAATGACATTTTCATGTACCAGATGGAAAAGAAAATAAAACAGCCGTGGAAATGGAAAGCAGTACATAAACTGATCTTATCCTGTATCGAGTGAATTTTGCTGACCTTGAAAAAATAGGGAAAATCAAGTATAATTGGAGGTGAACATAAAATGAAAGGTTTGGTTGATATGTCAGCAACGACAGTAATTAAGGATATATTAGAAGCAAAGGGAAAATCGCAGATGGAACTTGCAGAGGAAATAAATGTCACTAGGCAGAATTTGAGCAATAAAATGAGCAGAGACAAGTTTTCTTCCCTTGAATTAGTGGAAATTGCGGACGCTCTGGAAATGAATCTGATATTAAAGGATAAGGCAGACGGAACAGAATATATTATTGATTATCCTGAAGATAAAAAAGGAAAATCAAAGCGAAATATGACAGAGGAAGAGAAAAAGGCTGCGCAGAAGAAATCAGAAGCAACAAAGGCGCGGAACGCAAAGAAACAGGCACAGTTGCAGGACGATTAAAAAGGGCACTTGATTTCTCAAATGCCCTAGTGTATAATTCAATCAGAAAGGTTATCGGATGTGCTATCCGATTGCCCTCAGTTGCAACTAAGAAATAGCATGCACTTTAGGCGGTGGGATGCTATTTCTTTTTGTTGTTATGGTTATCTATGTAAGATAGCGCCGCAAAAACAACTAATAAAAGCGTAAGAACTTCCATTGTGTTCATTGGCATCATCCCTCTTTCGTAATACTAGAGGGCATAACTCGGAAAATCACATCCTACTTTCGTTTCAATTACACAATAACAGTATAGCATAAAGGGAACAGATGTTCAAATAAAAAAGAGGTAAATCTACTATATTATATATAGAAGAAAGACCTCTCTTATTTTTATGGCTGCTGCCTCTGGTGAATATTATCAACAGCCTTTTCAAGTTCGATTGTCTGCCAGCGTTTGCGGATCACATCACTTTTCAGTTGTGCAAGTCGTTTGTTGGTGTATTTCTCAAACCAACGCATAAGGGATTTTGGAATGAATTTATTTGGTGTGTGTTGTAGAATGGAAAATAACATATCTTCCAGTTTAGAATGAATCTTATGTAACAAATCTTTGAAGCGGTTCGGCTTCTGAATCTCAATATAAATGTAAATCAACTCCTTCCATTGATAGTATAATGGAGATACGGAATATATACAAGGAATAAGGCAAAAATGACCTCAACTATTTTTTCAATATAAGGGGAATATTATTGAATTTTTGTGTATTAGTAAGTAGGAAGCAAAAAGAAATTTCAATAAAATTTCTAAAAATATGCAAAATAATAATTCAATAAAATTTCTGGGAGGTGTGTGCTTATGGATGAACTGATAAGGGATTTTGAAAACAAGATGCACTTAGAGGGAAAATCCGAAAAGACAATCAAAGTATATATTGCATCGGTAAAGGAATTTTTCAGATGGTTCAATGACAGTTTTGGGGATGTAGGATTTAAGAAGTTGTATAGGGAAAATATTCTGGAATACAAAAGTTATTTGAAGAATGTGAAAATCAGTGAGAGGACAGGACAGAATCTAAACGCAAAGACCATCAATGCAAAGTTATCTGCACTCATTAAATATAATGAACTGATGCAACCCGATAATATAGTAATAAGCAAAGCAGATTTGATAAAGGTACAAGCAGAAATAATCAGTCCTACTAATATCACGAAAAAGGAAGTTGAAGAGTTCAGGCAAAGAGTGTTGCAATCTGAAGGATGTTCAGCAAAACGGAACTATGCCATTGTTACCATTATGGCTTATGCAGGATTACGAATATCAGAAGTATTGCGTTTGAAAAAGGTAGATGTAAACACTGCTGCGAGTCAGATCAGAGTAGCAGACGGAAAAGGTGAAAAGCAAAGAACTGTCATTATCAATTCTAAGGTTATCTCGGCAATAAGGGAATACCAGAAATCAGATAATGTGGAATCAGATTATTTATTCCATAACAGCAAAGGAAAGATTCTGAATCCGTCCACTATCAATAAAGTATTTGATGAATTTAGTGTTGATGGTTACCATATCCATCCGCATATGCTTAGACACTTCTTTTGTTATAACGCATTGGAGAGCGGAGCATATAGCATCAATGAGGTATCAAATCAAGCTGGACATACAAGTATAAAAACCACATTGAAGTATTTGAACCCTAATTTAGAGCAAATCAAGAAAAAGAGCGAATTATTATAAATTTTTTGGTAAGGTGGGGAAAATCATTTTTAAAAAGTGCATTGTATATATGTAGGACACGAAAGGAAGGAGCGGTTGAGTGAATAGAGAGCCGAAACCAATAACAAAGCAAACTATACTGCAAATTGTTATAGGAAACATAATTGCGGTATTGCTGATAATTTACACATAACGGAGGTTGATTGAATATGGAAAAGGAACTTATTGAAGCTATGAGGAAAATGTCAAAGGAGATGGACAAGATGATAAACGGATCACAGGAGAATGCAGAGAACAGACAGGAGCTTTTTAACTTAGGATTTCAAGCCGGTATGCAGACTGGAATTAAGTACATGATGGATAAGATCGAAAGACAGTATGAGTTAGGAAAGCCAATTCTCGCAAATGATAATCTGTATTGGCTAAAGGGAGCGAAAGAAAACTTGCGTGATATTATGGATGATATTGAAGCGGAATATAACGCAGAAATGAAAAAGAATGAATAAATTGGTTATCGTACACTATATCGAGTACAAAGAAAATGCTCGATTTACTAAGCGAAAATGTTTAGTAATTGCGATAACCTACCCATATAGTAGGAATTAAGTAAAATCGAAAATCATTCCTATATAGTAGGTAATATTGAAAATACGTACACTAATAAGTATATTAACTTGCAACATTGAAAAACCTAATATATAGGGCATAAACAAGGAATTAAGCCGGAAAATGGTTTATCGTATATGGAAAATGATTTTTAGATATAACAAGTATTGTTACAACAAAATAATAAAGGAAAGAGGTTCAATATGGAAACAGCATATGACGGAATAGTTCTATGGTATAACGATAAAATTGGATATGGACTAATAAATGGCGCAGATGGTGAAACATATTTTATTCATCATAAGGATATTATTTCTTCTTCTATGGATGAAGGAAGACACAGAAATCACTTATTAAAAGGCGATAAGGTGAAATTTGATTGGTGCTGGAAGCCAAACACAAATAATACTAAGCGTCAAGCTGTCAATCTAAGCGTGGTAAATGAGGAGGCAGATAACCAGTCATTACTTGATAAATTAAAAGCGGAAAGAGGTGTTGAATAATATGGCAACAGATAGACAGACACCATGCTTATATTATGTATGTGCAGGATTATGTACTAAAGGTAGAAAAGCGGATCACGCTCATTACTGCCAGCATTGCAATAAATATAAACCAAGAGCAAGGGTAAGATATAAGAATCAGAAGAAGGAAAAGTTAGAGAAAATCAGGAAGAACGAGAGGTATTAAAAATTTTTCCATTATAGGGGAAAATGCAATCTAAAATGTGCATTATATAAGTGAAGAGGTAATGAAGCTTTTTAGAAGAAAGGAAAATTGGACATGGAAACAAATAATTTTATGCTGAATGACATTTTCAGGAACAGCGCAAAAGTATATCAGACCAAGCCGGTCAGAGCGACAAGGTATCAGCCGGGGATGGAAACTGGATGGGTGGTATATATGCAGAATGAACCGAACGGCGATTTGGATAATAATCTCCATGAGGGAATGAAGTTCTTTGATACAGAACAGGAAGCAAGGGACTATATCAATGCAGATCACAAACAGTATATTAACAAGAATGGTGTGCGTACAGAAATAGCGGTTGTATATGAAACACCAATGCCGGTATTACACAGAAAAGAAACCGATCCAGAGAAGAAAGTAGGATCTACAGACTGTTTTCAAGGCAAGTATACGTTACTCTCTAATGAGACAGAAATGTATGATTTCTTTATTTTGAAATATAATCATACAACACCTGATATATGGATAATACAGGATGAAGACGGAGCTATTAGAGTATGGAGTCGGGATTGCCAAGAGTGCTGCAATGAGTTATTCTTCGGTAAAGATAATGAGTACGTCTGTGAAAAAGTCACAGATGATACCTATATTAATGTAGCAATCTAACTTCTGAAATTTACATATGGAAAATAAGTTAAATTGATTGTATAATAATATTGGTATTTAGAAAAACTTTCTAAATATGTTGATTGATTGAAACGGAAAAGGTCATAGTTCACGCTATGGCTTTTTCTAATGCACAAAAATAAGCATATCTCCGCAGATTTTACATGCTTTTGATATGCTTATCAATAAACACACAATATATGATATCGGATTAACGAATAAAACACTATATATTGTGGTTTTTAATACCTAAAATGAAAGAACGATTTCATGTGGAAAATTACTGATTTGTGTCCTTTTGTGGAACATATTTTGATAATAAATCTTTGTAATCATTCCAAAATTCCTCTTTTTTAGTAGAATCAATTTTATGAATAGGTGCGGACATCACAGCTATAACCAGTCCGAGATCGTATTTCATATTTTTTAATAATTCATCTAATCGTTCACAAGTGTATAGAATGTTTTTATCTCTAAGAGCATTGAATCCACTTGTAATATCATGCTTGAGCTTTTCATATTTTTTATCATAATCTGTTGGCTGGACATCGTAAAAAGTGAAATCTTCTTTATTAGAAGTCTTTTCTTTTATACTATCGTGAATCAATTTATTTCTTTTTTGTATAGTATAAAATTTATTTTCATCCAAGAGAGCATCAGATTTTTTATGAGCTTCCTGTTGTGTACAACCTTCTGATATAAAAATATTATATAAAATTCCCTGCATATTCACATAGTTTATACTGGTAGTTTTTTTGTTTAAGATATTTTCAATGAAATCAGATGGTAAGTCAAATTTAATTGATGTGAATACGCCCCATGTTCCATTGCCTGTATCAATAATATCAATATATAATTTGTTTGTTTCTTCTATGTTTGCACCCTCGAGTCCACGATTAGTATTTATAATGGAAACAAAATCTCTTGGTGTACAATGAAGTTCTGCTAATTTATCACGAATAAATGAAATTAATTCATCTGTTATAGGATATTTCCTTATCTCATAATTAAATTGATGCATCCATTTTTCATATTGTAATTCTTCGTTGGTCATATGAGAAGCCGCAGTATCTAATAAATTTTTGATAAATTCATTATATTGGCTGTCAGATAAATCGGTTATTTTATGAAAAATTTGATCTAATAAATCAAAATCTATTTCTTTTATTTTACCATTTTCAATCTGAGAGATATAAGAAGCACCTTTTCCGAGTTCTTTTGATAACTCGTCACCACGTTTCTTTTTCTTCTTCCGTAAATCTCGAATGGTACTACGCAGGTTTTCTGTTAATTCAATGCTAGGCATAATGCCACCTCCTTGATAATTATTTTAGCATAAAGGAGTAATAATTTCAATATGATTATTAAGTGATAATTATATTGAAATTATTATGCGCGAGAGATATTTTATAATAATTTTTAATAAATTATTATAAAGTTATTGACAAATTATCATTACAGTGATATAGTAAGACTATGCAATAGAGATACGAAAGTTTTTAAGGCGCATTACATCGTATTTCAAATGCAATTATAAAAGTGATTGGTACATAAAAGAAAAAGCCGATAGCAACAATCTGGATGCTGGTAACATCCAATGCTAAAGGCTCATGGTAAAGTGGCAAGTCTGGTAAACTTGACACACATATTAGTATCTAAATATTATCATGTAACATTCTTTTAGTCAAGTATTAGCTCTTGCTAATTGCTTATTTCCCAAACACATTTATATAGAAGAAACACAGTACCTTGACAACTTAATAAAAAATTCTGTATCACAGGGGAATTTCACTTGTAAAAGGTGCATTAGTAAGTAGAGATACATGATAGGAGGAATTAAATTGAGAATTATGTATTCGATATTGAATATCCTCTACACGAACAAGGCACAGAGTAAATTATACGCTTTAACACAGAAAGACATTAAAGAAGCGTTGATTGCTGATGGTGAAGAGTGGTGTGAGAGGACAGTTTACAACAAGATAAGAGCGTTAGTGAAACAAGGCTATGTAAAAGAAGGACTGAGAAAAGGCAACGCCAATACTTTCTATTTGACCCCTGAAGGTATTGAGTGGATGAAAGATGTGGAAGGAGACACAGAGAATGAATAAAAACATCAATGAGAGATTGAAAATTACAGTTATTGGATGTGGACAGGCTGGCGGTTCGATCACGGCAAGGATTGAAGAAAGCGTGAATGATTTAGGCGGTAATAAAGCCAATACATCATTTGTAGGCATCAACACCAGTACAGAGGATTTGGCATCTGTCAAGTTATCCCACAAGATTCATATGAACAATTCAAAGGGAGCAGCTTGTAACCGAGAGAACGGTGTACAGGATTTAGCAGAAAGCATTGATACGATATTGGATGAACTTCACAGCTATATTATAGAAGATTCGATTGTATTCATTGCTACATCATTAGGAGGAGGCACCGGTTCGGCAATCGCACCACAGCTTGCGGAAATTCTTCTTGATGAAGGTTACAAGGTAGGAATGATCGTGGTACTCCCGGCTGATAATGAATCCTTAAAAATCAGAGATAATGCAAGACAGACATTTTATGAAATCGAGGAATTGAAGCCACGAATGGGAAGCATCTATATTCTGGACAACAACGCAACCGAGAAGATGAAGATTAACAGCACATTTGCTTCATTATTTGCAAGCGTTCTTTGCATCAACAATAAGTCGCAGGATGGAAACATGGATTTAGCCGAGATCGAAGCGTGTCTTTTAACTCCATCATTTTCCATTATCACAAGAGCCAATAAGAACAACGGAACGACAGCGAATATTATTGATGTACTGAATCGTGACAGTAATATCTTTGCAAAGAGGGAAGATAAGACCATTACAACAATGGGTATCTCCGAAGCGGTATCTGCAAAGGAAAGCAAAATTGATATGACCGATCTTAGAAAAGAGATCGGAACAGCACCAACCGAGTTTCACGGCTATCTGTCAGAATCAGAGGAAAATATAATCATCCTTAGTGGTCTGACAATGCCATACAGTAGAGTGGACACAATGACAGAGAGCATCCAGAAAGAAGCGGATATTATCAAAAATTCCCGAAAGGCTACAACAGAGGTTAGGACTGGAAAGAATATTGATATTTTCGCTACACCAACAGTAGAACAGACAGTATCTACAGCAAATAAGCCGAAGGGATTAACAGCATTAGAAAAGTTAAGAGCAAAGAGAATTAGTAAGTAAACATAAAAAAAGGGTGGGTAGGTTCAAAATCCTACTCACCTACATTAAGAAAAGGAAGGTAAAAAATTATGAGAACAAGAATTGAAGCAGTATTAAACAACAAGGATGCAAAAGCACAGGATTATTTTGAACTGGTAAACATCTATGAGTATTCACAGGTGACATTACAGAGGGATGGAAAAGATGTTATTTCTATGGGTATTAACGAGGTTGAAGCATATCCTGGTTTCTTTGAATTTAGAGAAAAATGCACCTCTACACACTATTCTGTAGAAGAAAGCAACATTGTTTCTGTAACAGGGAGAATGCTTGACGGCATGGACACATTCTTGATCGAAGCAGATTTGAAAGATGGCAGCAAGCTGGCAGTTATTATCTATCATGTAGATACAAATGAGAAAAGGGAAGTGTCTGAAAGCTATCATGAATCCGATGTCTTTTCACTTATGGACTATCTTAATGAGGAAGATCATAAAGTGATGATGGCAATTATCCATGATTTGTTTGGTCTTGAGATCAAAATGAATAGTGTTAGAAATTGTACTTTAACAGAGACAGAAGAAGCATTTGAAATGCAGATCGACACAATGACATTTCCACTTATGGATGATAGCTGCAATGAAATCTACATCAAGAAAGGTAGCGTTACAGATACAATTCTGATTCGTCCTTATGGTCAGCCATTATTAGAAATCTCTATCCTTGTATCAAAGGAAAACAGCAAGTAAAAGAGAGAACAATATAGTAGGTTGTGTTTGGAAATCTACCCATGAAATAAATGGAGGTGTCTATGAAAGAAGATATGTTAAGTGCAGGGCAGATTTATATGTATTGCAAAAAACGTTGGGAGTATTACGAAAAAAAAGATGGTGCATATTTGCCATCAAAGCATGATAAAAGGGTTTTTGAGGATGCTTCAAAAGAGTTCGGATTGCCGGAAAGTCAGTGTGAAGCATGTTTTGACATGATTGACAAGCCGTTGGCAGAACACATGGTAAAAGAAGCTATCCGAAATGGAAAATCCTTAGAGTTGTCTGATGAGGTGTTAGGTAGCAACGGCGAAAATCCTTGGGGATTAAAGAGAATTTTGGAAAATTTCTATTTTATTATTTCTGAGATTAATGTAGATAATCTGAATCAGATTTATATTACGGTTCACAAAGAAAATGTTCATAATCCACCAAAAGAAGATTTGCTGTTGTCTCTTGATTTGCAGAAAAACATTTCAATTATAAAGCGAGACAACGGGGATATTGTAATATCAGATAGCAACAATAATTTTACATTTGATGTGGCAAATATTGTATCTGTAATGAGAGGATTCCCAGCTCCAAATGGAGAGAGAGCATTTATAAGTCATGCATTTCAGGTCTTGCTTTCAAACGGCAATATTGTTCCAGTGTATATAATTTTTGAACCGTAATAGCAAAAGTTGTAGAGAATATATAAAATAGGTCGATTAGTTAAATTGGTAAAGGAAATTACGAGATATTTTCTCATTCCTGCCTTATACCAAAGAAAGGAAACAGAAGATATGGCAAAAGAATTAACAAGATGCAATGTGTGTGGAAAGACAGTAGAGCAAGTATTTGAAAATCAGATGTTTATTAGCATCCATGAGCGTATCGGCTATGGCAGTGAACATGATGGAAGTATGCTTGATTTAGATATTTGTTCAGATTGTTTTGACAAGCTGATTGATGGCTTTACAGAAAAGTGTGCTATCAATCCATTGAAAGAGAATTTTTAGAATACGGAGGAATACAGAATATGAATGGAAGCGTTTTACTCTTTGACAATCAAAAGGGATGGGGATTTATAAGAGGTTCGGATAATAAAGACTATTTTGTGCATTACAGCAATATTGAAACTGATAGAAAAAGGAATTTATCAGAAGAAGATATTGTGTCTTTTGAGGTGGGAATTGGAACTAATGGCAAAAAACAGGCACTTCATGTACAGCCAATTCTTACATACAAGATGGTAAAGAAAGCATTGAAGGATGAAGGGTATCATATCAAGCCAATTAAAGACCAGTATAACATCAATAAGTATATTGTCGTAAATTCAGATAATGTAGTACAGACAGATGAACACGGAATGTCGTTTGCAGAATTAGTTGCATATGCGGGTTTACATTATCCGATGTAAAATCAATCTCCGAGTAGAGAATATATTATTAACAGAGATATATTTGCGGTGAGAGTAGCAAGTCTGCCAATGAATGAGGTTGGTTACAATGTCATCTATTGTAGATGCACATAATTTTCCCCTTTTATTAAAACAATTATCAGTGAAGATGCTGATTACATATTTAACGGAATCACAGGCACATTACCTTTATGGTGGTGTGCCTACATTAAATTGAAAAAGAGGTACATTAGTGTGAAAGAAAGTAGAGGAAAGCCATAGATTGGCGCACTTAACTAAGCTGTCTAAGGCAGACAACTTTTTGAAGTGTTATTGAGTTAGAAAATTCGATTAAGAAGCTACTGGCTCATCAGGAGGAAGTAGTCCCTCTCGTTGCAATAGTTTCTTGGCTTGCTTGATAGCTTTTGCCTTTTGTTTTTCAACAAGAGCTTCAGGCATATCGATTTTATAAAGGTCGCTCGGATTCCACTGCTCGCCAGTAGACAGCATCTGGTAGATGGCAGTAAGAATCATCCGGGCAATAGCGATAATGGCTCTTTTCTTGCCACGACGTTTCACAAGAGATTCATATTTCTTTTTGTAGTAAGGAGATTTGTCAGATTTTACGGCTGCATGAGCACACTGTACTAATGCAGGTTTGAGGTAGACTCCGGCACGTGTAATCCGAACAGATTTCTTCTTACCAGCAGATTCATTGCTGCCAGGTGTTAAACCAGCCCAACAGCATAAACGTTTGGAACTTGAGAACTGAGACATATCCGTACCGATTTCGGAGATGATAGTGATTGCACTATCACGTTTGACACCCGGAATGGTACAGAGGAACTGAACAGCATTTTCAAAATCAGGATTAGAAGAAATCATATTTTCTATCATTTTATCAACATCGTTGATTTCTGCTGTGATATAATCCATATGTGCGCGGACGAGGCGCATACGGTATTTTTGGGCATCAGTCATCTGATATCCTTCGACGGATTCTATAACAGCATCTTCTTTGGATTTGAGGCTCCGAAGAAGCTTAGATGCGATTTCTTCGTGGTTAATGGATGTACCCGATTGTTCAAGCAGATAGTCGATAATGGACGTGGATGACTTCCCAAAGATATCGGAAACAACAGAATCTAATGCAACATTACAAACAGTAAGAGCATTCTGAAATATCCACAGTATGCCGAGTGGTGCAAGGATGTTGTATTTGATACTCTAAATAGATTCAGAACCAAAGGCAGTAAATGGCTTATTAACGAGGATAGAACCTTTATTGAATCAGAGGTATTTAATCCAAAGAGTGAACTGTATGCTTTTACAGAATATAATGTATCAAATATTCTGGACGAGTTACATATTCATAAATTTAACAATATGCCAATCCTAGAGGAAATCAGAATTGTTTTTTCGGAGATATACTACAAAAAATATGAAGAACTGAATGCAGATATACTTGAAAAAGAAGTGGACGATGGAGAGTTTATTTTACAGGATTTGGTAGGCGATGGCGAACTGACAGAGAATGATTTATTGGAGATTGCTTTTAATGACATTGGGGTAGATGGTTTGAAAAAATTTATTTTGGAATAAGATTGGAGGTAATGATTTATTTATAAAGGAACAAAAACAGAAATGTACATAGTAAGGTCATTAGCAATGACAAACTGGTTATGCAACAACGGATTTAAGATTTTAAAAGTTGAGGATTCGGAAAAGGATGATAAGTTAAAGGTTTTCTTATTTGAAGATTCGCCAGAACTTCATAGCACTATGATGAAATATCGAAAGCGAGTGTGAAGTATATGGCAAATGGCAAGCAGAAAATATGGGTATCTGACCTTATAGGGGAAGATTATAAAAGATGGCACAATGAATTTGTGATTTTGGATTGTGGTACAGCTTGTGGAAAAACATATTTTTGTATTAGAAAATTGGGAAAATATGCAGCTACAAAGAAGAGAAAAATTTTATACCTCTGTAATAGAAGCAAGTTGAGAAATCAGACATATAGACAAGTAAAGGGTGAAAAGTTACAAGCAACAATATATGTGACTACATACCAGGCATTTCAGAAGAAAATACAGCAAGGAGATAAAATACCATACTATGACTATATTATTGCCGATGAATGCCACTATTTTACAACAGATGCAGGATTTAATGATTATACGGATGTTGCCTATAACTATGTAATGAAGCAGAAAGAATCAGTTGTAGTATTTGTTAGTGCAACGGCAAAATCATTTTTTAAGTATTTGAGAGATACAAGCAAAGTAAAAAAGAAGAACAGTTACAGATTGGATAAGGATTATTCCTATGTGTCGAAGTTGTTTTACTATCAGAGTGAAGAACTTCCGGGAATTATAGATGATATTTTGAATAATGAAGCTGATAGTAAGATAATTGTATTTTGTAATTCTGGTGACAGAATACTTGAAATGAGCAAAATCTACGGAGATAAAGCTGATTACTATTGTTCCAGAAATACAAAGAAAAAACGATTAAGAGATTTGTGCGGTTGGAAAGAAGATTCAAATGGAAAGATTATTGAGGAACCGGCTTGCATAAAAAACTATGCGGAAGATCGTATAACCTTTGATAAGAGAATCTTGTTTACAACCTCTGTATTGGATAATGGTGTTGATCTGAAAGATAGAAAGATTAAGCATATATTTACAGAAATAGTAGATGTAGACACAATGATACAGTCATTAGGAAGGAAAAGAAGTCTTGCAAAAGATGATACTTGTTACTTTTATATTAGACTATATCAGAAAAAAGGGTTACAAGGATTCATAAACAGAATCAATTATCACTTAGAACCGGTCGAACTGTATAAATCCGATTATGAGGATTTTTACAAGAAATACGGTGATGGTAAGCAGAGAGAAAAACTGAATAAAAACAAGATATTCTATAATCTGTTCAAGAAGAAAAATATATATGGTCAGATTAAAGTCAATGAATGTAAATTCAGAAAATACAGCCAAGACTACGATATGTTTACCAGTATGAAAGAGTTAGGACACAAAGGGTATTTAGAAGATATTCTGGAAGAATCTCTGACCAGTAATGCAGAAGAAATGGTTTGCAATGTTGAGGAAATGGATAAATTTATTCTGTTTCTAAAATCCATAGAAGGAAAACGATTGTATGTGGAAGATCAGCAGTATATCAAAGAGGAATTTGAAACAATCGGATTAAAGTTGAGATATAAGGGAATCAATACATTTAATGGTGCATTGGAAGATAACTACAAAAATTTGTATAAAAGCAGATTCTACAGTGCAGATATGAATGATAAATCCTATGTTGATAAGAGAAGAGTCCTTGATAATGGTTTACCTAATCCCAACAGAGATAAAAGATACTGGATTTTAGAGGATAGATCTGCTGTCGGAGATTCGAGCTGACAAGACCAAGAAGAAAACTGTGGGGGCAAATCCACATTTATGTATATAATGTCATTTTTGTGAATCTGACCCCAAAGATAAAATAGTGTCCTACTTTCTTTGAAACCAACCTTTTCTACTAAGCTACACAACGCAATCAAAGATTGCTGTTCCGCTAAGTGAAAAGCCTGCGCCAAAGAAAGATAGCAAAGAAAGCGCACGAATTAGCGAATATATCTAATAGAAACTTAATTTGAGCGTACCTTGAATGGCTCAAAATATGAATTAAACTGATTATTCTTTTCGATAAAGAGAGAGTATGTCGGTTGCCTAGCGGCATCCGAAATAAGCACTCACTATTTATCGGAATAATAAGTTTACAATTTTTCACTTATAGATGGAGAATAGATATTATGATAACAATAGAAAAAGCATATGAAAAATTTTATAAATTATTGGAACAGATTGACAACTCAGATATTCCATCAAGTGAGCAGTATGAACTGTATCAAGATATGGAATCTGAAATTGAACAGAAAAAGCAACAAGCGTATGCAGATATGCATGAATATTGATAAAGGAGATTTTAATAATGGCAAATAAAAATAACGAATATTGTTGTATGTGTGGAAGTAAAAAAGATGAAGTAGACAAGCTGATTAGAGGTAAATATGGTTACATTTGTGATAGCTGTATCAGTATAGCAAGTGACCTACTCAATGATGAAGAAGAGGAAAATATCACGAACAATATGCAGCTGGCTACACCTTCACAGATTAAAGCACACTTAGATCAATATGTTATCGGACAGGATGAAGCAAAGAGAACACTTGCAGTTGCGGTATATAACCACTATAAGCGACTAAAGCAGAATAAAAAATCTGATGTTGAGATACAGAAGTCTAACATTTTAATGATTGGAAGTACAGGAAGTGGTAAGACATATTTGGCACAAAGTTTAGCAAAATTCTTAGGTGTGCCGTTTGCTATTGCTGATGCTACAACACTTACTGAAGCTGGTTATGTTGGTGACGATGTAGAGGTCATGTTAAGAACACTCTTACAGAATGCGGACTATGATATTGAATCAGCACAAAGAGGAATCATCTATATTGACGAGATAGATAAGATTAGTCGTAAAGGCGAAAATATGTCAATCACAAGGGATGTATCTGGTGAGGGAGTACAGCAAGCACTTCTTAAAATTATTGAGGGTACAGTATCAGAAGTACCAGTAACAGGAAGTAGGAAACATCCACAGGGCGAGACAGTGAAAATTGATACATCTAACATACTTTTTATTTGTGGTGGAGCTTTTGACGGAATTGATAAGATTATCGGCAAAGAAGAGACGCATAATGCTATTGGATTTGGTGCTAATGTTTCCGATAAGAAAGAGTCAGTTGCCAATTTGTCAAAGGTTGAACAGCACGATCTTGTGAAGTATGGTCTTATGCCAGAGTTGATCGGCAGACTTCCTATTATTACAGCACTCAATCCGTTATCGGAGGACGATTTAGTTCGTATTCTTACAGATCCTAAGAACGCTATCACAAAGCAGTACCAGGAGTTATTGTCAATGGATGGTGTGAAGCTGGAATTTGAGGATGAAGCATTGAGAAAGATTGCAGAGTTGGCTATTAAAAAGAAAACAGGGGCGAGAGGTCTTAGAAGTATCATTGAATCCGCTATGCAGAAAGTCATGTTTGATGTTCCCGATATGGCAAGTGCAAAGAAAGTTGTTGTAACTGTTGATTGTGTAGAAGGAAAAGCGGATGCACTGGTTTATGGTGCAAGGAATAAGAAGATTGCGTAAATGGTAACATTACCATTTGTTGAGAAAGGAATATTGAAATATGAAGAATGGTAACATTACCACAGAAATGAAAACTAAAAAAGAGTTAGCTGCTGATTTGCAGATAAATGTAAAAACAATGAGAAATGCTTGTAGATATGTAGAATATCGTGAAGCCATTGAAAACAATATTGGTAAGGAAAAAGCGGAGATATTTGAAGAGATTGTTAATCGCTTAGAACTTAACAAAAAGGAAAAAATAAGTGCAGAACAAATATATCAATTAAGTAAGGTGTCAGATAAAGAGCAGAACAGGATTATAGATCTTATAATCAAACATCCGCAAAATGCAAAACGTATTATCAATAATGCAATTCCATATTGCAAAGTAAGAACAACGGTAACATTACCATCGTTTATAAGCGACTGGTTAGAAGGAGAAGCAAGTGATTTGAATATGTCCAAAGGAAAATATGTAGAAACATTGCTTATGGAGTTATGGAAGAAAGATCATGAGATCAAAGGAGAGAAATGACAATATGGATAAATTTACAGTTAAAACAGGAAACAAAGACACTGTCGAACTGAATAGACTTACAAGGGTGATTGCTTTACATGATATGTGGAATAGGCAGTATTATAGTACAGTTAGCATTATGTTTCAAAAGCACAAGAGCATAGATGAATGGTCGCAGGATGAATTGATGAAAGTTGCTTTATGCGGTGTGAAGTATATAAATTCTGCGATTGAAATTGATGCTATAAATCATAGATTAGACAGCACATATCAGACATCATTTGAGGTCAAGCAAAATTCCTTTAATATGATAGATGCTCTGTTTGGTATTATTGGTTGTATCAAGCTGAAAAATCTGATTAAGATATTCCCGATAGATAAAACCTATGATGGCGATAAATGGGGCTGCAAGGATTACTTTTTCACAATGGATGTTCTGAAGGAAAAAGGTCTTGACAATGCAGTTGGTCGTGATGGTGTATTCGATCTTATGTGGGATTATGAGAACAGAGATTTGAGAGAGTTTACAGTATTCTATATGAGCTGTATGAGTGCTATGTATAAAAGGCAGACAGGTGTTGGTATTGCTGAAAAATTCTGTGAAGATAATGGTATTAGTACATATACGATGGATAGAGAAAATGGTTTAGTGATTGATAATCAGAGTGGAGAAATTGCAAAAGTGAGCAATAAGCCTTCATTTATGCAGATTGTGAAGTGATTTTGCAGTTTGTAAAAATGTGACATTCGATTTTCCTACTATATAGACAGGAAAAATTTTTGGAAATACCAATGAAATCATCATTTCTTTACATGGGTAGTTCAATGGTTATTACATAGGTTTGCAATGTATATGTAATAACTTTTCAAGCGTTATTCACGCAATATTTCATAACAATTCAGATACAAAGTGTAGTAATGAAAAAATAAAAAAGTTTCTTTCTAAGTGGAGAATATATGTTATAGAATGTGTATTTATTTATGGAACAGTAGATAGTGATTAAGATTATTGAAGAAAGGACGATTGAATGAAGAAAGAAAACATATTGCAATCAAAAAAAGAAGGATTCGTACCTGTTCAGTATAGAATTATAAACCTCACATCTAATGATATTGTAAACAGCCCTACAGTAAAGGGAACTATGACAGTATATAAACAGGATGGATCGAGCTATGAACGTGCTACGAATATTCATAAGGTAACACCTTATACAATGGATGAATTGAAGGAGAATAGCAAACTTATTACTGTGGCTGATGATATTTTATTTTATGAGATCAGAAAGCTAAAGGGACTTACGGATGATAGAAAAACACCTAATGAGCAACAGTACGATGCATATTGGGAAGTAAAGAAAATGCGTAGCAACATAAGAAATATGAAACATGCTGATGAACCAGATATAAAGAGAATAGTCAAAGAACAAGACAGACTGGACAAGTTTCTTTTCGTGAAAGATGTAATCAGTGTTGAGAACCGTGCAGGTGATTATAAAAAATTTGGTGTAAAGGGATTTTACTATGGGGATGTTCTCTATACAAGAAATTCTGCATCTAGTAGTAACCTTAAAGGCAATACAGTACAGTTTGTAAGGGATGATCTGAACAAACAGCTTGCACCGATTTTAACAGCCGGTCATAAAGATATTTCACAGGAAGCGTTAGTTGTGCCTGAAAAGTATGGTGCATACATGGGATTGAATACAACAGGTGTAACATTTGTTAGCAGTCCTAGAGTATGCGTTATTCCAGATTTTGAACATCTTACATTTGATGATGAAGTGTATTTTGTCACCAAAAAGGGTGAATTAAGAAAAAAGGAAGCAATCAATACCATTGAGTACAGTATTGAAATGAGAAAATTCCGTAATACTGGAAATGAGGGCGAAACTGTATATATGAACAGCTTTGATGGTATGGGGCTAGTTGATCCGACATTCCTTAAAATGAAATGGCAACAGGAACTTCATTTATCATATACACCATCTGCCTTGAATATGAGAAGTAAGAGTGTAAAAGGATTGGTCGTAACATTCCCATTTAAGGAACTTGCAGAAGAAATGGGAAGAGAGTATATGACGGATATTTTAGGCAGAAAAAAGCCTATAAAGGACATAGATGTGATTTTAACTATTAGTCAGTGGAAGAATCACGCTCTATATGATGATGACTTTAATATTTACGAACGAAGTGAACATACAATTTGGGGAGTGCAGCGAGTATCACCCAAAAGAGATAAGGACAATGTAAAGCTGAATTATCAAGCAGAGCAGACGAGCAACATCACATCGGATGAAGATGTTGAGAGGTTATGCAAACCAACAGGAGATTATTTTAGGCAGTTAGCCGATGGGGAAGATGCGGTTGTCTTGTTTAGTCTTATGAATGATACGATTATATCAAATGAGGATAACACGGAAATTGAATGTGTGGAGAATGTATCAGAGACAGAGGATGATTTCTGGTCGGCAGTTGATACTACACCATTTAATAAGGCATTGCTGAAAAATCTGGATCTGCTGCAAGATACATATGTCAGAGGGCAAATAAAAAAGAATCTTGATTTTGCAATTAAACAAGCAAAGGTTGGAAAGCTGTACACAGAACATAACTCAAATTATCAGTTTATGATTTCAGATCCTTATGCGTTAGCACAATGGGCAATATTAAGAGACGATATAGCGGATGAAAACGGAAATTACCCAACAAAGCCAATGCAGAATAGCCGGGATAATTTTTATTTTGGGTTGATACAGCCATATCACATTTATAGCAAGTATTGGTTTGATCGAGAAGTTAAAAAGGTGGATGCTTGTAGAAGTCCTATGACTGATATAGGAGAACACAATTTATTGACTGTTTCCAATACTGGAAACACGAATAAAGCTGTGTTTGAGAAGATGAAGAAATATTACAGATATATTTATAGCGGGATTATCTACAGCGTACATGATATTTCTACAGTGATCCATAGCGATTCAGATTGGGATTCAGATTGCGTTCTTACAACGGATTTTGGCGTGCTGATAGATAGAAGATGGAATGTACCACCTGTTATGTATGAAAAAGGCTTAACCAAAATGGAAAAGCGTGTGTATAATGTGAAAACTGCCACAGAATCAGATCTGAAGGGATTTGGGAATAAGGTTGGTGTATATTCTAATATGAGTACGAACTATTTTGGAATGTTGCCGATGTTTAATGGCGAAGAATATACTAAAATAATCAATCAGATAAAGAAACTCCGCTTCATTATCGGAGAAGAGATTGACAGTACAAAGACAGGAAAGAAACCAGATATATCAATGGATTTTATATATCGGTCGGAAAATAAGGATATAAGCGAGGAACAAAGAGCTACAATAAGAGAACACAATAAATATACACCGGAGTTCCCACCATATTTTACAAGATACCTGGATGAAAACAAAGAAAGGGCATTTCAGAAGTATTATAAAATATGCAGTCTTATTTGTCAGAAAGAAACATTTATGACGATGACAAAATTGCTTGAAAAAGCTAAAAATGGTGAACTTGAGACAGAAGCAGAGAAAAACTTCTATCAGTTTTATCTTGATAACAGTCCATTATTACTTACTGATTGCACAATGAATAAGGTATGTTGGTATTTTGAAGCGTTGGAAAAAGAATTGAAGGATAAATTCAGCGTCAAAAGTAACAATTATATCCTTATGTCATATGCGGAGCCGGTAGAGGTGGATAGTAAAATCAAGAAAGTTGTCAATAAAGTATTTTCAAACTATAAGGAAGAAATTCACAGGATATACAATGAATCGAGATATGGAGAGAACTGTTATAATGCAGAAAAGAAGAAAAATTATATTATCAGTAAGAGAGAACAGCTTATAAAAAACTGTAGAAAGCAGTTGGAAGAGATTGTTGTAAATCCATCAAAGCTATTCAATATAGTTGTGGCAGTGCTGAAAACACAAAAAAATCTTGAGAGTGTCAATAAATTTCTGTGGAACATTTTCGATGAAGATATAGTTGATATTATCCCGGAGGGGAATCGAAGAATCAGTATGTATGAGACACCAGGTGGAGAAATGGAAATACTAGGACGCAAATTTCATGTAGAGGAGGAAACGGTTTAATGGCAAGTAACTATAAAATTAACTGGCAGGACAAGTATCTATGTGATACTATCCTTGCCAATAGGGATAATTTGGACAAAGATAAGTTAAAGTATGAATACAGCTACTGGGCTGCATTACTTGTAAAACATTACATTGCAAATACATTGTGTGATGGAGATACAAGCGTATCAATGCTTAGAAAAGTAATAGACACGAAAGAAAAAGAAATTACGGATAAGGCGAAAGAATATACAAATGATGATAATAGGGCAACAAAAATATTCAAAGGGATAAAAAAGAATATTGAGAATTTGGAAGATTCAGAGGTAGAAAATAAGCGTGTATTCTTTGCGGACAAACCTGTACTGATTTATAAAAGTGAGATTGAAGCAATTAAAAAAATGGGGAAGGACTTTACATATAATTCAAGGTTTGGTAGACAGCCGAGAGAAATTCTGCAAAAGATTATTGCAGTGTTGCTGATTTGGCAGAAAGCGTATGATAACCAATATGAAGGAAAATGTGAATATGTACCTGTGATCGAAGAGAAGATAAATAGTGCAAAAATTTTCTCTGATAATGGAAGTGAAAGCGGTACAAGAATCAAAAATTACCAGACACTTATTGAAAATGGCTTGATTGAATATTATAGACCAGAGATTGAATATAGGAAACGAAAGAAAAATCCTATATATCTGTACAAGATACCATTTATCAGTTATAATGAGGATGGTACAGATGAAGTAGCATTGACGATAAATAAATTTGAAATGCTGTGGGAACAGGTTTTTGGTTGCTTCCATGATAAAATGTATGTAAATGAATGTCAGAAATGCGGAAAGATGTTCATTGCAAAGAGAAAAAGCACTAAAAATTGTGATGTATGCAATAGACATTATTAAAAATGCACAAAAATATCTGTTGGAATCAACAATTATTTGTTAATAAATACTGTTTACAAAGAATAGAAATAGTGATAAAATTAAGAGTTTCGCAAAAGTTTTTACAAATTCCCCTATAACATAGGGGTTTTTGTCGTGTCCTTATCTAAAATATTATATGGTATATATGTTCATTGTACACTTGTACATGGGTATATACTGCAATGGCACTTATGGCTACTATATAGTGGCTGTAGGTGTTTTTTGTTAGGAAGGAGTTTTGATTGTTAAAAGAATCAGTAATTGATTTTATCAACAAAAAAGGTGTAAAGAAATCATTTGTTGCAGAACAGATAGGACTTACACCGTCTCAATTCAGCTTATGGCTACATGGCAGATTTACTCTAAATCAAAGTGTGGAAGAAAAATTGGAAAATTATATTAAAGACAATTCTTAAAAATTCTATTTATTCTGATATTCTATTCTGAATATAATCACGTAAATATGATATTGGATCGTTCTGTCATGCAAAAGGAAGGACAGGAGGAAACAATGCCAAAAAGAAAAGACACGGTAATGAAGTATAGGAATATTTCAATCTATCGTAGGGAGGTACTGGAAAAGGTCAACATAAAAAGTGTTGAACAGCTACAGTTATATTTGAAAAATTTAGCTTTGAGCAACAGAAAACCTACAACGATTGAAAGGGATATAGCAACTATCATAAGATGGCTTGAATATATCTATGATGAAATGGATGATAAATGTATTCTTGATATGACAACAGAAGATATTGAGGAATACGCATATTACCTTAAAAGTAAGAGAGATAATAAACCTAGAACGATCTCAAATGTATTATCGGTAATAGAAGATGTATATGATTATCTTCTTACAAAAGGAACTGTATCATCTAATCCAGCATCGAAAATTAAAAAGCCGAAAGAGATTTCAAGAGAATATGCAGTTAAGCGTGTATTTTTGACGGAAGAACAGGTTGAGGACTTAAAACTCAAACTGGAACAATGTGGAGATATACAGCTACAGACATATATCAATTTTGGCTTATCGACCGCTGCAAGGGCAAATGCGTGTGCATCTTTAAAATGGGAGCAGATTGACTTCGATAAAAGAATGTGCATAGATGTTATGGAAAAGAAATCAAAGCTAGTGACATTGTATTTCAATGAATATACAAAGAGCTTGCTATTAAAATTACAAGAGTATAGAAAAGAGCATCATATAAACGATGGTGGTTATGTCTTTATTTCTAACAAATATCGGTATTATGAAGATACTGGGGAGAAAACACATATTTGTTCATCTACATTAGGAAGTTGGGCAAAAAAGGCTGGTAAAATGATTGATGTACCAGATCTTACCCCACATGACCTAAGACGAACATCTGCAAACTTGTTATTACAAAGGGGCGGTGATATAGGTGTAGTATCCCTTCTTTTAAATCATTCTAATATTTCTACAACTTTTCGTTATTATATTTCCAAAGATCAGAACGAATATCTCAGAGAGTATAAGGATAAGTTCGACTTTTAAAAGTCGCTTACATATATAGCGTGAATTGACAGTCTTAGGACTGCTTTTTTCATGCACAAAAATACTTTAAGGAGGTAGCCACATGGCACAAAGCAATTTTTGGATTGACTTGGTAGCCACCTTGAAAAAGGGACAGAGCAAAAAACAAGTACAATCAGATGCTAAAAATCTTGGTGATATTAAAATTCCGCTTGTGGGAACACTTAATAAAGCTAAGACCAGAGCACAAATCAAACAGGATTTAGCGTCAATGAATGGGACGATAAATCTAACAGGAAAATTTAATCAAAAAGGTGTTGTTACATCAGTACAGCAAGCAACACAACAGGCACAGAAGGCAGCAAGTAGAAACCCTATTCAAGTCAGCATGAGTGTGAAAAAAGATAAGCTCATCAATGATATTAAGGTGTTTGGACAGCAGAATACAAAGTTATTCAAGGATGCCAATATGTCTGCAAAGTATAATTCATTATTAGATAATGCAAAATTAGCAACATCTGGTAAAGAATTACAGAACCTTAGATTGCAGTTATCAGCAATGAGATCTGAAGTCAAGGCAACAAATTTGAGTGGTCTTACACTTGGGGACACATTCAAAAAGACGTTCAAACGAGCAACAGAGTTATTTACTGGTACAGCCGGAGTAATGGCACTGTCACATCAGCTTAGAGAAGCATGGACGCAAGCATTAGAACTAGATAAGGCATACACTGACTTGATAAAGGTTCAGAGTGAACTTACAAGGGGCGATTATCCAGAATATCTTGAACAGTGTAATAAGAAAGCACAGGAATTAGCTACAACTCAAAAATCCTTGATTGAAGGTGCAACAGAGTTTTCTAAATCTGGTTATACCAAAACACAGAGCGATCAATTAGCAGAAAAATCCACTATTTTATCAAATGTTGGTGATATGTCGGCAACTGATTCAGCGAAAGCAATCATTTCTGGTGTACAGGCATATGATGTAGTTGATGGATACGATGATGTAATTGATAAAGCTGGTGCGCTTATTGATAAATATAACGAGATTGGAAATACGGCAAGTATCACAACCGCAGAAATCGCACAGGGAGTACAGACAGTAGGTTCAGTATTTTCAGATGCAAATACAAGTGTTGATCAATTTATAGCCTTACTTAGTGCCGGAAATAGGCAGTTTCAGGACGCAGATACCCTTGCACTGGGACTTCGTACAGCAGCACTTCGTATAAGAGGATGTGATGCACAGCTACAGCAACTTGGTGAAACGACAGATGGAGTGTATACTTCCGCATCTAAATTAGCTGCCAAAATTGAAGGTCTTACCAATGTTGACGGCAAAGGTGGAGTTCAAATACTAGAAGCAGATGGTGAAACATTCCGTTCTATATATGATATATTTGTTGATATTTCGAAGGTATATCAGAAAATGTCAGATACAGACCAAAGCGCACTTTTAGACCTTATAGCGGGCAAAAATAGAGCGTCAGCAGTCAGTGCAACTCTTAATAATATGACTGAGGCACAGGAAATCTATGAAAGAAGTCTTAATTCAGCAGGATCGGCACAAAAAGAGTATGACACATATCTTGAATCAAGTGAAGCTGGTTTGAATCGTTTTAAGTCAACTATGACTGAAACTTATCAATCGGTTATTAGTGGACAGACGGTAACGGCATTATTAAATTGTGGGAATGCAACATTACAGTTTGTGAATAATCTTGGACTAGTAGAATCTACTTTGAAGGGGTTAGTTGCAATTGGGATTGTGAAGGCAATTACAACATTGTCAACAGCATTCAAAGCAAGCGCAATTTCGGCAAGTAATTTTGGAACAGCCTTAAACACTGTGAAAAATATGTCTTCTATGGCAAAAGGTACAGCAGAGTATAAAAATGCCTTACAAGCATTAAAAACAGTTTCAGCAGGTTTATCCGAAACACAGTTAAAGCAAGTGCTAGCAAGCACGGCATTAAGTAATTCAGACAAGATCGCAATTTTGCGTACAACTGGACTTACACAAGCACAGGCGCAGGCGAAACTTACACAGATGGGGCTTACACAGTCCACACAGGCACAAACAACGGCAAATGCATCTGCAACAGCAAGTACGTTTAGTCTAACGGCGGCAGTAAAAGGATTTGGAGCAAGTCTGAAAGCTGCATTTATGAGCAATCCAGTGGGTATTACAATCATGGCAATTAGTACAGCGGTCGGGGTGATTTCATCTGCAGTAAGCACTGCAAATCAGAAAGCAGATGAAGCGAGACAGAAAGCCAAAGATGCAGCAGATACAGCAAGTACATTATCAAATGAGATTTCTGAACTGACAGGAAAATATCTGTCATTATCAGAAGCTATAAAAACAGATTCTTCATCAAAAGAAGAACTTATGACAGTACAGGATGAACTTATCAAGAAACTTGGTGCGGAGGGCGAAAATGTTGATTCATTGATTTCTAAATATGGTTCACTGGATGAAGCAATCAAAAATTTAACCCTCCAAGAGCTAGGAGAAAAAGAAAATGACCTTTTAGCTGGCGTAAAAGCAGCAGAGGATGAATTGAAAGATATCGGTGCTGGCTATGAACATTGGTATAGTATAACAGACAGAAACCTTTTATCATCAGGTGGTGATGATGCAGTAAAGGCATATGACGTATTAAATAAAGCCGGTATCATTAGTGATGGTTCATATGGTACAGGTGGTGGAGCATTAGTATTAACTGGTGATGATTCCACAATAGAAGGGATATTGGAGAATTATCAGAAACTTCAAGAAGCGATGACAACATTGAGAGAGTCAGATCAGTTTACAGAAGAAGAACTGAAAAATAATCCTGTATTCAATCAGATTTATAACCGTTCACAGGAAATGAAGGAATTTGTTGATGGTTATAATGATGCTATTACAGATTTAAATAAAAATGTTGCACAACAGCAAACACTAATAGCTCTAAAGGGAACAGAATTGCCAGATACAGAGGAAGAATTTAATGCCTTTAGAGATAATCTGATAAAAACAGCACAAGGCAGTGATGAATTTATTGGATCACAGGAAGATATTGAAAATGCCATAAACAGCTATCTTTCTACAGTACCACAGTTTTCAAGCTACTATGGTGATTTGAGTAGTGCAGTTGAGAATACAACAGAAAATATCAAACAGTTACAAGAAACCACACAGAAAGACACTCAGGATCCAACAGCAAAGAGAATTGCAAAAGCCACAAAGCGAGTTCAGAAAGCACTAAAAGATTATACGGAAGCTCAAGCAGCATATTATGCAGAAGGAGTTGACCCTAAAGAAGCAAATGATAAACTTGATGCTGCAAATGCCAAACTTGAAAAGATTAAAAGTAATGCCTTTACAAAGGTTTGGAATAATGCTGGTTCTGGTAGCTCAGAAGCCGATCAAGCTATTGCTAAGGAAAAAGAAAACCTATTGGAATTGGCTAAAGCAGGGCGTTTGACGGAAGACACCTTTGAGAAATCTTCAGTGGCAGACAAATTCACAGACATTGGCATATCAATCAAGGATGCAACTACTTATCTGAATAAATTTGTCACAAAATCAGATCAGTTGAACGGTATGGAAACTGGCATCAAATCCATTTCAGAAGTTCTTGGGCAAAAGAAAGAAAACTTAAAAAATAAAAAGACTAAAGACCAAGGAATAAGTCCTGATGTTCTTGCAGGTTTTGATGAGAATGTAAAAGGTTTAGATTCTTGGAAAGAATTTGAAAAGACCATGGGTAACGGTAAGTCTACCATGGAAGAATGTCAAAAAGCCGCTAATAAACTTGCTACGGAGTGGGTTAATGATAATAATTTCCTAGCACAGTTAAATGATACTAATAAAGATTATTATATTTCAAGTTTAGATAATATGGGTGTAGCCAACGCCGAAGCTGTTGTTACGCAAATATTGTCAAACAAACATAAGGTATTGTCTGCACAGAAGCTTTATGCCAAAGAAACAGGTGAGGATTTAACCGATCAGTCTGTAGAGGAAATCAACCGATTTGCTGAAGAAAAAGGATATACTGCTCAATTGCGTGCAGAATTATATAATCTTGCATTGCAGAAGCAATTAACGAACGGTTCTAAATTAAGTTTTGACGATGATCTTGATGCCATTACTGATTTAGTAGAATCAGCAGGTGTTGCTGTTAGCGCATTAAATGCATTATCTTCTTCTAAATATGCTTTTGAGCAGGGTAAGTCTGGAGGATTACCGCAAGATGTTGTTCAGGCTCAATTGGCGATGGCACAAAAAGAAGTAGATGCTGCAAAGAAGAAGCTTAATGATAAGGCAAACTCTAAGGTTAAATCAAAAGTTAAACCTAAAATTACTGATACATCATCTTCATCCGGTAAAGGTAGTAAGAAATCCTCATCTTCTAAGCAGACGATTGACTGGATCGAGCGTGCGCTTAACAGGGTATCTTCTACTCTTGATCTCATCAAGGCTAAAGCTGAAAACCTATTTGGCACTAACAGTCTGAAAACGCTGCAAAAACAAGAAGCAAGTCTGAAATCTCAATATAATATTCTCAAAAAGCAATATGATTATCAGAATAAGGCTGAGAAAAAATATCTTGCTAAAGCGAATAGCGTTAAGTTATCTTCTAGTTTGAAGAAAGCGGTGCAGAATGGTCGTATTTCCGGCAGTCTTAAACAGCTTATTGCTACTTACGGCGAAAAGACGGCAACTAGAATCCAAAATTATCAGGATTATTGGGATAAGGCACAGGATCAGAAGAAAAGCAAAGAAGAGACACGTAATGCAATGCGTGAGAATCTTTCGGATCGTTATCAGTTACATATTGATGATGCGGATGCTCGTAAGTCTCGTAACGAAGCTGATATTGAGAATCTTACAACAGCAAAATCAAAAGAAAAGGTCTTAAAGGATACCCTTAAGCACATTGCAACTAGCTATGATTACCAGATTAAACAGGCTAAGTTGGAGAACAATGATGTAAAAGCAGCCGAGCTTAAAGCACAGAAGAAGAAAGAGCAGCGTGAAACGGAAGTTCAGATTTTGCAGAATTATGCTGATGAATATGAAGCAACCGTAAGCTTATACGAAGCTCAGTCCTCTTCTACTACTAATCTGACTAAGAAGAATTCTTTATTGTCAAAATCAATACCTGTACTGAAAAATCAGTATGATAAGCTGATTGCTATTGCAAAAAAAGAGGGTAATATTACCGAGCAGAAGCGTTTACAGAACGAATATCAGGATAAGCTGAATGAAAAGCTGAAAGCACAGTTTGATAACGTTGTGGCTGAATATGAATATCAGCAAACAGGATATCAACAACGTACTGATTCTATCAACAACGCCGTGTCTCTGTCTGAAGCCAAAGGGCATTATGCCGGCAAAGCATTTTATCAAAATCTTCAGAACTCACAGAAAGACAGTTTGAAGAGTCTCGAAGCGGAACGTGATAGCATTATCAAGAAAAGACAGGAAGCCATTGCAAATGGTCTCAAGCTTGATAGCGAGCAGTATCGTGAAATGACGAAACAGATCTGGACAGCAGATCGTAATATCGAGCAGATGAACACCGATATTGCTAACACAGCTAAACAGATACGCGAAGCTAAGTATGCACTGGATGAATTTACACAGACTCGTATCGACGAACGTAATAATGAAGCCGAGTTTTACAAGACCATTATGGGCTATAAGGACTCATTTGACAAGAACGGAAATATTACCGGAGAGGGTCTTGGTACGCTGACATCTGATGTATTTGAGATTCAAAACAATATGGCTAAGGTTGAGGAGTATAAGAAATCTTTGGCTGATTTGGACGTACAGTATAAACGTGGAGATATTGGTTATGAGGAGTTTATTACGAAGAATCAGTCTCTCACTGAAAGTATGCGTGATGCCGAATCGCAGGTATATTCTCTCAAGGATGCTGTTAAATCGCTCATCGAGGATGGACTTAACAAACAGCTTGATGCATTAAATGAACTGATTGAGAAGTACAAGAAGACTCTTGACAGCGCAAAAGATCTCCGTGAGTACAATAAGAATGTTGCTGAGCAGACGAAGAATATCACTACTATTCAGAAGCAGCTTGCTGCACTGAATGGTGATACGTCCGAAGAAGGTCGTGCAAGAATTCAGAAGTTACAGGTGTCTCTTAAAGATGCAAAGGAACAGCTCGAAGATACAGAATACGATAAGCGTATGTCCGATATTGAGAACATCTTGACTGATTTAACAGATGATTTCCAAGACTTTATTGACGATCAGATAGATCATATTGACGGTCTTGTTGACAAGATCATTACGGCAATTACTGTCAACTCCGGCGTAAGCGGTGAGAAAATTATCGAGTTAGCAAAACAGCTTGGATTTACTCTCTCTGATTCGCTGCTGAACTTCATTAAGAACGGTAATAACACAACGGATAAGGATGCTAATGCCGAGGCTGATAAGAAGTCTCAGGAAGATTCCAAGGATGCTATCAAACAGGTGACAGATTTCGCAAAGCAACAGCTTAAAGAAAATAATTCTGTTGCCGAGGGTGCTGCACAGGCTAATCATAAAAAAGCGGAGGAAGCTAAAAAGAATTCCGGATCATCAACGAATGGTTCATACAACTTTATTAATGGTGGTATCGCTGCTAAGATTAATCAAGGTGACGGTAAAGTATCTTACAACGACATTGGTAAAAAGGGAACTCTGAAGAAAGGTGCAACGTATTACGATTATGCATTAGCCGGGGGTGTCAAAAAAGGTGATAAGGGTCATACGACAAAAGCCGCACATGCGGTTACTATCGCTGCGATTGACCAAAACGGCAATGCTAAATTAAAGAGTGCGACAAAAGCATTGAACGGTGTATGGATTCCTAAAAGCAAACTCAAGTATCTACAGGGATTTTCTCAGGGTGGACGTGTCGGAGATTTACAGAACATTGTACGTATGAACGGTGATGATGGGGTTACGATCAACACTCTCAAAAAGGGTGAAGAAGTGTTGACTCCATATAATGCTGATCTGTTTGACCAGTTCGTAGACTTCTTGCCCGACCTTGTAGACTACAATAATAATTTGGTTGATATGCTTCGACCAATTAACGTGCCAGCTACTAAGGTACGTACAGGAGACTTGACGCTCAATATTGACAATATCGAACTTCCTAATGTTACAGATCCGAAAGAATTCTCTGCCGGACTTATTGCGGCAATGCAACAGGACAAGAAATTGCAGAGATTTTGGGGAGATGCAACAGCCGGTAGCTTAAATAACAATATGAGTGGAATTTATAAGTATTAAGATTGTGGAGGGCGGTTTCGTGCCGCTCTCCTATCTAAAAGGAGCTAAAATGGACGAAAAAATAGAAGTATATATACATGAGATTGAAAGATTGACCGCTGAGAATGAGCGGCTTCGGAACATAGATCAGATGAATAACGAATCTCTTGGTGACAAGTATCGTGAAGAAATGGAACAGGTTATTAGGGATTTGCACATTGAAAAATTGGAATATCAGCGTATGAATAAAGAATTTGCGGAAGATATGGCAAAGTTACGAAAAGAGTTAGAGAATATTAAAGTGAAGAAGGGGTTGTTACAAGCTATAAAATAATAAAAGAGCTTTATATCAAAGGCGTTGCGTATCATTTAAAAGATATATTACAAGAAAATGTATATAATGCTATGATTCGATGGAATGTGGAAAGGGATGATAATACCATAAAATACAAGAACAAGAAAAGACATATTTAGATTACAAAAATGAACACATGAAAAAAAATAGAAATAATCCAGAGATTAAACAGGATTGTGTTCCGCATATGGGATTTAGGAGTTATATGAGCTTTTTGTCATACCAGATGGAAGGATGTTTTCAAAGAGCCGGGGATAAATTTGGCGAATAAGTAATGTATAGAAATGTATGTTGCCTTTTTATTGCATAAAAATAAATATTACATGGAGGAATTTCAATGAGCGAAATTAAAAGAAACAAAGAAAAGCATGAAACTATTTACATTGGTTCAATGGAACTTTTACAGGCAATGGCAAAAATGAATGCCTTGAATTATCTGAAAGCTGTCAAGTTTAGTAATGGCTATCCACTGTTTGGATTTAAAGGCGTTCCCAAAGTTGCAAAAATGGTAAATGAGTATGCCGATACGCATAATGGAATTACAGATCATACAACGGATAATGAGGAACTATGGAAAGAACATTCAGATTTTATTACAACAAATAAGAGTGATATTAAAAAGATTGTCACAAGAAATATTAGTATTGTAAAAGAAATTGTTATGTCTGGATATGCCTACAGAATAAATAGGGTATTTATTGACAAGGGCGGTAAGCGTGTATATAAATTTTACACTTGTCCTGAGATTGAAAAAATCAAAGAAGATGGAGATAAGATCAGTCACGATAGATGGGAAAAGAAGCAGAATAAAACTGGTTCAGAGGAAAATTCTGTAGAGGAAAAGCCAGTAAATGAGGCTATGAAAAAACTCATAGACGAAGCAATGACAAATGCATAGGAGATTGAGATAATGGAAGAAAAGGAATTTGATTATGAAGAACACAGGAATAACATAGAACAAGCCACTAAAATCCATGATATGTTTTATAAAATTAGGAATATGATTATATATTTTTTGTCGTATTCGGTGCTGTACTCATTTGTATTTTGTTCATGGATTACAAATGGACTAACAGTTTTTGTGTCGCTTGTAATGGTGTGTTTTGTTGCTAAAGTGGCAACATATTTGTTTGATGAGATTAAATTCTCAATTAGAGTATTTATAAATAAATTATAAATAAATATAGACGGAGGGAAAAGAAATAATGGAAAATATTGAAGCAAAGCAGTATGTAGAATTTACATATGAAGGAGTTATAGAGAAATTTTATGACGGTGACAAAGTGATTTGTCGCACAGATGAAAATGAGTATGCAGGAACTATTAAGGCTATTGGAGCTTTTAGGGAAACAGGTGATTCAGAGCCAGTAACAGTAATTTGTATTGACACATCTAAGAGTGTGTGGAGTTATTCGACAGAAATGATTAAGGTTGATGATGTTACATTCATTTGTAAGGATTTCTTGGCAGATGTTGAAATCTCCGATGATATTTCGGATGAAGATTTACAGAAGAATACATATATCGGCTTATTAGTTGGCATGGGATATGAAAGAAAAAAGGTTGAAAATACATGGGATAAGGCGAATAATCTTATGAAACAGTTTAATATTCCATTTGAAAAAACAGTGTCATGTATTTTGTATTCATTAAAATATAAGTGCAATTTGGAAACTCCATTGAGATTGATTTGTGGAATTGATATTACAGGATTAGAAAAATCTCTTCCAAAGTTTGAAAAAGAAGCTGCAAAGTGTTTGAGTATGGCATTGATAGGTGGTCTTGTTTATCTGCTTGCCGATAAATTAGAGAAGGAATTGACAAAATAATAAATGATTGTAAGGCAGAGGTCATATGGCTTCTGTCCTTTTATTATGGAATAAATTACGGAGGAAATAATTTGACAAATATAGCGACAGCAGACAGTAAGATTTTATTAAATATAAAAGAAGTATGTGATTATCTTGGAATAGGACAGACTAAAGCAAGAGAACTTTTAAGAGGGCACAATGGTTTTGGAGTACAGATAGGAAATCGTTGGTATGCCAATAAGAAAAAATTGGATGAATGGATAGATAATGAAACAATGTGAATTGTATACTATTTATAAAACAAACTGATAATTATAACGAAAACAATAAGAATGAGATGATTTGTTGGTTGAAAAAATAAGCATGAAATGATATACTAGACAGGTGTATCTATGCTTGACTTTTTGGTTTGCTAAACAAATCAGAAAGGATTGATATACATGGGTAAATCGTTAAATGGCAAAGAGCTAGGAAAGGGCATAAGCCAGCGTAAAGAAGATGGTTTATATATTGCACGTTTTACAAATAGATTTGGCAAAAGACAGGTAATATCAGACAAAACATATAATGGTGTTCAGAAAAAATTGCGTGAAGCGGTAGTTGCTGACGATAAAGCAATCAATGTTGTTAGTAATAATATGACACTAGATGAATGGTTTGAAAAATGGATGGATACTTGCAAAAAGAATTGTAGAAATAATACAAAAGACACTTATGCCAGACATTACAAACGTGTAAGAAAAGCATTAGGTTGGCGGAAACTTAACAAGTTGAATCTTGTTGTTATGCAGGATGCAATCAATGAATTACGAACTGATAATGAGAGAAAGAACAGTAAAAAAATACTTGTAGATATGCTTGAAAAAGCATTAGCAAGTGACCTCATTACTAAAAATGTTGCAAAACAGATAACAACAGAGATTACAAAGGAAGAGAAAAAGCCTAGAAGAGTGTTGACAATAGAAGAAACAAAAATCTTCTTACAAGAGGCAGAAGGTTCATTTTATTATAATCTTTTTGTTGTTGCACTTGAAACAGGTATGCGTATTGGAGAACTTACAGGACTTCAATGGGAAGATGTTGACTACAAAAATAAAATAATTCATGTCAATCATTCCATGACCTATTTTTCAAAGGATGGGAAATATACATTTGAACTTCATCCAACGAAAACTAATAAGGGTATGCGTGATATTCCTTTAACAACAAAAGCAATTAAAGCACTAAAACAACAGTATTTTATGAAAAATACGATTCTAAGTGATAAAGAACCAATGGAAGAATATGAAAATTTGGTATTTGTTACAAAGAATAATAGACCTACTTCACAATTCCTGGTTACAGAATGTATCGAAGGAATAATGAAAAAAATACATAAGAACAACCCTGACTTAGTATTTGAAAAATTTACACCACATTGCTTTAGACACACATTTGCTACAAGGTGGCTTGAAGCACAAGTGCCAATTAAAACAGTATCAGCTATTCTTGGACACTCACAGTTACAGTTGACAACAGATTTATATATGCACGTTACACAGGATTCTTTATTTAAAGGATTGGAGCAGTTCGAGAATGCGAGACAGGTAGGGTAGAAGCAAATTGGTACAGTAGTGGTACAGTAGCACAAAAATAAAACAAATAAATACCTGAAAATGGCTTAAAATAAGGAGGATTATCGTTAAGATGGAAGCATACAAGAAAGAATTTATTGAGTTATGGTTGCAAGCGATGTATTGAAATTTGGGGAATTTACATTAAAAAGTGGTCGTAAATCTCCGTTTTTTATGAATGCGGGAGCTTATGTAACCGGTGCGCAGCTTAAAAAGCTGGGAGAGTATTATGCGAAGGCAATTCATGAGCATTACGGGGATGACTTCGATGTGTTGTTTGGACCGGCCTATAAGGGAATTCCCCTTAGTGTGGCAACAACTATAGCATTCAGCGAGTTATATGGCAAAGAAATCCGTTACTGCTCAAACCGCAAAGAGGTGAAGGACCACGGCGATACCGGTATTTTATTGGGAAGCAAGATCAAAGATGGTGATAAAGTGGTTATTATTGAAGATGTGACCACTTCCGGTAAATCCATTGAGGAAACATTCCCGATCATTAAAGCACAGGGCGATGTTGAGATTATTGGTCTGATGGTATCGTTAAACCGAATGGAGCGCGGACTCACTTCGAATGCCAGTGCACTGGATGAGATTCAGCAGAAATATGGCTTTGGTGCAAATGCGATCGTTACAATGGAGGACGTCGTGGAATGTCTTTACAACAAGGAGTGCCAGGGCAGAGTATTGATCGATGATAACTTGAAGGCTGCTATTGACGCATACTATGCGGAGTACGGTGTACACTAATTGAGTGATGATTGTAAACATGGAGGTCATGTATGGTCGAAAAAGTATATAAAACAATGAAATCTGTTGGGGCTAGTAATATTGTATTAGGCATTTTGTTGATCGTTGGTGCGATTGCCGCCGGTGTCGTACTGATCACCAAAGGTGCTAAGCTGTTGCATGATAAGTCAGAGTTGACATTCTAATGGATGGCGTAGTACTTAAGTATTATCGGGAATTTTCCTGCTTAGCAGATCGTTGTGAGGCAACTTGCTGCGCCGGCTGGAAAATTGTCGTGGATCCGGAGGCGTATGAGCGGTTTCAGAAGATAGAGCCGGAATGGCTCCGAGAGGACATACTCTCACATATCCATAAAAAAGAGGGCGTTTATTGCTTTGAAAATCTTGCAGGAGGTCGCTGCGCGATGCTAGACGAGGATGGATTGTGCAGGATACAACGGAATACCTCTGAGGAGATGTTATGCAATACCTGTCGTAAATTTCCACGTTTAACAGCAGTAATTAATGGCGATGTATGGATCTCGCTTGCTGCTTCCTGCCCTGCAGTAAGCAGATATCTGCTACATGATCCGGTAGAGTGGATCACTCTGCAGGGAGAGAGGATCTGTTTAGATGATCTTTCTGTATGGAAAGAGGGAAAAAGTGCCATGCAATTGTTAAGTGCGGCATATCCACACGAGGATCCGGATTTTGATTCGTTTGTAAATGTGTCTATGGAATGTTTGGACATTATACTGGCGTTTCCGGAATGCCGATATTTAGAGGATAGTTTTGATTTTTATGAGCAGGAAAATGACGAAGCAGCTTGTGATTTGATACGTCGATTTGTGGGAAATACGGGGCAATGGTGGAAGCAGTATTATGACAATTATATGCGCTATCGGATTTTATCCCGGTATTTGGAGTATCCACAAGAGATGAACACAGAACGTATTCATCAGGTGCTGGGTGAATTGTTGCTGCTGCGTGTCATATGCTGCAGCCGGTTTGCATGTCGAGGATCTCTTGGGGAACAGGACATCTTAGATGCGATCCATTGGGTTTATCGCTTTTCGGCACACGGCAAACAAATGGGGCAGCGTGTCCATCAAATGTATGTTGGATGGTCGGATCACACCATTGCACAAGCTCTGCCAAATGGTGATACAGAATGAAAGTGGCATATTGACAAAAACACCCGAAAGAACCGGGTGTTTTTTGAATTTATTAACAAATTTTTGTTTTTATTTTGTGCAATGTATGGAAAGTGAAAAAAACAGAAAAAAAGTCTTTACGTTTTCGGGTAAAACAGATATAGTAACCTTACTCCCAAGTTGAACGACAAAGAATTAGTATTTTGACCAGCCCGGAAGCAACTTACGTTGTCTGGCAGGTCGCTCATAATAGGGAAGGAGGTTTGGAGTTCAATTGAAGATTGCATTTTGGAGCCATACGAGAGAGGGGGCGTGTGTCACGACGAATCTTGCGTGTATGGCAGCTATGACAGCAGTTCATAGTGAAAAGAAATGCATGCTCCTAGAGAATCATTACAGTCTTAGAAATATCGGTGACCTGATGCTCCCGTCAGAGAGGATCGAATGTTTGCGTGAGCAGGGTCAATATTATAACAAATACGGGTTGGAACATCTTTTGAAAGAACTGTATTCCGGAAAGAATGATGCGAATATGATACAGCACACAGCGATTCCTTTATTGTTTCAAAATTTATTCTATTTGCCACAGAGTTTCATTGTAAATCGAGATGTATTCAATTATGAATTTGAATTAGTCAGAGAGACTTTGTTTCAATGTCTGGAAGAGGCAGCAGATCTATTATTTGTGGATACTGAATCCAACAGAAATCTTAGTACAACCAGTATACTTTCCGATGCAGACTTAATAGTAGTCAATCTACGACAGGATACAAAGATGTTGACGGAATTTTTTGAAAATCATCCAATAATACGCAATAAAGCGTTCTTTTTGATTGGTAAATATCAGCCTAATCATACTTGGAATTTGCGTAGAATATGTTATCGTTTTCATATCCCAAGACAAAATATTGGCGTGATCCCTTATAATTTAGAGTTAGAAGAGGCGGTTACGTATGGTAGAGTACTGCAATTTTTGAATCGTAATATTGATGAAAAACAGAATAAGGAGAATGCTTTTTTTATGAGACAAGTTGATCGGGCTGTAGAATTGCTTCATCAGCGCATAGAAAGTTGTCAGGACTCTCGCGATGATAAATGATACAGAATTGATGACTTTTTTGTCGCAGCACATGGGCAAATGACGGATTTTGTTCGATAAATAATATAGAACTAATGCGATTTCGGGGAGGAGGAAACCATGGAAAGGGAAGAAAATAAAGGATCATTGGTGTCACACCCGATGCAGGAACGAAGTGCTGCATATCGATACCGGTATTGTTTTGGGCTAGGTGTGCTGGCGATGGGCAATATGCGTGCGATTATGGAGTTACAGCCATATTATGAACGGTTGCTGCGGCAATTACTGCCGGATCAGGATCAATACGCACAGATCATTACGGATATTAATAATGATCTGGAACGACATTTGGAGCTGGTGCGCCAAACGGTATGTGACCGTGTAGACCAGTGTTGCTTCTTGTTGGATATATACAAGATGTGTCTTATGGCGGTTTGGTCTGTGGATTACTGTCAGGCAATTTTTGATCAGTACGCTATTATGTTTCAGATCAGCAAGAGAGAACGTGAATTTATATGTGCTTTTGGGGAGGCTGCGGCGAAACAGGATCAAACCTTAGCAGCCGAGCAGTACGAACGATATGACAGCTTGGAGGCTGTATGCCTTTTGCAGTAATGCGTTATATCTATCCGGATTTTTTGTGGAAACAGACGCGGAAAGGGTTTACGGTACATACAGGAGAGACGATTTATCTTCATGGAAAGCAGATCATAGATGGGGATATTTTGGTGGAAACCGGTGCAACGCTTTGGTGTGAAGAAGCAGAGATTACTATGGATGGAGCAATACGTGTTCAAGGTGGAAGAGTACATTTTCAAAATTGTGAGATATGCGTTGAGAACTGTTCACAGAAATATTTCATAACAATGACTGCCGGATCTTCGATCATGTTGACAGCGACAGTATTAGACTGTCAGTCGCTGTGTGGTGCTATCTATCAGCAAAAGGGGAGTTTGCTCGTTAAAGACAGCAGGCTATGCCGAAGTGCTCGGGTGCCACTGGTGCATTTTGCCGGAGAGTATGCAGAGTTTCAGAATACCGGACTGCAGAATGGCTTAGAAGGACTGTTGGTATTCGAAGATCCGGCGAAAGTGTATATACACAATTGTCGATTCGTCAACGGTACGAGAGACTATGGAGGGGCAATTTACTCAGAAACCTTCGGTAGTGTACGGATCCGACAGTGCCAGTTTGTGGAATGCCATGCAAAATATCTGGGTGCAGCAGTATATTTTCAAAATTACAGATGTGAACAGACTATATCGGGATGCGAAGTAATTTCCGATCAAAATGTACAGGAAGCATTTTTTCAGAATTATAAGGAGGGGCGTCAATGATTCAAGATGTATTAACCCGTTTTGAGCAATATAATAAAGAGATGAGTCCTCTGGGAGATGCGATGGATGGTACAAAGCTGCAGGCGCAGCTGCAACAGTACAAACGGATTCGGATCACGGGAAATTACATTCTTCCGACGGACATTGTTTTGTATGAAGGAATGACGTTGCTGATCGATCAGGCCGTTGTATCCATGGCTGGCAATATAGCACTGCGAGGTGGAGAATTGCATATCAGTAATAGCCGGCTTGTACGTACTAGTAATTCTCATCGTGCCGGAATTAATGTGCATCAGTGCGGAAGTCGTGTTTTGATTGAGAACAGTGTGATTGATTGTGCCTATTATGGAATGTTTCTTAGAGCGGAAGATGGAGTGGTATCGGTGGCAGACAGCACGATCGTGCGTACAACCAAAGGAGCTGCAATTCGTTTTTGGGGAGAGCGCATCCATGTGATCCGCTGTCATTTTCGCGACTGTTATTCTGCAGAATCCGGTGGAGCATTAATGCTTCGAGGAGGGCAGGGTGTGGTCTGTGATAATGTATTTGAACAGTGTGAAGCAGAGCGTGGTGCAGCGATTTATTTGTCCTGTGATATCGATGTAACACATTGTACTTATCATGAGTGTGTGCCGAAAGATATGCCATTTGTAAGACATTGGCGGGTAGGAGGAAGCATTGATAAAAAAGGAATTCGAGTACAGAAGGAACGTAAAATTTCACAATGTACAGCGATACTTGATTGTTCATTAGAGGTGTCAACGGGAGCAAAACTTACGATAAGCGATAGCGTTATATATATGAATCAGCCAATAGTCTGCTATGGAAGTCTTGAGATGCATAATGTGAAAATGATCTGTGGACAATGTGAACAAGGTGATCTGATCCGTTTGGACCATGCTGCTTTCGCGGTATTGCAGCATTGTTTGTTTGATGGACGTAACCGGGTGGGAATACTCCGGGCGACAGGAACAAGAGTAAAGATCGCACAGTGCTTTTTTGCCAATACGAAAGGCGGGAGAGCGGTTTATAACGCATATGCCTCCGAGATCCTTGACAGCACGTTTAGTTACTGTCAAGGTGGAGCATTATATATGCAGGGTGGTAAAGTGATACGTTGTAAGTTTGTCGGGTGTCGTGACACTCGCGGTGCAGCAGTCTGGATGTATGGCGCAACAGCGGGATTGATTCAAGACTGCCAATTTGAGCGGTGTGTGTCTGATCCTCGTAGTGACGTGATCGAAAAGGGGCTTGCGCACCGAGTGATGTAGGTGCGTTAGACCCCTTCTTCCTCATCCAAATCTGCTGTCGTATCTTTCTGAGGAAGTAGATGAACTTTTACTTTATCAATACGATTGTTGGTTGCCTCGAGTACCCGGTATTCAGCGTATTCATCCTGTACAGTTTCCCCGGCTTTCGGGAAATGATCCAACAGATTAATGATATGTCCGGCAATCGAGTCATAATCCTCTGATTCCAGATCAATGCCAAGCTCATCATTAATATCATCTAATTTTGCGATACCAAGTAAGATGAAATTTTCGTCATCAATCTTGGTGATCTCATCCTCTTCGTTTGTGTCATATTCATCACGGATCTCACCTACAATTTCTTCTATGAGATCTTCCAGTGTTAAAATGCCGGCAGTTGCGCCGTATTCATCTAACACAACAGCCAATGGAATAGACTCCTTCTTCATCTCAAAAAAGAGTTCGGAAATTTTCTTATATTCATAGGTGAAGTAAGGTTCACGCATAATAGTTGTAACATCAAATTTATCGCGGGCATCTTCATAGAAGAACAGGTCTTTAACATTAATGATACCGATCACATTATCACGGCTTTCACTATATACAGGCATTCTTGTATGGCGAAGTTCCTTATATACCTCGAACAATTCCTGATAAGAAATATCCGCACTGACGAATCCAACATCCATTTTAGGAACCATGACGTCCTTAGCCATCGAATCACCGAAATCAACCACGTTTGTGATCATCTGACGCTCTTCGCTTTCAATAACACCCTCCTCGTGGCTGACATCCAAGATCGTACGAAGCTCGCCCTCTGTAATCGCAGGAGAGTGATTCGACTTTACATGGAGCAGATGCATTAGTCCGTTGCTCAATTGATTCATTAAAAAAGAAATCGGTCGAAGTATGTTCGTTAGTCCATAAATCGGTTTGGCATAGATTAGAGATAAACGTTCCGCATTCATTGTTGCGAGGGACTTTGGAATGATTTCTCCAAATATTAAGACCAAAATAGTAATAATTCCTGTTGCAATACCGGTGATCGCGCTTACACTGTCACTCATACCTGAACTTTTTGCAAGTTTCATTGCGAAAGTTGTTGTCAGAGAAGAAGCAGATAAGTTCACAACGTTATTACCTATTAGTATGGCACTAAGCATTTGCGTCTTTTCTTCGATCAGTTTGAGTACCAGAGAGGCATTCTTGTTTTTATCGTCTGCCAATGATTTGATACGCATTTTGTTTACTGTTGTTAAGCAAGTCTCTGCAGATGAAAAGAAAGCAGAGAGTGCGAGCAGAATAAGTAAAATAACTATCTGCCGGGCGTCGCTTGAATCCAAAAAAAATCAACTCCAATCCTAATTAATGGGGCTGCAAAGTAACCATGCAGCTTAATGATAAAATGTATCCTTAAGGGCTTTGACAAAATCGCTAAGGATCATTATAGTATAACAAGCAATATTCTACCGAGGAATGTAGGAAATGTCAAGATATCTTGCGTTGCGAATTTGTGATATAATGACTCCAAAATCCAGATGCTTCGCATCTGTCGCGCATTGCGCTTTATGATTTTGTCGTTCACAAATTCTGCGCAAGTGAACAAGC
>ERZ859980.147-NODE-147-length-50259-cov-1.889909_pt1 | contig 50259 bp, 82 predicted proteins | sample MGYA00509984_ERZ859980 | MGnify/ENA primary metagenome ERZ859980 (study PRJEB30046, sample SAMN00715173) | human gut metagenome | study: EMG produced TPA metagenomics assembly of the A metagenome-wide association study of gut microbiota in type 2... | reverse complement strand
AATTTTAATTTTATTTTTATCTTTTGCTTTAAATTTAATTGTTTTTGATTTTTATATTTGGAATTATTGAGATATAAATTCCTTTGAAATAATTAGTTTGAGCTTTTTAATTTAGCCCTGAAATAATTTTTTGAATGACACTATAAATAAAATGCCTTTTTGGTGTAAGCTTACTACATTTGTTATTTTATTCTATTTTTATTGATTTTGCAAGAAAAATCGTGTGTCAAAGTTCGACAGTCGTGTCGAAAAATTTTATAATTAGAACTATTGAATTAATTTATTCTGTATTAAATGATAAATTTAAGCAATTGGAACAAAAAAATAAATGCAACTTTATATATAAAATTGCATTTATTTTTACAATTAACTTTAAAATTCTATATCTTTCTTTTCTTTTTTCATTTTTTCAACTAAATCTAATAATTCATCAACTTTAACAGTCTTTTTAGCTCGATCTCTTGTTCTTTCTATCTCAACATATCCATCCTCTGTATTATTTCCCATTATTGCTATATATGGAATTCCCAATACTTTAGCATTTCTTATTTTTTCACCTATTGAACCTTTTACATCATCTATAATAACTTCAATATCTTTATCATTAAATTTAGAATACAATTCCTCTGCTGATTCTTTTTTCTTGTCATTACTTATTATATACAAATAATAAGGTGTTACTGATAATGGTAGTGATACTCCTACTACTTTATCATTCTCTTTTATTGCATTATTTTCGTAAATAAGACCTAAAACTCTACTTACTCCAATTCCGTAACATCCCATATAAAATGGTTTACTATTGTTTTCATTATCTATAAAATTAATATTCATTGATTCTGTGTATTTTGTTCCTAACGCAAATATATGACCTAATTCGCAAGCTTTCTTTTCTTTTAGTTTCTTTACATCATTTATACCATAATTTTCTTTTAAATATTCTTCTGCATTATCTTTTTCAAGCACTTCTACATTTAATCCTTGTTTAGTTTCTTCATCAAATAATATTGTATCCTCTCCAATTGTAGAAATTGCCATTATTTCTTCTGAATTTTTTCCTCCCATTGAACCATTATCAGCTGCAACAGCAACTATATCTAATCCAATTTCGTTAAAAGCTTTAAAATATGTTTCTCTTATTTTTTTGTAAGATTCCATCATTCCAATTTCATCTTTATCAAATGTATATAAATCAAACATTAAGAATTCTCTTCCTCTTAATAAATATCCTCTATTTCTAATTTCATTTCTGAATTTTGGTCCTATTTGATAAAACCCAACTGGTAATTGTTTATGTGATGTTATTCTATTTTCAACAAATGTTGTTATTGCTTCTTCTGCAGTTGGAGCTAAACAGTATATTCCTTTATCTGTTTCAGAAAGCATCATAACACCTTCTTCTATATATTTATCATATCTACCTGATCTTTTCCATAACTCATCTTGTTGTAATAAAGGCATTTGAACTTCTATAAAATCAGCTTTATTGAAATTTCTTTTTATTATTTCTTCTATATTATCTTGAACTTTTAGCGGAACATTATCATATGCATAAACTCCACTTCCATATTGTTTAACTTGATTTGTTTGCAGTAATATATCCTGTACTGGATACATTTCATCCAAATTACTTAATTTTACATTTTTCATTCCCATTTTTGATACTCTCATAAATAACTCTCCTTTCAAAATTTATGTTGATTTTACCATATGTTTGTTTATATAAAAACAAAAAGAAGATGGTTTACAAGGCGTGCTTTGCACGGTACCATCCTCTTTTTAACTTTGTATATTTTAACGGTTTTAGCCGGAAATAGTTTGCTATTTCATTCATAGGTAGGAATTAAATACTTTCATAACTTGGCTCTCACCTTTTCCAAGCTCTCTGTGTATATACATTTATTTAACTATGTCCTAATCAACATTTTTATTATTAAGATGTTTCGATTATATCACCTTTGTTTTTAAATTTCAATACTATTTTTTTATTTTTATGTGAACTTTGTTCTTATGGCTATTCTCCAAATTTTACTATCTTTTCCCATGGCAAATATTCTTTACCAAAGTGGCCATAGTTCGTAGTTTTTTTATAAATTGGTTGCTGTAAATTTAAGTAATTTATTATTCCTCGTGGTGTTAAGTCAAATTCGTTGTAAATTTTTTGAGATATTTCTTCTTCTGGTATGCTATTTGTTCCAAATGTATTTACATATATTGATATCGGTTTTGCTATTCCAATTGCATACGATAATTGTATTTCACATTTTTTTGCTAATTTATTTGCTACTATATTTTTTGCCAAAAATCTTGCCATATATGAAGCTGATCTATCCACTTTTGTTGCATCTTTTCCAGAAAATGCACCTCCTCCGTGACGTGCATATCCGCCATATGTGTCTACTATTATTTTTCTGCCTGTTAATCCGCTATCTCCTAAAGGTCCGCCTATTACAAATCTTCCTGTTGGATTTATATAATATTTTGTATTTTCGTCTAATAGCTCTTTTGGAACAATTTTATTTATTACTTCTGTTTTTACATCTTGTTTTAGCTTATTTAAATCAGCACCCTCATTGTGTTGAGTAGAAATTACTATTGTGTCAACTCTTTTAGGAACATCGTCATTATATTCAACAGTAACTTGTACTTTTCCGTCTGGTCTAATGTAATTAATTATTCCATTTTTTCTTACATAAGATAATCTTTCTGCAAGTTTATGTGCAAGTGAAATTGGCAATGGCTTAGCTCTTTTGTTTCATCACAAGCAAAACCAAACATAATACCTTGATCTCCAGCACCTTCTGATATCACATCTTGTCCCTCTTTTCGCTCTAAAGATTCATTTACGCCTAATGCTATATCTGGAGATTGTTTTGATATATTTAGATGAACTTTGCATGTCCTATAATCAATATCTAAATCAGCATTATCATATCCAATTTCCTTTATTGCATTTCGTACAATTTTTTCAACATCAATTCCTTCAGCCTTTGAAGTTATTTCTCCTGTTACTAAAATTTCTCCCTTACCAGCTACAGTTTCGCATGCTACTCTTGAATTTTTATCCTTTTCCAAATAACTATCTAATATACTATCTGATATGTAATCACATAATTTATCTGGATGTCCTTCTGTTACACTTTCTGATGTAAATAATTTTTTCATACTAATTCCTTCTTTCTTTTAAATTTATTAATATGTTTAATCAAATTCATTGTTACAATTTGCAGATATTATAACTTTTATTTCGTGATAGCTTGTGAAGCTTTTTACTATTATTTACATTAATACCTTGTAAAAATACAAAAACCTCCTAGCTATCGTGCTAGGAGTAATAATTTTGCTCACAAAAAATCATCATTCAAAGCACTTTTTGCCTTGTCGGTATTAGCACCTTGTAAAATACAGGTTGCTGTGGAGTCTTTAAGCCGATTCTTTCGTCCACTCTTGATAACATATTGTAATTATTATAGTTATTTAGTTTTTGTTTGTCAATATAAATTTTTACCAAAAATTTGTTAATTGTAGCTCTTTATTTAATGCTCTGCATCTGCTTTTGTTAAATGAACTGTTCCTTTTGGATGTTGTGGTGGTGCATAAATTGAAAACAATTTTATTGGTTCGTTTCCAATATTAATTAAATTGTGCCATTTCCCTGCAGGAATTACAAAAGCCATATTTTCGCCTACTCTTTTTGAAAAATCTAAATTATTTTGTGCATCTCCCATTTTTACCATTCCGAATTCCTTGCTCTATTTGTATAAATTGGTCTACATCTGGGTGAATTTCTAATCCAATGCTTTCATTTGGTAAAATATTCATTAAAGTTATTTGCAAATGTGCTCCTGTCCATAATGCCATTCTAAATGTTTCATTTTGTTTTGCTAGGTCTTTTATATTAACAGCAAATGGCATATTTCCATAATCCTTTATGTAACCAGCGTTCTGTTCATTATAATATCGCGTATTATAATAATTATTGTTATAATTTCGATAAAACCTATTCATAATCATTTTCCTTTCTACATATTTTATATAATTAATATATGCTTTATTTGGCAAATATGTTAATTTATTTCCAAATTATTATGTTATCTAATTATTTTAATTGACTTATGTTAAATACTGTTTTATAATCTTGTACATAAGGGGGCGATTTTTCATGTATTTACAAAATACATATAACAAAAGAACATTGAATAAAAAACCAATCTTATTTTTACTAATTATTCTTGCTTTTTTTATAATGTTAATTTCTTTAAAATCTCCAAAATTATCACTTAATGGAGATGCAATAGTTAATACTGAATTAAATTCAAATTACTCAGATGCTGGTGCAACAGCCAAATATGGCTCTAAAGATATTTCAAATACAATAGAAACTGATTTTGGAGATAATTTTTCCACTAATAAATTAGGTTCATATACTATAACATATATAGTCAAAAAAAATAACAAAACTGTCACAGCAACTAGAACTGTAAATGTTGTTGACTCAACTGCACCTGAAATAAAATTAAATGGAAATTCAGAAATAAATATTGCTAAAGATTCAAATTATCAAGAGCTTGGATGTACTGCAACTGATAATTATGATGGTGATATTACACCAAAAATATCTATAGACAAAAACATAGACACTTCAAAAATTGGAACTTATACTGTTACATATACAGTAAAAGATTCTTCAAATAATGAAGCAAAAGCAACAAGAACTGTAAATGTTGTTGGAAAAGGTTCAAAAAATATTTCAACTGAAAAATCAAAAGGTTTACCAGTTTTAATGTATCACTTTTTCTATGACAAAAACTCCCACCAAAAAAATTAGATGCAAACTATATGGAAATTCATGATTTCGAAGAGCAATTAAAATATTTAACTGAAAACAATTACTATTTTCCAACCTGGGAAGAAGTAAAAAATTATGTTGATGGAACTTCATGTTTACCTGAACACAGCATTGTTTTAACTGCCGATGATGGTGACGCAACATTCTTTGACCTAGCAATTCCTATTGTAGAAAAATATAATGTCAAAATTACTTCATTTTTAATAACATCTTGGGTAGAAGACCAAAGTAAATTAAAAAATTATGATTCCAATAAAATAATATTTGAATCACACTCTCACGATATGCACAGAGCTGGAACAGATGGTAAAGGTAGAATTTTGACATTGTCATATGATGAAGCATGTAATGATGTAAAAACATCACAATCATTTATTGGAAATGCAACTGTATTTTGTTATCCATTTGGCCACTATAATGATGCCTGTTATAAAATTTTAAAAGATTCTGGATATACACTTGCTTTTACAACAAAATATGGTAGAGTTCGTCCTGGTGATAATTGCTATGCACTTTCACGAATTCGTATGTCTAAAGGTGATAGTTTAAAATCTTTTATATCTAAAGTTGAATAATAATATTATATATTTTAAAAGGATGTGGTTTAACAAAACCACATCCTTTTTCCTTACTCATAAATTCTTTTTCCTAATACTCTGTAATACAGATCTTTTCCAATAAAGAATTTTTCCAATACTTCCATTTCTGGAATAAAAGCATTTGCTGGAATAATATACGAAAATTTAAGAATAGTCATAATTCTCCTCCCTTCTTAAATTTGTATATTTAATTAACATTTTTCGTTTGAGACTATATTATATCATATTTACATAATTTGTCAACTATTTTTTTGTTCTAATATACTTCCCTTTACTTAATAATAAATATTTAAACAAAAGGACTATGAATTTTTTTAAATTTCTTTACAAATGCTAATTTAGCTGTTATAATAAGTTTCATCAAAAAAACCTAAAGGAGGGTTATAGTATGGAGAGCGCATGTCTTTGTTTGCCAAAAGCAGAGATTATCGAAATTCTCCGTCCGGAATACTTCAAAGGAAATGAAGTTTGGGCAATTTATCCACCAAACATTTATGACCTTTTTGACGGTCCGGATGAAGTTAGAAATTTTATGGTCGGATTCATAGCTAATAAGTCGAAGAATATGTCTTCGCTTTACACCATGATGTTAACTTGTGTCTTATTCAGACCAAGTTTAATGTCAGAGTCTGATTTTAAAGTACTCAAAAAAGGGCTTGCTTACTTTGAAAGCAAATACCTATGTTTCCAATGTGGAGGCATAAAAAATCTCATACCATAAAAAAAGCTCATGTGTCCAAAAACACATGAGCGATTTTTTTATTTTGCATAATCAACTACTCTTGATTCTCTTATAACATTTACTTTTATTTGTCCTGGATATTCCATTTCATCTTCTATTTTCTTTGCTATATCTCTTGATAATACAACCATTTGGTCATCAGATATTTTTTCTGGTTTTACTAAAACTCTTATTTCTCTACCTGCTTGAATTGCAAATGATTTTTCTACACCATCAAAAGAATCAGCTATTCCTTCTAAGTTTTGTAAACGTTTTATATAATTTTCCAAAGTTTCTCTTCTTGCACCTGGTCTTGATGCAGAAATTGCGTCAGCAGCTTGTATTAAAACTGCCTCGATACTTTGCGGTTCAACATCTTCGTGATGTGCTTCAACTGCGTTAATTACTATTGGACTTTCCTTATATTTTTTAAGAATTTCAAGCCTATTTCTACGTGTGTTCCTTCCATATCATGATCTAAGGCTTTTCCAATATCATGTAATAATCCTGCTCTTCTGGCTACTTTTGTATCTAAACCTAATTCATCAGCCATAATTCTTGCTAAATTTGAAACTTCGATTGAGTGATTTAAAACATTTTGACCATAACTTGTTCTGTACTTTAATTTACCAATTAATTTGATTAAATCGGGATGGAGACCAATTACTCCAGTTTCCATAACAGCTCTTTCACCTTCTTCTTTGATGATTGCTGATACTTCTTCTTAGCCTTTTCAACCATTTCTTCAATTTTGGCAGGATGGATTCTACCGTCATCGATTAATTTTTCTAAGGCTATTTTTGCTACTTCTCTTCTTAGTGGATCAAATCCTGAAATAACAACAGCTTCTGGAGTGTCATCAATAATTAAATCGATACCAGTTAAAGTTTCTAAAGTTTTAATGTTTCTTCCTTCTCTACCTATTATTCTACCTTTCATATCATCACTTGGTAATGATACAATAGATACTGTAGTCTCTGATGTGTGATCTGCAGCACATTTTTGTATTGCATATCCAATAATTTCTTTAGCATTTTTTTGAGCTTTTTCTTTTGCTTCTTCATCTAGTCTACGTATAAGTTCTGCTTTTTCTGTTACAATTGATTTTTCAACTTCTGAAAGTAAATATTGTTTTGCTTCTTCAACAGATAATCTTGAAATTCTTTGTAATTCTTCTTTTTGTTTGTTTATTGTTTCTTCAATTTCAGATCTTTTTGATTCAACTTCATTATTTTTTTTCTGTAGATTTTGCTCTCTTTGCTCTAATTGCTCTAACTTATTTTCTAAGTTTTCTTCTTTTTGCAATATTCTTCTTTCTTGCAATTGTACTTCGCTTCTTCTTTCTTTAATCTCATCATCTAACTCTTTTCTTGAATTCATTATTTCTTCTTTAGCTTTGATAATTTCTTCCTTCTTTTTATTTTCAGCTTTTTAGCAGCAGAATCTATAATTCTTTTTGCTTCTTCTTCAGCTACTCTTATTTTAGATTCGGCAATTCTTTTTCTCATTGTATATCCTACAAATGAAAAAATAACTGCAGAGATTAGAAAGATAGCGATATTGATTATTATATTCACAATCTAACACCTCTTCCTATTTAATTTTCAATGTACAGTTTAAATATATATAATTTTATTTTTTTAATATATTTCTACTAACAATCATATTTTATATTTATTATTGTAAACTGTCAAGTAGTTTTTAAAGAACATATAAATAAATTGAAAAAAATTGCAAAATAGTTCCTGCTAGTACAAATAAATGCCATACAGAGTGCATATATCTAACTTTTTTTCCTACTCCATATAATACTGCTCCAATTGTATATATTATGCCTCCTAGCACTAATAATAAAACTCCATTAAAATCTAAATTATTATATATTTGTTTTATTGCTCCAATAATAGCCCATCCCATTACTAAATAGCATATCATAGACATTTTCTTGTATTTTTCAAGATTAATTGAGTTTAGTACTATTCCTAAAACAGCAGCACCTAAAACTATTCCAAATAAAGTCCATCCCAAAGCTCCATGTAATGTTACTAATGTGTATGGTACATATGTTCCAAATATAAGTAAAAAAATACTACAATGATCAAAAATCCTGAATACTTTTTTAGCTGTTATATTTGGCTTAAAACTATGATATAAAGTTGACATTAAATATAATATTATCATAAAACTTCCATATAATGACGAACTTACAACCCCTACTGCACTGCCATCAGATGCTGATTTTACTATACATAACACCATTCCAGCTATTGCAAGCAATACTCCTATTCCGTGTGATATTGCACTCATAAGCTCTTCTGAAAGAGTATATCTTGGTTTTATTACTAATTCATTTTCCATAATTAAAAGTCTTCCTTTCTTTTATTATCTTTTGAAATTGTTGTTATTAATAAATTGTTTTATTTTCTTGGATATAATAGCACTTTTTTTACTTTCTTAAAAGAGATATTATAAAACTTTCTCATAAAATTCACCTACTGTTCATAATCTATGGCTATTTGAAATTTGTAAAAAATTTTCAAAAAAGTATTGACATTTATTTTATATTGGATTACAATAATAATCGTTCTAAGGAGCAGACTAAATGCAGGTGTAGTTCAATGGTAGAATTCCAGCCTTCCAAGCTGGCTATGCGGGTTCGATTCCCGCTACCTGCTCCATATATTAAAAGAAGTTTAGTTTTACTAAACTTTTTTTTTATTAAATACTTGATATCTGTTATAAATTGATGTTATAATTATATCGTACTTGCGGGTATAATTTAGTGGTAGAATGTCATGCTTCCGACCTGATAGCGCGGGTTCGATTCCCGCTACCCGCTCCATAGTATTTTCAAGAGATGCAGAGTTTTCTGTATCTCTTTTTCTATTTATTTGGCGTAATTTTGGCGTAATTCATATTTATTTTAATTAGATTCTCTACACTTAAATATTGCTTTTCTTCAAAGAATTTTTTCTTTTCCTCTATAGAATATAATCGTATTAGTTCGTTTTCTGCAATAATAATTTCTTTTTCCATATGTATTCCTCCCTTGACAACATTCTACATTTTTATATAGAAAAAAGTGCATTTTATATATAAAACAATCTAATTTATATATAAAATACACCTAGTTTACAAAAAATGGGAATAGCATTTTTAACCTAAAAATCTTTGTATCTAAATAATAGTAACAGTTTCGACTACGAACAAATCTTTGATATCTTTTCCCAATGCATCCGCAATAAGAACAGCTTCATGTAACAAAATTTCATCTGCTGGTAATTCTTGTATTGTTTTTAAATAGTGTCTTTCTATTCCAGTTCTTCTTTCCAATTCTCTTAAACTTATTCCGGATTCTTGTATTGCCTCTTTAATTTTCATCTCAATATTAATTCCACAATTCATTTTCTTACTTCATATAGCTCCTTTTCATCAATATTTAGTGCTACTGCAATTCTTATTAAAATAGAAATTCCTGGCTCCCTTTATCCATTTTCTATATACCTTAAATGGGATTCAGATATTCCAGTTTTATTTGCTAATTGCCTTATACTTATATTATATTTTTTTCTAACCTCTTTTAATTTAATAATTATTTGCATAATACCACCATTTTTTATTTAACATATATTATCGCCACAATGGTGGTTTTTATGCAGAAAATAAATTTGACACTACAATACATTTTAACAATAATATGTATACAACAGTAAAAGAGACTAACTTGCGTTAATCTCTTTCATTTTTGTGTTTATTAATTTGTCTAGCTTTTGGCTTTGTTTTAGTATTATGCTATATTCTTTATCTTCCCTTATCATTCGTTCTAGTTTAACTCGGTTACGTAATATTAGTAAATCTATACTCATATACATCACCCTTTTTATTATAGCACATTATGTTAATTATTTGTGTCGAAATTTGTCGATAAAAAAGATTTATCAGTTTTTTGATAAATCTATTGAATAATCTATTGCGTTTTGATATTATATTTTCGTCCTTCCCATTTCCTTGCTCCCAGAAAGAAGGTGAGAAAATGGAGCAATACATAAAATTAATAGCCTTATTATTAATTTTCTTAATTTTAAGAAATTTTTAGTAAGAAAAATACTAGAGTTCGCACCTCTAGTATTTTTTATTGTCCTATATACATAAAATTAATAGCTTGAGACAAGCTTGACACAGACACATATGCAAATAATACAAGTTTTTCTCGTATCTGTATTTAGTATTTTACTAGAGTATTTTTTAAAAGTCAATACTTTTTTATCATTTTTGATAAATTCAGTATATCACAATTTATGTAAAATGTCAAAAAATATGCATATTATCAATAAAAAACGACTTTTCACAATTGATTTTAAGCCATTTTTATTTTTAATTAATATTGTTTTATGCCTCTGCTTTAAGGGGTTTTGAGGATTTTTAAAAATTTTTTTATTTTTTTGAAAAAATTGTTGACAAGTCGACACGACTATGTTAATATATATTTAACAAAACGAAAGGAAAAAGATGTAAATATGGAAAACGAAGATGTTGAAATAAGAACTACAAAAATATTATTTGCCAAAAATGGAAATGGATATACTACAACCAGAATAACATTACCAGTTCCGTGGATTAAAGAACTAGGTTTTAACGATGCAGATAGAACAGCAACACTAACATTTGATGGGAAAAAAATTATTATAAATAAGGAGGATTTTAAAATGGAAGGAATTATTTTAGAGAAAGCGTATGTGCAATATGATCAAAAAGGAAATTACGATTTTACAATTGAAAGTAAATATACTAATTTTGACAGTTATGAAGAAGCAAAAGAATATGTTGAGGATAATATAGAAGAAGATGTTGAGTATTATTTCTATAAAACACAAGAAGATGTCGATAATAGCGAACATTTTGAAGTTGTTATATGCAATGACTATGACAAAGAAAGAATTGAAAAAATGATGGATGAAATAAGGAAAGAAGTATTAAAAAAAGAAATGTCTTTATTAGATGTTGATAATGCAATTAAAAATATTACTGGAAGTACATCTAGTGCATTCGATTACATTGAAGATGTTTTGGATCAAACAAGTGCTTCATATGCTATTGAAACAAAAATATTAAAAGATAAAGAAATTAACATTAACTTTGATATTGTTAAGAATAACGAAGATCCGTTAAAATTATAATTTGGACTTGGGATATTTGGGAAAACTAAAAATAAGAGGAAGAAAATTCCTCTTATTTTTTTTATTTATACACTACGTGTTAAAGTTAAACCAATTTTTTTAATAAATTTTAAACTAATAATAGTTTAGAAAATATTATTTTAATTTTAAAATTCATTAAAATACATTACATGTTATAGTTAAACAATGAGGTAGATTTATTTAATAAAATCTACGGAATTGTTTGGAATAAAATTATAATATACTATGTTTATATTCTTGTCAATACTTTTTAATTAAATAATTTATTCCACGTATTTTTCCCTACAATTCCATCCGCAGTTAAACCTTTTGCTTTTTGAAAATTAATTACTGCGTTTTTAGAAGTGTTTCCAAATATTCCATCTTCTACTCCACAATTATATCCTAGGCAATTTAATTTATATTGTATAATTGCCACTAGGTACTCTTTTGAGCCTTGCTTTAATGTTCTTAGACATGGAATATTAACTTTTCTAAAATTTCCTTGAGATAGCCATTGCGGGCTTCTGTCTGTGTCTGCATGTACAAAAGAACCGTAAACACCTACACGAATTAATCCCATAGAATAAAAATAATTTGCTAAATCCTGTTGTTTAACAGATTGTATCCACAAATCTAATGCACAGCCTTTTAAATGTCTACTTCCACTTTTTCCGCCGACTTTTCTGTTATATGCTACAGTTCTGTATGCGGAATTTATATGTATTGCCTTGCCTAGTAATTCTCTTATGTATTGTGCAAAACAACATATTACATAATCGATTTTTATTGCATCTGTACCATCTTTACAGGCTACCTCATATACTTTTATGTTTTGTGTAATGTTTTTTTGTCCATCTCTTTTTTTACTATAGGTCTTTATGTTCATTTTCTTCACCTTCTTTTTTTGTAAAATAATATGTAATAATCGCACTAGCTATAGCCATAAATGCTTCTACACTTATTATTCCTTTAAATGTTAATATACAGGTTGTTATTATTACTGCTAAACTTAAAATTGTTTTTACTTTAAACAAATTTGCTATATTTATTAAAAACTGTTTTATTGCTTCTTGCATAATCTTACTTCCTTTCTTCTTGCAGACAAGACACTTCTTCTTGTATCTTGTCCACTTTAGAATCTATTTTTTTAATTTCTGTGTGCACTTTTTCTGTTATGTTATTAATTGTGTTAATGTAACGCAATTCTCTGTCATTATTTTCTTTTTTTAGGTCTTCTTCCCTCTTTTTAGAATCTTCTTTTGTTTCTTTTACCAATTTTTCGTAATGCTTTATGGTGTAAATCGCTAGGGCTAAGAAACATGCACACCAAATTCCATACTGGCTCGCAATTGTTATAAAATTGTCCATACTACTCAGCCTCGCTTTCTACTTCTTCTGTTGGTTGCTCTACTACTGCGTAAACTTCTTCTACTTTTAGTGTTAAATTGCTGTATTCTTCATCAGAAATTTTAGACATTGCATAAAATACATTTAATTTGTTCTCTATGTTTTCTTTGTTCGCATAGTATTTTTTTGTTATTAATTTTTCTAACAATGTTGCTATATTCATTCTACTCCACCTCCTTCTCTAAATCATTCTGCATATTATCTAGTAATAGTGCGCTTGTTTCTGTTGTACTTAATAATGCTTCTATGCTATCTAGTCTTGCATTTTGCTGTTCTAGTAGTTTTTTAACATCTTGCACATATGTTAATTTACAACTTGCCAATTCATCGCTTAAATTTACATTTGTTATGTATTCGTATGTATACAATTTTCTTTCTTTTACTTTTTTTTGCTCCTCTGTCAATTCTAAAACAACTGGTTCTGCTAGTTTATAATAAACAATTACAGGATTTTCACTATCAAATCGTTGCTTCAAATATGCCTTAAAATCTTCTTTTGTTTTTATATTTTTGCTTAAAATGTTCAAAAATTTATCTGAAACTGCTACCTCATCTCCACTCGAAAACTCTAACTTATTTCTCGATGTACCTTTAAAATAATTACTAATGCAATTTATTGAGCTATTATTATTGATACCTATAACATTCACATTACAATAAAATCTTTTCAAATTATTTGTTGTAACTTCTTCCCAATTTTCTGTTCCATCTAAGACAATTTTTCTCCACGTATGATATTCTACATCTGCAATATAATCTCCTTCTAGCATTTCTTGTTGTATTGGAATTATAGACGTTTGAAATTTGTATTCAACATTCACAGTTGCTTTTGTATTTTGTTCTACTTTATTTGTTATATCTATTTTTACATTGCCTGTTCCGATAAGAAGAATATGCTGTCGCTACTGAACCTTCTTCTAATTTAATTTTTAATCTCACGTTATTAAATGTTACACCTGCATTTATTTGTATTAGCAGTTGTGATACTATTGTCTTATCAGTTTCAAAATTTTCGGGCGTTTCTAAATTGCTTTGAACTAAATTGCCATTTAAATCTTTAAGAACATATACTCCTTTATTTTTTAAATTCATATTTGAAGATAATGTATAATTACCTTTTTTTAAATTTATTTCTAAATTATTTATCCAAAAATTAGTCGTTTCTGTTGTTGTACCATTTAAACAAACTCCATAATCAGGCGAATAACTTAATGTCATTCCATTTTTTGTTGCAGTAATAATTTTGCTTTCGTTAAAAATATTCACATTGCTTCCTACTGTTTTAACTTTCGCGGATATTTCGAGTTTGGAGATGGATTAGCACCTGTATATTGCTCAAAATCAGTTTGTGCTGTTTTAGATATTACAGGATACAATTTTAAATTGTTTGCAACAAAACCTTCCTTAAAAACAAACAAGCAATCAAAATTTGCATCATAAGTTTTTGTATCTTTTATAAAATTATCAACCTGATATCCTCTTGCATTATAATAATCTGTTGATGTGTATCCTGCACTTTTTCTTGCCTGCATTAACATGTAGTAAGTTTCATTGGACTGATTTATATTATTAAAATTGTAAAAATAATAATTTCCATCTTCTAGACAGGTTTTCATGCTTTTTTTAAAATATGTAATATTTGTTGCAGTTCCATTAACTGTAATAGAACCATCGTCGTTTAGTGTAGCTTTTAGACCGTTTTGCTCTAATGTACTATTGCTGAATAACATATCGGATGTGTCAAGTAAATTTGTGCCTGCAGTGGTTTTTTGCTTATGCATTGCTTCAATTTCAGTGTTAATAATCCTGCAATGCTTTGCGTCTTCTATGCATAGCTCAGTTCCGCTTGCTTCTTCTATGGGTAATGCATTATATAAATCTTCGGTTTCTTCTTCTAATTCTGCTATTCTACTAGTTAAAGTTTCTACATGTTCATCGTAGTCGGCAATTGCTGTATCTTTAGCAGTATTTATATCTTCTATTGCTCCATTTTTTGTTTTTTCTATTTCTTCCTTACTTTCTGCTACAACTGCATTTTTAAATTCTGTTTTTTCTTCTTCTGTAAAATAGTCTGTTCCTTTTATAGGCTTATCTCCCTTATCTCCTTTGTCCCCTTTTTCGCCTTGGATTCCTTGCTCACCTTTGTCTCCTTTTGCTCCTGTATCACCTGTATCACCTTTATCACCAGGATCACCTTTTTCACCTTTTTCGCCTGTGTCTCCTTTTTCAGCAAATAATTGCCAGCACTCTTCGTTTGGTGGCTCAACGGCAATACATCCTTCTTCTTTTATACAAACGTAAGAAGAACCTTTGTGTGTTACAACATTTAAATATTCGTATTCAGTTTGCTCGTTATAATCTCCCACTGGATATGTTCCTACATAACCTAAGACTCTGTCCTCACTTTGATTATTCAAGTTCCTTCACTCCTTCCATAAATTTCCCTTTTTTTATATATAAATCCACATTAGATAGCTTTGTTGCATAAACTCCGTGACATTTCATTTTCCTATCTACATAAAACTGCGGTAGTTGTATTGCTGTTGCCATATTTTTTACACCTTCGGCTATATCGTTTAGCTCTGCTGTTTTTTCTTCTGCTAAATCTTTGTAATCCTCATTTAAATTCTTTATTTCTGCAATCGCATTTTTTGTCTCTTCAGCTCTGTTTTCTTCTGCTTGTGCTCTTTTTTCTTCGCTTTCTGCCCTTTTTGCTTCATTTTCTGTTCTGTTCTCTTCTGCGCTCTTTCTGTTTTTTTCTGCTTCAATTCTGCTATTTTCATTTATAATTCTATCGGATTCATTTTTTATTCGTGTTTTTTCTTTTTCTATTCTTTCTTGCTCTGCTTTTTGTCTTTCTTCTTCTTTCTGTAGTCTATCTTTCTCGGATTCATTTCGTGTTTTTTCAGAATTGTCTCGGCTTGTTTCGGCTTTTTGTCGTTGCTCTTCGTTTTTAGAAATTGTTTGCTCTAGTTCGCTCATCTTGGCTATTGCAGAATTTGCAACATCTATCCACTCCTCATATTGCTCTGGAACTGTTTCTGTTGCATCTATAGCTTCGTAGACTTGCATTTCAAAAATTTTGGATTTAAAAACTTCTTCATTAGCAGTTGTTATATGCAACTGCATTTTTATTGGCTTTGCTACATCTAATAAACTATTCTTAACGTTAAAAATATAACTTTCTTCTTGTCTTTCTAAACTTATAAAATATTTTTCTAGTTTATTCTCTTTGTTATATTTTTGTATTTCTAATATTGCCTCACCAATAATGAAAGCAGATAGTTTAAATACTATCTGCTCTATTTCATGCTCTCCAGCAATTCCCAGAAAATTACGTTCTCTGGATTTTATATTTCTTGTTTCTGTATCAATATAGATATTATTTTGCATTTTGAACCTCCTATCTGAAACCAATCACTCTTAATATGTATATATTATTTTCGTTTGCAATATGATTATCGTAGCTCCACCACTCACCAAAATAGTCATCGTTATTAGCTCCTTTTGTATATATAGATGTTCCGCTTATAGATACAAGTCTAGATATTGCAACACATGTGCCACTTCGGGGAAATACACGAAACATAGATAAATTAGCATTTTTCCCTTCGGGATCATATATTTTTACAGTATTTCGTTCACCGTATCGCGATTTATAGAATATTTCTATACAATTAAAATTAGCTGCCGATTCTTCTAATGTAACTGTGCCAGTAGTTCCGTTATCGTTGTTATATAAAACTTTTCCTCCAATTGCATCTCCTTGTGCGTTTTTGATTTTCCCTGTTACAACTAAGTTACCTGTTATAGTTCCTCCAGTTTTATCAATTTTGTTTCCTACAGTTCCATCTCTTTTTTGTTGTCTTTGTTTATCAGTAAAATCAATTCTTAAATTTCCAGTTTTAAAAGATATAAAATTTTCGTCTGTTATTGTTATTGCACTTATATAACTATCGTATATGCTATCTTCTGTCTTTATCTTTATTCGTCTTCCTAAATATAATTTAGAAACATCTATAAGCTTAGAAGTTTTTGCTATACTAAATTCTACTAAATGTTTATATGTATTTGCTTTTATTGTGTTTAAAGCTTCTTCTTTTGCATTTTCTAATGTGTCACAGCTGATTGTTTCTATTCTTCCAAAGATTCTATTTGGATTATCTTTGTCTGTTGTTGTGGCTCTATCCGCTGTTAAATATAAACAATAAGTTGAAGAATCTGCTCTTATATATGCTTCTACTTTTGTTACTGGATCAACTTCATAAATTTTGTTGTAATTTGTAACTTCTGGAAGTGTTGCATCTATTAGCATCGTTTCTTCTAGCTTATAACCTACATCGATTTTTAATCTTTTATTTATTATAGAAAACTCTGTGTATATATCTTTGTATTGTCTGCAATTAATTAAGAAAGTGTGGAAGTTATATAATCCATTGTCTTCGTCTATGGCAACAGAAGATTTTGTATTACTATGTATATACACATCTATGTAATCTAAATTTAATATTGTATCATTCGTATTTACAAAGTTTTCTAAGATTGTATCTGCTATAAAATTTTCAATTCCTTTTTCTTGCATTTTTTCTTTATCTTTTAATATTACTTTTCTATCAAAAATATTGGATATATCTAAGGCTGGAACTGTCACACAAGTCTCATTCTTATTGATTGCTATATCTTCATCTACTACAAATAAAAACTGCTTATATAGTCCGTTTAATACTAAATAACACCCTTTTTTTATATTATTTAAATTTGGTAATACAAATTCACTTATTCCGTTTGTTTCTTCGTCTAAATTTAAATTATAATCACATACATTACAAACAGATATTATGTCTAGTGTTTTATTATCTACTACATAAAGTTCCATAATTCTAGCTCACTTTCATTAAATATGCTGTTATTGTAACCATTTTACTTGAGCCTACACCACTTTCTGTCGCACAGATTAAAGAAATTTTATCGTCAAGTAGTCTTGTTTCTAGCATGTGCCCAGCACAGCTATAATATGAGTCTGCACTAAATATTCCAGTTATCGAAGTTGATATAACTATACAATTGTTTTTGTTAAACCCAACAGGATAAGAAACATCAACATTCCCGTTGCCCCTTTAATAAAGTAACATTTCCTTTTACAGATTCGATATTTGCACTATTGATATATGCATTTCCGTTTGAATCTTCTAAAAAATCCGTTTTAACTTTTCCTTTAATTTGTAAATCGCCATCTATTGTTCCTCCCTTTTTTAATAAATAAGCACTACCATCTACAATACTAGCTAATTCTTGTCTTATTTCTTCTAATAAATTTTCCGCTTCTTGATTTTTTTGAATAAATAATTCATTAAAGTTATTATTAATTAAACTATATAAACTTTCTAAATTTAAAAATGTTCTTCTATCTTCAAAATCTGTTATTCCTGCTTCTGCAACTCTAAATCTAGCAAATTCGTATTGATATATACTTCCGCCTTCAAATAAATCTTCTTTTGTTAAATTACCATATCCACTAGTGTTTCGTACAACTTTAATTGTTGCTTGATTTAATTCTGATTTTGTATTTGTTTTTGATAAATCAATTTCACAAACTAGATTGTAGTATCCTGTATTCGTTATGTCTTCGATTGTCTCGTTGCCTATTATTTCTAAAAATCTTCCCATAACACAAAAATATCCTGCTCCAATCGTAGCAGAATCAATTGTATTACTTAATTCGCAACCTTTTGTTACACCCATGTTTCCTTGTAAAAATGTGTTTATAAAATGTGCAAAGGCTTCATTCGCGAATGTTTGAAATTTAAATACATGTCCTCTTAGCATCTTTTTACCTCCCTTTAAACTGCAATATATTCAACATATATAGTTAACCTTGAATTTAATATTTCATTGTCAGCATTTAATTTTACTTCACAAACTCCGTTTGGGTAATTTAAAAAAATTAATATTATTTAAGTCTAAACTGTTAAATAAATTTTGCATTGTACCATCTTTCAGTTGTTTGCATAATAATAACTCATTATCTTTCGTTGAATATATTAACTTTTCATTTTCATTTATAGTTATATCTAATTTTAGTTCATTTACCTTTTCTTTATTTACATATACAGATATACACGGATTTAGAATATATCCTCCCATTTCTAATAAAAACGGTGCTTTTACATGCCCTTTATTTTCAAATGTTACACTTCTATTTTCATAATCAGTAAATCTTGCATCCCACTCAAAATCCCATCGCAACTCATCAGTTATTTCTTCAACAGTATAAATATATTTGTTCTCTTCATACCACAATGATAGACACGCAAATGCAATTGGCTCTGATATTACTCCTGTTGTCTGTATCTCTGTTTTTTCTAAATTTTGTATTTCTATATCTCTAAAATATGTATTTACTTTATCTTTTTTAGGAATCTTATATTCTAATTTTAATCTTTCTGAATTGATTATAAAGTTAACAAATTTTTCATAATTATCATAATTTGAAAAATTTGCAATTCCACTAGGTTGCCCTTGTTCTAATTCTCTAATGTTATTTGTATATGTATTTTCTATTTTACTATATTCTGTATTATAACTAAATCCTAATCCTGTAATTTCTGTTAATAAACAATACTCATTTATATTCATTAATGAGTATTTTTGCCCTTTTTCATTTATCAAATTAAATTCTCTTACCAATATATCACCTCCTCACATTTATTAAAGCGTCAGGAAATCCATTCTGACGCTTTAATTATTTAATTTTTTATAAACTTAATAATTCCTTGAATTTTGGAATTGCTTCATCATAATATCTAAATGTTTCTACTTCTTTATTTGAATATCTTGACTTATCATAAAACATTTTTCCGTATTGTTTGGTTTTTAGATTATTTCTATTAGCTAATATTCCTATTTTATTTGCTGTTACACCCAATATATTAGCTATATCTGTTGCTGAATATGTTTTCTTGTTAACCTCTGGTAATGGTAATAATGGCTTTCCAGCTATAATTGTACTTGCATAAGAACAACATACTTGTTTATACTCTTTTATATCTGTCTTGTCTGCTAGTTTCATCAATATACTTGCCATTCTTGCTCTAGAATTATTTAATTTTGCTTCTGCTGTTAATTTTTGATATTCTGATGTTTTAATTAATTTATTTTCACCTCTTCTCAAAGACTTAAGTAATTTTCTTATAAATGCTCTAAACTCTTTCGCTTTTTCTGTTTTTGCTAGCATTGTTACTTCATATATTCCATCTTCTGTGAATACTCTTGTTTCTTGTTCTCCTGAAGGAGTCCTCAATTTGATGACACCTGAAAAATCCTTTTCTTTTAAGTATTCAAATCTATTTACTAAATTACTTATAGATTTTCTAGGATTGTTGTAACCTAAACATTCTCCTAATTGTGTACTTGTCATAAACATTTCTTTTTCATTTGAGTAGATATCACATTCTACTTCTCCAAATTTACTTGATTTTACTAATTCTAATTTATTATTCATATCAATTACCTCTTTCTTTTATTAAATTATCCCCTTTTAATTTTTAGAAAAAGCTTTTTACGCTTGATTCTCATTAAATAATAATTTCTGTTTTGATTTTAATTGTTTTATGAATTTTTCTAATCTTTCGGTATCATTTCTGTTATCCCAAATTATTTTACATAGATTAACAACATTTTTATCAAATAAATTTACTTTTGATACACTTTCAAGCTCATATTCTGTAAAATATTTATTGTTTTCATCTTTGCCGTAAATATAATTCATTGCTTTTACTTCAATTGGTTCGAAAAATTTTATCAATTTATTAGCTCTATCTTTATCTGCTATTACTCCACTAACAAATTCATCATCCACTTTTACTTTTTCACTTTTATAATAATTTTTGATTCTATCTTTTAATTCCATATGTTTACACCTCCATAAACTTTCTAAGTATTTTTTTGTAAATATTAAACTTAAATACTCTATAGCTTATTAGTTGTATAAACATTAATCCGATAAATCCTATAATTGTATATAATGCTAATAATGTAATTATAAATAATCCTGTTATTATACTTTCTATTAATCCCATAAAAAAAGACCTCCATTCATCTTGAATTTCAGCCCTTACTGTGATACAATATATTTGTAAGAGCTAAAGTTCTTATTCGTGAGATAATCTGTTACGTTCGCCAAAACATTCAGCAGATTATCTCTATTTTTTTAAGTTATTATAGACCATATCTATTCCATTTCTAACTATTTCTGATTTACTTTTATTACTATGATTGATACAATATTCTAATTTTTCTTTATCTTCTTTTGATATTCTTACTTTTAATTCCTCGTTTTTTGGATTATTTGTAGGTCTACCCATCTTTTTATTTTCTATTTTTCTCACCTCACTTTTGTTCACACATAAATAATATTATATGTTCCCACAAAAGTCAAGAGATATTTTAAATTTTTTTAAATTATTTTTGGGTAAAAGAAAAAGCCTTGAAAATTCAAGACTTTCTCTTTTTTTTACTTATTAATTTCAATAAAATTTGCATCTATTTTAGGTAATATAACTTTAGCTCCCATTATAGATGTATAAGAGCAATCTCCCTGTGCAGTTCCATATATGGTTATTATATCATTATCTAATATTTTATCTTCATTAGGTTTAGTATAATATGTAACATAAACTGTATCTGTATAATATGTCGAATATGAACCTTTTTTTGTTATATTTACTCTTAAATCTACTGAATTACTCCCATATAACACTTGAACAACTTCTCCAATTATTTTTACATTAGTTCCTTTAAATTTATCAGGGTTTCTTGCTATTTGCTCAAATGTAAACATTTTACAACTTGCTTTAAATTCTTGTTCTTCTTTTTCTTTTCTTATCTTTTCTTCTTCTTCTTTTTTTTCTTTCTCTTGATTTAAAGTTTCGTTATATATGTTTTCAATATTTTTATCATCATTTACATATATTAATTCCATTTTTCGGTAAGATGTTCCTGTCATAGAATTACATATCAGATTTTTATCAGATTTTTCACATTTAAATTCACGTATTCTTTCATGAGCGCTATTCATTATAGTAATATAAAAAGTAGAGTTATCATCTTTATTTAATCCGCAAAATCCATTATATGTCTTTGATGCATAATCGCTATCTATACTATTGAATTTAACTCTTACATTTCCTCCATTGATATTTATAGCTCCTACTGTAATTTTACTTCCTTCATTGATAATAAATTTATATGTTCCATTGTAATCATTCGTGATTTCGTATGTATTCTCTTTTTGTTCATTCTTTACAGAAATTACATTACTATTATTTGCTAAAAGGCTTCTCGTATAACTTACAATGCTAGCAAGTATAATTATCCCTATACTTATACCTATAATTATCCACCATTTATTATAATATTTTATTGGCGTCTCATCCTTGCCCTTTGTATTATCTTTGTGAAATGCAATTATACACTCTACATTATTTCCATTATTGTTTATTGTTAAATAATACTTTGTTATTTCTTTATTATTATATAGTTTAAATATTTTTTCTGCTAACTCATTTTTTATACAATCAACATAAATATATTTACTATTTTGTTCTTTTTGTAATTTATGCGCTGTTTTTTCATTTATTTTTTTTGTTTTTGAAATATATATGTTAAAACAAGGCTTGTTGTTATAATATACTAATTCAATTTTTCCTCCATATCTAATATTTCTTTCCAATTGCATCATATTTTCTTTTATTTTTGAATCATTTAGTTTTATATTTATTCTTTCAAAAAACACAAGATCCCCTCCTTGAAACAATTCTATACATAATTATAAATTATTTCAAGAAATATTTTTCGACATATTTCGACATTAATATAGTTTACCAAGTTTTCTATTTAAATATTTAAATGCACTGTTAAGTTCTGTTTCTGTCATTTTTTGTGGGTAAAATTTTAGCTCTATGTTATACGAGTTTTTAGTATTTGTTGTATTCATCATTTTTGAAGTTAAGTTGCTTTGCAATCTTGAATAGTTAGGTAATTTTATGTTTTCTAACATTTTTGTATATTCTTTATTTTCCTTAGCAGTTAATACTCTTTCCCCTTTGTGCAATCTTGCTACATAGTTATCTTTTGGAACATAATCAAGCCCATCTTTGTGTCCTGGCAATTTAGGTATTAAACTAAATACAGATACTTTTGGTTTTATTTCTAATCCACTGGAAATTGATTCTGCAACTCTTTTAGCCGTTGCAAATAATGTACCTGTAAAAGAAGAACTTTGTAACCCTGTATTTAAGCTTTTTAGTATATTTATTCCTTCATTTTCTGCTAAATTTCCTTTTCTTATACCTTCCATTACCTTCTCTACATCTTGAACACCAGCTTGATTTAATAAATTTCTTAAATTCTCGTCAGACATTCCATTCAACAATCCTTGTAAATTAGATACTGCCTTTGCTCTAAATTCAGGGCTTTTATCTAATTTTTCAATTATTTGTTGGCTCATTGATTGAGCTTGGTTTACTGCGTATGGTGTTTCTTTTACAATCACACCAGTTGCATCTTGTATACTTTTTGCCATTTCAGGTGCCATTTTACAAAGTTCAGCTTCATATACATCGTAATTAGTTGCCGCTAATGTTTTCCAAGCTTCTGTTTCCTGTTGTCCTAATTCTCCATTTATAATTCCTGTTTTCTTCACTAATTCATCAGCCAATGTTTGTATGTTTTTTTCTGCAGTATCTTTCAATGTTTGCGCTCTTTCCAAATCGGCTGTGCTAGCACTTCTTGAATAGTCAGCATATTCTTGTCCTACACTTTTTAAATTATTGGTTATATCCTGCAAAGTAGAATCACTGTAATTTTTTGTTAAAGTTTGATATTTAATTATATCGTCATATCTTTCCTCAGCATAAGCTTTTTGGTTTTCATTATACTGTTTTTCAATATCTGCAAAATTTCTGACTATATCAGTTCGCTCCTTATAAGCATTATTTAGACTTTCGAGCTCTCCATTTTGATTCTTTAATTCATTTATTTCTGTTTGCATTCTTACTTTTCCTGCTTCTGTAGACCATTCCTTAGCTTCTGTTAATTCTTTAATTTTATTTTTATTCTCTTCAATTTTATTTGAGACCTCTTCAACATTATAACCATATTTTTTGGCTGCATCTTCTAATTTGTGATATGCTGTATTTTGTTCAACCAATGCTTCATTTTGTTTTTTGACTACTTCTTGGTATTTTTCTTCGTTAATTTGCAAATATATTTTGGCTTTTTGCTTTGCAACCAATTTATCAACATTATTTTGCAATTCTTTATAGCTTTCAATTATATTTCCATTCATTTTATATTCTGTACCAAGAGCTTCGTTTAATTCTCCTAAAATAAATTTAACTCTAGTTTCATATCCATCTTTTACTTTTCCATTTTCATCAACAAGATTTGCAAGTTCATCCTTCATTTTAGAAATTCTATCAAGGTGATTTAATTCTACCGAAGCATTTTCTTCTATGCTCTTAAAGGTATCCTCAATTGCTTTTTTTTCTTGTGCTACAGAATCTGCATACTCTTTTGCAGCTTTTGATGATTGAAATGTTTTTTCGTTATAATAAACAGCTGCAGCAGCTAACGCTCCAATTGCTATAGTTGCTAGTCCTGCTGGACTTACAATCCCCTTTAAAAATCCAGCTAGTGAATTTACACTTTTGCTTGTAGATGTGCTATTATTCTTTGCAACACTCAGAGCCTGTGAAAATATTCAATTCCTTTGCTTGTTGTCCCAATTACAGTTCCTGCAGTTCCAACTATTTTTATAAGTGGTCCTACACCTGCCACTAATAATCCTATGTTAATTATATTATCTTTTTCTGAATCAGATAAATTATCTAATTTATTTATAAATACTTCTACTTTATCTAATACTTTGTTCACAACAGGTAATAATTTTGTTCCTAAATTTGCAGAAATCGTCTTTATCCTTTTGATTGAGCTTTCTGCACTACTTTTTGTATTATTATACATTTTATCCATTGAAGACGACATTGTATTAGCAGTTTCATCAAACGCTTCACCATATGATGTCATCGAAAAAACAGCATCTTTTCCTAAATCTTCCCACATTGTTCCAAATATTGTCACACCAGCTTGATTTTGTTTTAACGGATCTTTTATATTTTGCAATCCTTTTACAATTTCCCCAAATGCCCAGGATCCTTTTTCACCACCTTCTGCGAATGCTTTTTCAAGTTCATTTGCATTTAATTTCATCGATTTTAACGTATCTGTTGCAGTGCCATCTTTTAGTCTTATTCCCATTTCTTTTATTGCATCTCCGACCTTGTCAATAGAAAAGGCTCCAGATTCTGCACCTAAGCTAAATGTATTAAACATATCGGTTGCACTTAATCCTATTTGTCTGAAATGTACAGAATATTCATTTATTGAGTCTAGCAAATCTCCATTTTTATCTAATCCTTTTTGATAGCCTTGGTTTATTAATTCAAATGCTTCATCTGCGGACATTCCCCATTGCTCCATTAACATTTTAGCAGCTCTGACACTTTCGTTAATTTCTGCATCAAATGCGTCTTTCAAATAATATGCTTTTTTAGTTATATTTTCTAAGTCTGCTGCATCGTCTAATCCTCGCATTTGTTGTTCAACAATTGCCATTGAATTTGCTATATCTTCATATCCTTCCCCAAAATTTGCATCGTTTATATCTGTTAACACTTTTTTATACTTTTCTGTTTCTTCTACAGATTTTCCAGCTTTAGCTATGTACTTATCTACGGCAGACTCTAAACTTGCACCTGCAGTAACTGCCGCTGTTGCTATTCCAACAATTCCTGTTGTTGCTTTTGCTGTAACATCAGTTCCTATTTTATTTATTTTTTCAGATGTTGAATCAACTTTTTTTCCAAAGTCTTGTAATGTTTTTCCCACTTTAGTAAATTTTGAATTTTCTGTCTTAAAATTATTATATTCTTCATTTAAATTTTCAAGTTTCTTTTGTGTGTTAACAATTTCTCTTTGCAAATTTCTATAATTTTCTTGTGATATTTCTCCACCATTTTTAATTGTTTCATCTGCTTCTTTTTGTGCTTGTTTTAGTAGTTTTAGTTTTTCCTCTGTTTCTTTAATATTCCCAGTTAATACGGTTTGCTTTTGTGCTATAGCTCTGTATTTTTAGGATCTAGCTTAAGTAAAGAGTTAATGCCTTTTAATTCCTTGCTCAAACCAGATGTTTCGGAATTAACTTTTTTTAATGCCTTTTGCAAACCTGATGTATCTCCACCTATTTCAACTAAAATTCCTTTTATGCTTCCAGCCATATTATTTCCTTTCTATATTAGAAATAGAGGCTTTTATAACCTCTATCCTAATAATTTATCTATATCACTTTGTGTTGCTTTTCTAACACCATTCTTATTTGTTTTTTTATTGTTTATATCTATAAAAGAAATTAGCATCTTCATTATATCTACATATGTAAAATTTTTTAAATATTCTATACCTATTCCATTCTTCGCACACCACGCTAAAAATGTATGCTCTGGGAATTTATCTTCAACAGTGTTATCATTAGAATTTATTTTTTCTAATTCCTTTGATAAATCTCGGTCAACAAAAGCAATTTACGGCAAATTCCGCTACCTCTACAATCCAATCGTCATTTATTTTTAGTGGTGGTACAGTTCTTAACCAATCTTCATATTCATCAATATCGTTATATTCTTTTATAAGTATGTATACAATTCTTGTAGCAGATTCTACAAATTTTTCTATATTGTCTTCCATCATAAGTCTAGTTATATTACTTTCTAGCTCTTTTTCTGTAATATTAGGTACTTTCTGTTTTATATCATTTAGTATTATTGCTTGTTTTATTAAATATTCCTGCAATACCCTTAAATCACAAAAATTGATCTATTAAATACTTTTTTAAATAGAATATATGTATAAGCATTACAATCATACTTATATTCTTTATTACCAATTTTTATTGTTTTCATTTTAATCACCCTTTTTAAACATTAGCTTTTGCATCTTTTTCATATACTTTTGTAAAGAATGTATCGTAAACTGCTTGATTAGTTTCACTTGGCTCTATTACGGCTTTAATTGCTTTATCTGTAGTTCTAGGAGACATCGTAATTGACACTTTATCTGTTTGTGGTTCAGTTGAATCTTCTTTTGTACTCATTTCTGCTGTTGGTCTTGTTGCAGTACAGTCAAAATATACAAATCTTCTCTTCTTTTCATCTCCCTCAATTTCCCCCATTAATGCAAATCTTGCATTAATATCATCTGCATTCTCAAATAGGGCTCCGTTTTTATCTTTAGTTTGTCCCAATATTTGTGTTAAAAATTCTTCCACTAGCATTGCAACTTCTAAATCTCCACTGTATCCTTGATTTGAATTTGATATATAATACACAATATTATCTGCATAAAATTTAGTAATATCTCCTTCTGGGTCTGCAGTTAAACTTTTAGCTCCTGGCATTTTAAATGGTGTTCCATAAGTTATCTCACCATCTTTTTCTGTTATTTTTGCAATATGTACATTGCTAAGTCCAAATTTTACTTTGTTCATATTTTTTCCTCTCTTTCATTATAAAATTTCAAAAAAATAACTTACATTCCAAACTCTTTCGGCTTGAATATAAGTTATAATTCGTTTCCACACTATATCGTGCAAAATTTCTTTTTCTATTCTTTTTTCTAATATTTTTGCTCTAGTATCTGTTGTTAATTCTAATCTAGCATTACATTTTTCAAAATATACATTATTGTCTGCTATAAAATTATCTGTATCAACTTCCGTAGACATTAGATGTGGAGGTTCTACTGGTCTGTCAAAATCATAGTGCGAATACGGTATCTTTACTTTATTTTCTTCATCTAAATAAAACTTATCTATTCTATTTTCTAACTCTTCCCAAGTCATATTCCCCTCCTTATTTTTGTTATTTTTGTTTCTAATTTTTGCTTAAACTTTTCTTTGTATTTTTCTTCTGTTTTTCTTATGTGCAGAATTGGTTGTGTTCTGGAACCGTCTCTGTTTGCATGCCCAAATTCTAACAAATGTGTTAGTCTGTAATATTGTTTGTTGTATACTACTTTAGAATATTTATCTTTAGCCCATTTACTGGTTCTTTTAGCTGTAGTCCAAGAACTTGCATACTCTCCTGGTATCTGAAAGTTTTTTTCGCCAACTCCGAACTTTGAATTACTCTTTCTTAAATATACAGATTTAGAAGCTTTTGGAGATATTTGTTTTAACTCTTTACATGCTTCTTTTGTTGTTTCATCAGCTATTTCTTTTACTTCATCTTCTATATTCTCCTTACATTCTTGTAAATATTTCATTATTTCTTTTTCTATATTCTCAACTGCCACTTTGTTAGTATTTGACATTATTAGATTTCCTTTCACAAACTAGTATGACTTCATCGTCATTATCTCCATCAACTCTAATTACAGTATAATGTTTTCCCATATATTTAAGCTCTTCTTGATTAGAATAATTCAAACTACTTATTTTTATTCGAATTGATGGCTTTAAATTTAATTGGCTAGCCTTATAAAATTCATTTTTCCAAACCTTTTCAGTTTGTATTATTGGAATTTCCTGTTCAATAATTTCAAAACTTTCTCTTCCATTTTTATCTTTTAGTATATTGCCATTTTCATCTTTTTTATAATTTTTAGATAGCAATACACAACTTACATCATGCATCGCTATCATCTCCAATTCTGTATTCTTCAGATTCTTTTAAAGCTCTTATATTAGATATATACCTTGTAAGATATTCATTTCTTTTATTTATATCAGTATCTCCAAAATGAGCTTTAACATATAGCATTATTGTATTTATAACTAAATTATCATTAATATTATTTTCAACATCTATATCTACTCTTTTCATATCAGTTTTTGCAGAGCTTATAAGCATATTTATTTCATCATCTTTTAAAGTTGCAGTTTCTACTATTCCTAAACATTGTTTTGCTAGTTTGTTTAAATCGCTCATTTTTTAAATACCTCCTATTCTAAACAACATCATTCGATGTAATGTAACCGTATACTATTGAATCTTTATCTTTTATAACATAATCATCTCTAACAATGGCTCTTAATAATGTCATGTTTTTTGCAAATGCATTAAAATTACCTATATTAGCAACATTAGAAGCTAATATTGTCATTGATTTTCTATCATATTTTCTAATGTAATCATATAAATTTCCAACTATAAATGGCATTTTACCTTCATCTGATTTGAATATTTTATTAGGTAATACTTTTACAGGTAATACTGTTGTTCCACATCTTAATTGCATTTTTGCAGAATCTGTTGGATCTGGATTTAATAATGGTCTATCATTTTTATCTTTTAATGTATCAAGATAATTTAATCCGTCATCATTTGTGTATATTTTTGACCCATCTTTATATGTTTGTCCTAAAGTTACATTCAAAGCTTTTTTTATTCCATCTAAATTCTTAAAATCAGTTTTTACTTTTTCTGCAACTTTTTCTAAAACTTTTTTGTTTGTTGTAGCAATATTTGCTTTTCCTAACCATTCTATTACAACTGCTAATATGTCTGAATCAGAATCTTCTACTAAATCGTTTGAAACTGGCATAAATCCTGCTCTATCTTGGATAGCATATGGTAATCTTTCAAATTTTGGAGCTTCTATTTCATTTGTTATTTCTCCATTTTCATCTATATCAACAAATGTATCTACTTCACCTTTTTTTTGAAATGTTCTTGAACCTTTATTAGTTTTAACTGTTACTACATCAATATCTTCAAGTAAACTGTAATCAACATCTTTATATTTTTCTATTTTTGTAGATACATCTTGTGGTACTGTATATCCTCCATCTTCATCAACACTTTCGACTAATCCTTTTCCTTTTATAAATCCTCTAATTACCTTCGCAACTGATTTTGTTGAATCTTCATCTTCTTTTTCACCCTTTTTATTTTCAATCTTTTTAGAAATTTCTTTCGTTTCTTCTTCGCTTAATTTATTAGTCTCTTTTTCTGTTTCAAAAATATTTTTTTCTACTTCATATTCTTCTTTTAATGTTTTAATTTCATCTAGTATGGCTTTTGCTTTTTCAACATCTTTGTTCTCGCCTTCCATATATCCCTTAGCTAAAGCTTGTTTAGCTTCAATTTTTGCTAATATTTCTCTCATTCTTTTATTCATCTTCATTACCTCCATTTTTTTCTTTTTCTATAAACAAAAAAGAAGCAAGATTATCAATTTTTAAATTGATTTCCGCTTCTTCATTATTATTTTTTTCTTTTTGAACTGCCAATTCAGTTCCTCTATAGTGTTTTGTTGTTCCCGCTCTTGGTTGCGCTGGAACAGCTACAAATGATACTTCATATGCTTCTATCGCTCCATCTAGTGTAAAATAACATATTTTTTTTCCATTTACAGTTTCATATTCTTTTCCCCAATAATGAGAACAATAGTTTTTCATATTATCTACACCACAAATTGAACAATAGGCATGTTTTGCTCTGCAACTAGTTGATACCTCTTTCTTAATTCCTGCTTTTATTTCAGTAATTAAATCTGCATTTTTTTCTGTTTTTACCATATAGCATTTTGCAACTAATTTTGTATATACCTCCCCTGCTCCAGTCATTTTGCTTCCATCTTGAACAAGTTCTGTATCATACACTCTAGCTATTTGATTGTCAGCTGCTCTGTTATGATCCTTTATCATTGTTTTTCCAATGTATAGCTTTTGCAAATCTTTTAACGCATTTAAATTGAATGGCTCATAATTTCTATCATCTAACTCGTTATCTCCCATTACTAACTTAAAAGCAAAAACTTCCTCAGATTTTAATGGAGATAATGTAAATTTATTTATTTTTTTTAAGTCATTGTCTGTTACTTCTTGATTTTCTAAACTTGCAGATTTACAAATCACGCCGTTTTCAACAACTTTGTCATTGTCTCTTCTATCGTTTTCTTTATCCAATCCTTTTCACCTTCCTTTCCATCATCTTTTATGTATTGTGTACCTGCTAATTGTACAGGTATACTTGCACCATTTCCCAACAATTGATCTCCACCTTCCTTGGCTTCCATATCTAATAATGCTCTTGCCTCGTTTGGTGTATATAAGAAATTTGATATTGCTTGGCACAGCGTATCCACTTGTGTCTTTAAATCAGCTCTTAATATTACTGCTACATTAAACTTAAAGTAGTATCCATTTGTAATTTCTTCACTTGTTAGTAATTTATAATTTAGCTCTTCCTCATACTGTTTTATTATGTATAATAATGTGTCAACATAAAAACTAAGTTGTTGTGCTTCTGCACTTGCATAGCTCGATTTTTCATAGTCTCCAATTTGATTCGGTTTTATTCCAAATGCAGATGCTATTTGTAATGCACTATATTTTTTTACATCTACAAACTGATTGTCCGCTAATTTTATATTTAGTGGGGTTAATTGTGTACCTATTGGAATCGGAATAATATTTTTAGTTTCTTTATCATCTAAATCACTTCCTGCAAACTTTTCAAGTTTACTTTTAAATTTTTCTAAATTCTTATCAGATAACTCGCTCGTATATTGAACAACAGCTTTTGCTGTAAAACCACTTTTATACATATTATTCAGCATTTTTTGAGATTTAATATTGCCATCTATTGTCATTTTTAATTGTTCTCGTACTGCTATTCCTTTTATTCCATCAAATGTATTGGATGTCTTAAAATGTAATATTTGTTCAGATCCAAACTGATATAACTTTCCGCCATGTGCGTATATATAATAAATGTCTGGTATGTCACTTAGAATCTTTTGATCATCATACCAAACTTCAACTTCATCTGATGGTAAAATCCATAATGTCATTTTACTGCCAGCGCCTTTTATTAATACATAAGCATTTCCAAAATGATTTCGATTTTGCTCTACAGTAGACCAAAAAGCCGTAGATGTCATGTATGGATTAGGTCTATCATGCACAATTCTGTACATTGGATGTCCTCTGGCATTTATAACACCATTATTGTCTCTATGTTGTAATAGTTTTAACGGTAATTTTCCAACAGATTCACTTAGAACTTTTAAACAAGCAAAATATGTAGCCTCAGATAAGGCTTTTTCTTTTGTTCCCTTTAACCCTAAAAAATCTATTAGTTTCTGCATTTCATTATATTTACTTTCTTTGTTGGTTAATATATTGAAAGCAGTTTTAATTCTTTCTCTTAATTTCATTTTTTCACCCCTTTCTAAATTACCAATTTTCTAAATTACCAATCCGCTTCTAAATACTCAGACATCTCTTTGTTGTAATCAACAGGCTCTTTTTCATTAAATTTCATCTGTGTAATATGTGCATTTATCATTGCATCAACTGGATCTATTCTTTTTGTTCTTTTATTTGGCTCTTTATCTACTTTTTTCTCGCCGAAGCTATTTCTTACAATTTTTGCGTTTGAAACACTATAACTTAATAGCTCTTCTTTTTTGTTATATTTTATTTTTCCAGATTCAATATTTAATTGCATATCTTCTGTCCCATCATTTAGAAATCTTGCAGATTGTTTTATTTCTAAAAGTGGCACACCGAAAATTTCCAAATCATCTAAAAAGCCATCTGCATTATGTGGGTCATATCCAATTGCTTGTACTTTTAAATCATAATTTTCTATAATATCTTTAAGATATTTAATAATAAACTTATAATCATTTTTATAGGTATCTTGACCTCCTGTAACTGTTATAAGTTCTTGTTGTTCCCACACATCATACGGTGCGATATCTGTTACAATATGTTCTTGTAATCTTGCTCTAGGCATAAAGGAATGTGAAAATTCAAAAAACTCTCCATTTTCTAATGGTATTTCCAATGCAATAGTTGTTAAATCACCACCATGTGATAAATCTAAACCTACATAACACTTTTTTTCCATTAAGTCTTGCAATTCTAAATTAGACTCACATTTTTTCCACTTATCTGGATTCATAAATTGGTCATCTGTGTTTTTTACCCATAAATTAAGAGACTTCGTCATAAAGTCTCTTAATTCATTTCCACCCATGTCTCTTGCCGTTTGCATATCTGTAATTAAAGTTTCTAAACCTTGTTTGGTTGATGCAAGAAACGGATTAGCTTTTATTAAATTTTTAGGATTAAAAATATCATCTTTTTCATTTAGTGCATATATGTCAACAAAAAAATCTTCTGCTGTTACTATTCCTTTTAAAATATTTATACAATATTGATCCATTTCGTAACAAGCACTGTTTAGATTATCTCCCCTTGTTGTTATAATACTTATTAATGTTTCTAATAATGCTTTTGTTCCATTGTATATTGCTTTATAAATTTTAGCATTCGGATGTTGATGATACTCATCAATAGACGCAAATATTGCTCTAAATCCATCATCTAATCCACTTTCTTTTGATAATGCTTCAATTGTAGATTCTGTATCTTTTGCCAATATTAGAGATTTATAATCTTTTATTTCAAATAGCTCTTGTAAATCAGCATCAGTTTTTATGAATTTTGCCATTTCCTCCCAAGCAATTCTAGCTTGTCTTTTTTTTGTTGCTACAGTAAAAAGTTTACCAAAATTATAGCCACTAAAATTTGCAATATAAGTTCCTCTAATACCATTTTTAAAGGATTTTCCATTCTGTCTAGCCATTGATTCATAAGACCTTCTAAATCTTCTTTTCCCATTTTCTTGTTTTAACCAACCGAATGGACAACCTAAATCGAAGATTTGAGATCCTAATAATTTTACAGGTTTTAATTCGAAACCTTCTGCAATTGTTAGGGTTTCTGCATAATTTAATATTCTTTCTGAATTTTCAGCATTCCAAATATATGGAAAATCTTTTGTTCCTTGTCTTTTTAAGTCTTCTAAATGTCTTTTACATGCCAGTATATGTAACTCTCCCATTATTCCTTCATCAATTGTTTTCTTTGCGTATTCAGTAACTCTATCAATCATTTATTTGTCACCAGGAATTTTGCAAATTTATTTTCTTTTGGAGGTTCCTTCGTTTGGGGCATAACAAGTTTGCATCTGGAAGATATTGATAATCCCATATCATTTGCACAATCTCTACATTGTTTTAGTGCTCTATCCTGGTATTTTAAATATAAATCTATAAATCCGAGTATTTCCTTTTTCTTTTCTTCATCTTTAGACTTTGTTAACTTTTTCTCTAATGTTCTTAATTCTTTTGTGTAATTTATATAATTTGTATTAGCAATTAAATAATGCGCTAAACATTCTTCATCCAGCTCTGTCATTATCCCAATTTCTAATAATATATTAGCTATATTATTAAATTCTTTCTTTTCCTTTTCAGATAAATATTCAGGTGGATTTACATCAGTATGATTAATTTTAAGCTCTTTACTTTTCCTTTCTGCTATTTCTTCCTTGGTTAAATGTTTTTTTCCTTTTGCTATAATTAAATCTATAGGCTCTTTTGGTCTTCCTGCCATACTTGTTATCACCTTCTTTCTTTTTGTGCCTTATTTTTGAATTTAGGGAGTTTTTTCTACACTGTACCTAGGGCGCCGTTGTTCTAGTATTACTTAAATACTTTTTTGACCACCCCTCCCATTTTATTTGCATCGTATTTCTTCTTTTATTAATACTCCATCCTCGTACCATCTAATAACTGTATGCTCTTCCATTCCATAATCCATTGCACATCTAAATGTAGAGCATTCTGCATCAATTATCTTTTTTCTTTTTTCTTCTTCTGTAGTATCTAATGTTATAGTTTCACTCTTTATTTCTCTATTATATAATTCCTTTACCTGTTCTTGTAATTGCTCTATTCTTTCTCTATATTGTTTAATTTCATTATCTAATACTTCAATTATTTCTTTATCACTCATATTTTTAATATCAAAGCATCTACTTATCTTCTCTTTGTTTCTATATAACTATCTTTCCTCATCTTCTCTACCTCTTTTCAACTACTTCATTTACAGTAAAACATAATAGTCCATCTATAGTTTCTATTCTATATTCATGTTCTAAATGTTTTATTTGCTTTCCGCTTCTAAATGTATTTTTATTCCTATATCTTCTTTCATTATTTATCTTCTCTTTCTAAATCTATTGTGTGCCATGTCGTGATGCTTATGACATAGTGCTATGAGATTACTCCATTCCAGTCTTCTTAGCCAGCCAGTCTCTTTTTGTATTGGCTCTTTATGATGGACTTCTTCTGCTAGTTCTATATTGTATTCTTTATTTAACTTTGCTTCTTTCTGACACTCTTCACACAGATAATTTTTTTTTATATATTCTTTACTTAATGTTCTCCAAGCCTTGCTATTATAAAACTGTATATACTTTTTATCTCTTTGTTTATTATAGCGTGTATTACTGTATTGCTTTCTTGATTCTATTTGTTTTTGCATTATATCTCTACACTTATTACAATAAGTGGCTGGTGCTTGTACTACACATTGACATCTTGCACATAACTTAACTAACATTGTTCTTCTTTCCTTTTTGTGATATTGTTTGATTTTTTTCCGCTTCTACTTTTTCTACAAAAACTACTTTGTATTGATTTGTTTTTGTTAATACTTTATATCTTTCTTCTGTTACTTCAAATTCTTCTCCTTCTTCTGGAATTTTGTTTAATTCTTTATCAGCTATATTTAATTCTTTATATTTATTTGTTGCTTTTACTAACATTTATATCTCTCCTTTCTAATTTCCACCTCGCAAACATTCGTTCTTAATTAAATATGGGCAGTAAACTTTTTGCTTTTTTATACTTGTTATAACTAAAAAAGAACAGCCCTTGCACTGCTTTGGTAACTGTTCTTTTATATTATTTAATTTTTCTCTATGCTCTGCTTTTTCTTGTGCTGTGTACTGCTCTGTTATTAATTTATCGTTATAGATTAGTTTTCTTGCACACATACTAATTCTCCTTCTATATTCTTTATTATTTTACAGTCTATATTCTTATTGCAATTCTTACAGTTCTTTTCTTTAAACTCTTTTAATTTTTCTTCCATAACACTACACACCTTTCTAAAAAAACACTAAACAATAATATAATTATAGGATATGTTAGATTCTATGTTATATTATTGTTTACTATATTTTTAAGACTTAACTAGGATTGTCTTATTTTGCATTTAAATACATTTTTTGAACATATATGGAAAATTATATATCAATTGCCTAGTATGTTGATATTATTAATAAATAAAAAAGAACTAGCTATGTTATATAACTAATTCTTTTTTTGAGTTGTTTGTTATGTGGATAATTGCTATTCAACGTCCTATTTTTTTATTCTGCAATCTTTTATAGATTTGCTATTATATTTATATCACATTTTTTATGTAAGATTCTATAGGTTTTTGTAGGTTGTTTAAATTTTTGAATATAAATATAGTGCTTCTCCGTGTAACTCACAAGTGTATTGCCTTGTATATCCTAAATCTTCTGCTACTGATTCCCAAGTTTTTCCTCTAGTGTATCTAAAAAACAATATATTTCTATATGGCTGTTTTAAAGTTTCTATTTTCTGATCTATTGCAAATTTTTTAACTATTAAATCTTCCATTTTTTTGTTGCAATCTATTTTTAAGTCTTCCAGCCTGTTTATTCCATCTGCAAATTTATCTGTCTCTGTATTACTTGTATTTGTTTTTGTTATAGATAATGTAGTAGTAATTTTTTCTAATTTTGTCTTTAATTCTTCTGTATCGTTCATTTTTTCTTCTATATACTTAATATTTTCTCTATAATCTTTTAGCTCTTGCTTAGCTATTTCAATTTTTTCTTTTTCTTCCTTTGTTAATTCTTTTCTCTTTCCCATATGTACCTCCTAATTTTTTTAAAAATTTTGTTTGTTGTTGTATTAACTCATGTAACGCATTTTCTAATATTTTATCTGGATTTCGTTTAACCCAATTCTCTATTGTATCTTTTATCCAGTTTCCTAATGCTATTCCTGTTTCGCTATTTATATATGGCTCTTTAATATTATTAATTTCTTTCTGTTCCATTTTTTCTTATTTCCCTTTTTTACGATCTATTAATTTTTATAATCCTAATTCTTCTAATGTGTAATTTTTGTATGATTCCATATTTCGATACATTGTGTCTTTTTCGAAATTTGGTAAATATATTGGAATACTATTTTTAATTAGAATTACTATATTTTCTATGCTTATAGCACAATCATACTTTTTAATATTTTCAACTTTGTCTCTAAATGGTTTTATAATATTGCTTAAATATTCTTTTTCTTTTGCGGTTAATATGTCTTTTACTTCCTCTAAATCATGAACTGTAAACCAATACGAATATCTCCATCCTTTATATCTAACTCTATAGCAATTATTAGACCTGCCCTCCGTATCAAAATCTTCGTTGTCTAATTCTGCTATTTCCCCGATTTTCCCTGTTCTAATTATCTTTACTCTTTGTCCTACTTTGAATTTATTCATACTTATTCCTCACTTTCTAATATTTTTTTTAATTCTTTTTTTATATATACACCGTTTACATCATATATTTCACATCTTTTGCAAATTTCATCGTCTGGCAGCTCATTTTCTATAAAATCTTCTAACTTCTTTTTTGCTATAAAATTTTCTTTTATTCTTTCTTCTAACGTATTGGCTATTGCAATATAACATTTTAGTTTTTCATTCTCTTTTAATATTTTTTTTAGATTTAGTAAAATGTGTTGCATTACTTTAGGTATTTCTAAATCTACGATTTCCCAACCTCCATTCCTAAAAAAATTGCTGTCTGTTTCATTTATAGCACTATTTTTTAAATAATTTTCAATTGTTTTTATATCTTCTTCTATACTATTTTCTTTCACTTAAAACACCTCCTAATTATTATTTATAATCTCATACCCTAGATTTCTTAATCTGTCACAAGTTAGCTTGAATGTATTATCTGCTGCATCCCAACTTTGTATTTGTATTACTTTCCAAATTTCAATTTGATTAAATTTTTTATCCGTTATTCTATCTAATATTCTTTGTACTGCTCTTTCTTTATTATTTATAACTCTGTGATCAGGATAATCTTCATCTTCTTCTAAAAATATGTTTATATACAAATGTTGTAACTTTTGTATATCTTTTAATTCAATTTTTATTTTATCTTTCTTCAATTCTATGCCTCTCTTCCAGTAAAATTATTATAAACTGGTCCTGTGTTTATATTTATCACAACATTATTGCATCCTTTTAATATTTCTATTAGTCCTGCTATATTAGGTTGTTCAATATTAATTTCTTGTTTATCTATAATATTTTGTTTTACATCCTTATTGATTGTATTTGCTACTTCCACAAGTTCAGCATTCGTTGTATGGGTATAAACATCCAATGTAATTCCGCTATTACTATGTCCTAATATTTGACTTGCATATTTTACATTTACACCACTGTTTATTAGCTTTGATGCGAAACAATGTCTTAATGCATGTGGATGTAAATATCTCAAATCTATTTGTTTTAAATAATTTGTATATTCTCTTCTAAATGTTCTAGGTTCTCTAGGTTTATTTTGCAATATTTGAGATATTATATATTCTTCATCCTTTTGATTATATTTTTTTAATTCTTCATATAATATGTCTGTAATTGGAACTTTTCTTTTACTTGTAAAACTTTTAGGACTTCCAATTAATACTTTACTTTTATTTGAGATTGGATCATAAATTCTTTGAATAGTTTTATTAATGTCTATATATTTTTCATTTAAATATATATCTTTCCATTGTAATGCACACAATTCACCAATCCTGATTCCTGTCTGCATTAATATCAAAATCCCTAATGCTATTTTTTTTTTTCTTTATCTTCATTATTGCAATCATTTAATAAGTTATCTAATAGTTTTTTTGTTTCATTTTCATCATATATTTTTACCTCTTCTTTAGTTTTACTTTTAGCAATTTCTAACAAGTTTTTTGGTATATTAATTGTATCGATTATTTGTTCTGTTAAATTTTCTTTTCTAGCCTGTTTTAGTACACTTTTTGCTATCATTTTCATATCACTTAATGTTTTGTATGCATATCCATCATTTATCATATTTATGCACATATCTTCTATTGTCTTAGTGTTTATATTTGATATTTCCTGATTAGCAATGTATTTATTTACATGTTTTAAATTATTTGCATAATTGCAATATGTAGATTGTTTTATTTCTTCTTTCTTAATTTCTAAAAATTTTATTGAATATTCTTTAAATTTCAAATTATCACCTACTTTAGATATCCAGTCTTACTATTAAAGTTTTCCTTAAATTCTTCGCTATTTACATCAATATTTTTTATTTTGCTAAATCCATATTTATCATGTAAACATATATATACTTCATAAACTTCTTGAGTTAGAGTATCTCTGTGATATACTTGTGCATTCATTCCTCTTGTAGCAAAATTAAATATTAAACAATGGACATTATATATATCCAAATCATCTGCAACTACTAAATGAAATAATGTATCATCATAATGTCTCTGTTTTTTACACCATTCATACCACGCTGTTATAAGTGTTTGCCCTGTTCCAGCAGCACAATCATAAAATGCGTTACTATTTTTTGGATTTATGGCTATTTTAGATAATATTTTAGTTGCCTCAAATGGTGTAAAACATTGTTTTAAATTTTTTGAATGAGTAGCAGTCATCATCGTATATTCACTTAATAAATCTATTTCAATTCCTACTTTTTTTTGTAGTTCTACGAAATCGTGAAAAAACTCTAACTTGTCATATTCTTCTTTTAAATTTTTTTCATTTAATGTTCTAACATAATCTATAAAATTATTTCTAAATCCTAATATATTTTTTTCATCTTTTATTTTGTATTTAAAAAATATATTATCCAGTTCCTTTACCGCTTCTTCTTTTTTCATTTTATCCATCCTAATTCCTCTACTTTCTTATTTATTGCTTGTAGTTCTTTCATTGATACCTCACAACAATCTCCTGTTCCGTACCCTACTGTTACATTTTTATCTAATAATTCAAATACTATCTCCTTATCCATAAATAGTCCTTCTTTTTCATAATTTAATGTTTTTCTATTATTTTGTATAATTTTATATCCTAATTCTTCAAACATCTCGTCGGCTGTTTTCACTATTTATCACTCCTTTCTTATCCACCACAACTCATTTTTAAAACTACTATAGTGCCTATAAACCAACCAAATGCTAGTGCACTAAATGCTATTGCTAATAATTGTAATATTAATTTAATCTTGTCCATCTTTTACACCTCATTTCCCCAGCAATCCCAACCCGTTGCTGTTTGCCTTGCAAATAATTCTATTTTTGGAACCTCTCCAACTAGCTCTGTTATTTTTTCCCTTACTTCGTCCGGTTTTCTGCTGTGTTCTCTTCTTTCTGCTATAATACAACTACTTACTTTATTACTTTTAATTAAATTTCCAGGTTTTCCTTTTATTGCTAATAAACAAACCTCACAATTGGATTTAGTATAATAACCTATTCCAAAACATGGTTTCTTATTTTTTTTATTAGTTTTAATCCAACTAAATCCAAGCGTTTTATACATAAATCCCCAGCTTTCGATTATTTCTAGTGCTTCTCTCAAATTTGGAAATGTTGCCCATATAAATAATATACAATTATCTGCAGCTATTTTTTTTATAACAGTACTCATCTCTTTTATTTCTCTTATCGACATTGTACTATAATGTCTTTTTACTCCCCCACCCATTTTATGCCAGGTATGTACATCTCCGTAACTCCATGGCGGGTCCGCATAAATAATGTTGTATTTTTTTTCTGTATTATAAATATCAATTTTCATCTTTTTATTCTCCTATTCTGTGTATAAGTACACAACTTCGTATTTTCCTCTTAATCTACATTTTTTTAGCATTCTTGTTGTTTCTCTTGCTGTTATACTAAAAAATTTAATTATTTCTGGTAATGTACCAATTCTTATACATTGCTCATTATCTTTAATATCGTATACTCCATATATTTTCATTTGTTTACACTCCTTTTAAACTTTCGTAATTTCTATTATGGTTTCTTCTCTACCTTTTTCGTAGACTATTCTGCTTCCATCCCAACTTTGTAAAATGTTGTAATTATCATCTTTTAATACCTTGTATTTAACCAATATGTCTGCTATTGCATTCTCTAAATTTGTTAAATCTCTTTTTCGTTTATTTGAAACATAAAACGTGCATTTTAGATTTACTGGATAAGTTATATTGTTTTTGTATTTTGTTAAGAATTTGCCACACTCTCGTTCAAAATTTGCATATATTTCAGATTGTCCTATAAACAATTTTCCAGTTCTTTTATTTACTAAAATTCTCTGCGAATTTTTCTTGCTTCTGCACATAAGTGGTATTTTTATTATCATTTTGCACTCCTTTTATATAATTTTCACATCTGTAATATCCTCTAAAGTTTATATCTTCTAGTAGGTTGCATCCTAGGCAGGTTACACATTTACAATCTGGTATTGTTTCGTACTTCTGTCTATCCATTAACTTGCTATCCTATATATTGCAACACTTTTACCTGTTACACTATCTCTTGTTTTACCAACTATAATTACTTGTCTTTTTTCTAGTAAATGAGTTAACCTTGGACTTGCATTATTTCTATCTGGTGTATTTGTGTAACCTGCTAAATACATCTCTTCTGCTATCTCTCTAGCTGTCCTTTCTATTCCATCTTTTAAGATTTCTAGTACTTGTGCCTCTCTCTCGTTTATATTTACTTTTATAAAACTTTCTCTTCTAGTTTCTCTTGTTATTTCATTCATTTGTTTTCACTCTCCTTTAAAACTACTGTTCCCTGTAAAATCCCTTTTATAGCTTTTATTTTGTTTTGTGTTTCTAAATTAGCAAATGCTTCTTGAGTAATCTCTACCATCTCATCACCCCTTTAAATTCACTATTTGCTTTGTTGAATTTCAAGTCTATTTTTCCAGTTTCTCCTGCACGCTGTTTTGCTAGTTTTAATGTTATGTCTGCTACTGTTTCTGTACTTTCCGCTTCTTGATATAAAAATAATATGTTATCTGCATCTTGCTCTATTGCTCCACTTTCTCTTAAATCAGCCAGCGTTGGCTCTTGTCTTGCTGCATTTCTATTTAATTGGCATAGTCCAATAATTGGTATATTTAGCTCTAAACTTAATAACTTTAGTGTTCTTGTTATATCTGCTACTTCTTGCTCCCTAGAATTAAATTTTCCTTTGTTTTTTATTAGTTGTATATAATCAATTATCATCAATCCTAAATTGTTCTTATTTTTTAATTTACGGGCTATATTCTCTATATGCTGTATTGTTCTTGCTTTTGTTATTAGGTGGATTGGTAGCTCTGCTATTTCTGCACTTACTATACCTATTTGCTCTAGCTCTTTTGTTTCTAATGTTCCCATACGCATTTTATAACTATTTATTCTTGCTCTTCTGCTTATTAATTTTTGTATTACTTGTGTATCAGACATTTCTAAACTTATTATTGCAGTTTCTGTTCCTCTTTCTGCTATATGTTCTGCTATTTGCAATGCTAATGTTGTCTTTCCTACGCCAGGTCGTGCACCGATTATTGTTAGCTCCTGTTTATGTAATCCACAAATCATTTTGTCTAAATCTGTTATTCCTGTATATAGTGTATAATCTGGTTTCTGCAATGTGTTTTTTTCTATCTCTGTAGATGTTTCCACTACCTGCTCCACAAATGTCTGTTCCTTTTCATTTATTTCCGCTATTTTATTTATTTGCTTTATTTTATCTTGCATAAATATATCTATGTTTTCCGCTTCCATCAGCTCTGTAATACTTTTCTGTAATAATTCCATTAGCTTTCTTTTTTTAGATAGCTCTATTACTTGGTTATATATGTAATCTGCTGTTGTTGCATATACATATTCATTTAAGTTTGCTAAATACTCTATTACCTGTTTATTGTTTGCACTTATTTGCTTTGCAAGGAAATTATGGATATTTCCTTTTTCTCTGCTTTTAACTCATTTATTGCTTTTATTATTCTTTTGTTCCTTTCAAATGCAAAATCTGTTTCATCTAGCACATAATCCTCTTGCTCATATATCAAGTAGTACAGCATCGCTTTTTCTAGCTCTTCATCACTCATTTTGTACTCCTTTTCTCTTCATTATTTCTTCGTACGTTGTTTTCCCTCTTACTATGTCTGCATACTCTTCGTCTGTTAAAATACTCGTGTCTATTTCTTTATAATCTTCTTTTGGCTTTTCTTCTTTCTTTTCCGTTTTTTGGTTTTGTTCATTCTGCACGTCTGCTAATACTTTATATCCTTTTTTTAACCAACTTCTTAATATTCCGTTTATGTATTTAGCAGTTCTTATATTAGCTATAGATGCAGTTTTTATTGCTTCATTAATTATCCTGTAGTCTTTAAAATCTTTTAGATAACTAAAAATCAACTCGGCTGCTGCTGGTGTTATTAATCCAATATTATCTTCATAACATTTTGTTATCTTAGAAATTTTTTCATTATCATCTATCTCTATATCTATATCTAGCTCTTTCTCTATATCTAGCTCTAGCTCTTTCTCTACGTAACTGCCGTGTCACAGGTGCGTCACAATGTGACGGTAGAAGATGCTTTTTCTCTTTTTTTCTCTTAGTTTTCTCATTCTTTCAGCAGATGTACCTTCAGAACCAGTTAAATCTTTTATTGCAGTCATATATAGTGAACCATTATCTATTACATCTACTAATCTCATTTGCTGTAATGCATTTATTAATAGTCGTATTTATTTTCATCTTCATCCAGAATCATTGCTAATTCCGCTTCGCACGATGGTAAAATTTGGTCATATTTTAATACTCCTTCTGTTCGTATACTTTTTAATAACATTTTTAAATATACTATTGTTAATTTGTCCCCATCTGGAAGTTTTCGCAAATATTTTACTTGTTTTTCATCGAAAAAATCCTCTTTTAGTTTTAGCCAAAAAAATCTTCTCTCTGCCATTTTTTATCCTTTCCTGTTCCATTGTGAATGTTTGTATTCATCTTCTAAAACATAATTATTTATATATTCTTGTGCTGGTTTAATGTGTTCAGATTTAAAATCACTTATTGTTCTTACTCTTAAATCCCACTTTAAATCACTCATTATTTTCTTTTCTGCTCTTTTTCTTGTCCAATTATATGTATTTCCATTATCTAATTCATCTTGTTCAACTTCCTTTTCTACTTTTTCAATTATCATTGCTCTAATTTCGTTGTATGCACTTGTACTTCCTGCACTTCCTCTCTTTAATGCTCTTTCCAAAAATGCAATTCTTTCTTTTAGCTCTTGATTTTCTTGTTTTAATTGTTCTTCCATAACCTTATACCTCCATAAACTTTCTGATTATTTTTTTGTATAAATTAACTTTAAATACTCTGTAGCTTATTAATTGTATAAGCATTAATCCTATAAATCCTATAATTGCATATATTGCTAATATCACTATAATAAATAGCCCTGTTATTAAACTTTCTATTAATCCCATAATAAAAACACGCTCCTTTTTCAAATTCGTTCATCAAACCACTTGAAAAATTTGCGTGTTTACTATATAATTATATATAGAAACACTTTTTCAAGGGTTTCGATTGGCTATTTAATACTGAAAAGTTTCTCAGGCTGATGCAGTATTAAATAGTTTTTTTAATTTTGTTTTTTAATTATTAATGATTTGTTTTTTTCGTCAAGTGTAACAATAAAATCTCTTTCTTCTGGAGTAATGTTTATTGCTCTTAACCAAGTTACTGGAAGTGTAGCTTTAGCATTTATTGAACCACTTCCACTTTTAAAAAAATTCATTTTCAATTTTCTCTCTTCCATATATAAAAGCTCCTTCCCTTGACAATTACAATATTAATAATATATAATCATTAAGGGAAGTTGGGGATTTTAATATCCCCTTTCTTCTAAACCTTTAAGAATTAGCTTAATCTGTTTGCGATTATTAGCTTTTCTTTTAGCTTGTGCTTGTTTTGATTGGTAGTCGGCAAGCACTTTTTTTATTGCTTTTAACATATGGCTTTTACCTCCTTTCCTCTTTCGATGGTTATATATTATCACTCTTATGACATACTGTCAATACTTTTTTTAAACTTTTTTTAAATATTTTTCCAAGTCTTGAAACTATTGTATTTACTGCGTTTGCCTGATATACTATTCAGTTGTCAATGTGCGTTTTTATTACTTTTTAAATTACTTTTCTATATAGTTTTTTCCAAACTCTTTTAAAAATTTTTCTTTACAATATATCTTTATAAATTTTTTCTTTGCGTAGTTTTGTAATTTATTTCTTGTATTTTTATCCAGGTCGGCTTTTTGGTGGCACTTCTACATAAGTAATAAACTAACCCATATTGAATACTTTTTTGCCTATTTGAGCCACCTAGTGCCTCATGCTTGTCTAATTTTTTTAGCTGTCTATTACAAATAAAACATTTTCCATTTTCTTCCTGCAAAATACTAAATCTGTTTTTCTCTGCTTTTGCTAACTTTTTTGACTTTTGCTTTATTTTTGTCGTTGTATTTTCTTTTTTTATTGGATTTTTTGGACATGGATTAAAACTACTGCTTAAATCTGTTATTACCATTAAATTCGCCCTTCCCAGAAATCCCCCATTCTCGATTAAGTTGGTTTTCTAATATTCTTAATTTTAATTTTGTTACATTTATTGCCTCCAAGTTTGCTTGGTATATTGTTTCTTTTATATCTCTATCTAGTCTTAACTTTGCTACTTCTGGTATTCCGTATACTATTTGGTTTATTAACGTTACTGGCATATTCTTTTCTGTTTTTAATTTTAAAGCCTCTTGTCTTAAAACTATCTTGTATTCTTTTTCAGATTCTGCTTTCTTTACGCCATTTTCTTTTAAATTTATTACTAAGTATCTAAATACTTAGTTAGATTTGTTATTTCATAAAATAAATCCATTTTTTTACCTCATATTCTTGCAAATCTTACAACTTTATGTTAATATAAAGTTGTAAGATGTTTATTTAGAATATTTTTATGTTGATTTGTCTGTCTTCTTGGTCGTTGTCAGACAAATCTTTTTTTATTATTTCATACTGCTCTATCAGATACTTAAAAGCTTTTTCATTTTTACCTACAGTCATAAAGCAAATTGCTTTTGCCAGAATATTTGCCATTTCTCCTTGCATTTCTTCTGTTCTCTTGTCTACGGCTTGTCCTATTTCTTCTCTAGTTGCTTTTAGATCCTTATACACTTCTTCAGATTCTTCCTGTAAGTTTCTTACTGTCTTTGCTGTTTTTAGCTTATTAATCATAATAATTACATTTTCTCTTTTACTCATTTTTTAAATACCTCCTAAAATTTTAATCATTTGTGCCTTTTCTAGTTGTATTTCTTGTAATGTTTTGTTTTTGCTGTCTATGTTAAATATCACATTCACATTTCTTTTTGCCTTATGTACTTTCTTTGTTTTGTGTGCTTTCTTATAGCTTATTTCTGCAAATTTGTATGCTATGTATAACAATGCTATAGTTATTACTGCACTTCCTAATATTAATGTTCCTAAAAATTGCTTTGCTTCTACTAAACTCATGTTTCTCACCTCCTTTAAATAACTCTCATTTCAGTTAAATTTATTTTTCTTTTTTCATGATTAATGTTTATTGTTTTAAATTTTCTTTTTTGTTTTATTGGTCTTATTTCTTCTATTTTCTCTTGCTCTTGTATTTTTAGCACTTCTTCAAATCTTTCTATATCTTCAATATCAAATCTATATTCATTTCCAATTTTGATAAATTTCAATCCTTGCTTTATAAAGTTTTGTATTGTTCTGTTATCTTTGACTTGAAATCTATCTTTTATCTGTTTCATTGTTAGAAATTGTTTCATTTAAACCCTTCTTTCATTTTTTTAAGAATTTACTTATAAAATAAACTTGTCCTTTTCCTGTTACTTTAGGTGTTTTATTTACACTTATATGTCCATCTGCATGTGTAATGCTTGTTTCCTTTATTTCAAATAAGCCTAATTTCATTGCTTTCTGTGTTGGCATATTGTAATCTGTTCCTTTTCTACTAATTAAGTAATTGTTATTTCTTAACCATTCAAAAAATCTATTTTGTCCTATATCGTGACCATTTTGCTTGATTATTTTTGCTAACTCTCCAACTAAAATTGATGTTTTTGCTGTTTCAACACTATTTGCAAATAATACTTTTGACTTTTGATCTTCTAATACTTTCTTTTGTTTTGCATTTTCCAGCTGCAATTTTTTCTTTTCTTCTCTCTCCTGTTTTAATTGTTCAAATACCCTTATTGCTAAGTCAGGATTATTTAATAATTCATCAGTTGCATACATTCCATTTTTTCTGATTGAAGGTAATACTTCACTTGTTACCCATCGTTTAAACTTCTTTGCGCTTTCTAATTTGCTTGATAAGATTAAACTATATAATCCACTTTCATTATTATTGTCATATTTCTATTTTGGCTACCGTCGTAAATTGCGACATCAGATATTTTATCCTCTTCATCAATATGTTTTGATAATGCATCTCTTGTGTTTTTATAACCTAATACTGTGGCTATATCATTACCAACAAAAAATGGTTCATTATTAACCATCAAGCTTCTTATTTTTCCAAAGTCTCGATTTTCAAATATTTTTAATTCGTTCATTTATTTTCTCCTTTCTTTCATATAAGTTTATTCTGGTTAATTTTTTTTAACCATTTAAGTTAAAAAAATATAATCTTCGAAATTATAATTATTCCTTTGGCAAAACTTTATAATTGCACCTATTACTTTTTTTCCTGCATTTTTACCGTTATTTTTTAAAATCGAATTAAGTTGAAAACGACTTATTCCTAATTCTTTTGCCATCTTTGCTTGGTTGCCATCAAACTTTTCTCTCAATAAAATATTTATTGCTCCCATATTCAGTTCCACATCTTTCACCTCTTTTCTAGGTATTTTTGGTTAATTTTTCTTGACCATTTGCATTATACTAAATCAAAAATAACATGTCAATACTTTTGGTTAATTTTTTTTAACTTTTTTTGTTGACATTTTTGAACACTTGATTTATACTGGTTTTAAGGAGGTTTTTGTATGTTTGATAAAGTTAAATTTGCAAATATATTAAGGAAAATAAGTAATACATATGATAATCAAAGAGAATTTTCTGAAAAATCAAAATAAATCGAACTTACCTTTCTCAATATCTTAATACGAAACTAGAGCAACCACCCAAACCTGAAATATTAGAAAGATTAGCTAATGCTTCCAGAGGTATTACTAATTATTCTGAACTTATGAATATATGTGGTTATTTTGATAAAGAAATAGAAGATGATTTAATAGATTCTTTAAAATCTTTAGAGATAGATAAATGCGATTTAGACAAAGCTTTAACTGCATTTATTGAAAATTTCATAACGATTCCAGATAATTATACAATAAATATATACGATATGGAAGACACTGCAATCTATTATGCTTATGAAATTCTTAGAATATATTATTTTAAGTTAATAAACAATGAGTTAAATAATGCAAGATATAATTCATCTTCAGAAAAAAAAGATTATTTTGAAATAGCTGAAATAAATGCTTGGGAAAAAATGAAAAAAATATTAAATAACATAGATGAAGCAGAGATTATAACTTCACTTACAGCTGATGAAAAAGTATCTAAATTCTTATCCAATGTAAAATCTCAAAAAAAATTTTATATGTGTCCAGTCTATGGAAAAATAAGTGCAGGGATACCAAATTGGGCTGAAGAATGTTTAGAAGGATATTTGCCAATTGACCCAAACTTAATGGGTATAATTAATCCAGAAGAATGTTTTTTCTTAAAGGTAAACGGTGAAAGCATGAATAAAGTTATACAAAATGGTGCATATGCTTTAATAAGAAAACAAGACGTTGTAGAAAATGGAGAAATTGCAGCGGTACTTGTAAATGGGTTTGAGGCTACATTAAAAAAGTTTACAAAACAGGGAGAACTGGTTATATTAGAGCCAATTTCCGATGACCCATTATTTACTACACAAGTTTATAATAAAGATACAGATATTAAAATTCTTGGAAAATATATAGGAAAATTTGAAATGAATAAATAATACTAAAGATAATAAGTACAAATATAGCTGTACTTATTTTTATTTAGTAGAAAGGAGTTATTATGGCTGGAACGAAAAGAAAAAGAGGAAAAAATTCTTGGAGACTTGAATATATGTATGATAACGAAAGATATAGTTGTACAATTAAAGCTAATTCAGCCAGTGAAGCTAATAGAAAACTAGCTTTATTTGTCGCAGAAGTTGAAAAAGGTAGTTATTCAAAAGATTCTAATTTAACATTTGTTGAAATGGCTCAAATGTTTCTTGATAAGTACGCAAATAGCAATTTATCCAAAACCACTGTAAAAAATTATAAGAGCCAATTGAATAAATATATCTTACAGGAAATTGGAATGTACAAATTATCTAAATTAAAAAGGATTCATATTCAAGAATTTGCCAATAAGCTATATGAGGAATATGATTTATCGTCTAAAACAATAAACAACTATATAAAACTAATCTCATCCATTCTAACAAAAGCAATTGAATGGGATTATTTACAAAATAATGTTGCTACTAATATAAGTATTCCAAAAAACTTCAATAAACAAAAAAAGAAAGTTATATTGTATAGTTATGATGAAGTAAATCAGTTCTTAACTGCATTAGAGAACTTAGAAGACAAAGAACTACAATTAGCAATATATTCATCTTTTGTAATTGGTGGACGTCGCGGTGAAATATTAGCTTTAACATTTGCAGATTTCAATTTTTATCGTTGTACTGTTGATTTAAATAAAAATTATGTTTCTATAAATGGTGGAACCGAAACAAAAGAGATAAAAAATAATAAAAATAGATTAATGTATGTTCCAAGGTCCTATATAGAAAAAGTAAAAGAATATTACAAATATCTAAAAAGTACAGATTTAAATACAAAATTATTTAATATGCATCCAAACACATATACAAATAAATTTAAATTATTTTTAGCAGATAATAATTTAAGAGCAATAAATTTAAAAGATTTAAGGGCTCTGAATGAAAGTATATTAGTTAACAGAGGTTTAGATATTGTAGATGTAGCTAAAAGATTAGGACATCTCCCTTCTACTGCTACTAACTATTATTTAGACCAAATTCCAGAAGAAGATAAAAAAGCAAGTAAAGTTTTAGAAGGATTATTGCAATAAAAAATTGGCGTAATTTTGGCGTAATTTATATTCAAAACATTGTAATTTTATGCAAACAAATGTATTAATATAAATATTGAGTTTTCGTTGATATTCTAAGTAAAAGTCCTATTTTATAAGCTCGTACAAAACCATTAAAATACTCCTTCCGACCTGATAGCGCGGG
>ERZ859980.141-NODE-141-length-51360-cov-1.577838_pt1 | contig 51360 bp, 60 predicted proteins | sample MGYA00509984_ERZ859980 | MGnify/ENA primary metagenome ERZ859980 (study PRJEB30046, sample SAMN00715173) | human gut metagenome | study: EMG produced TPA metagenomics assembly of the A metagenome-wide association study of gut microbiota in type 2... | reverse complement strand
TCATTATCATAACAAAATTTTAATTCATTATTATCAAATATTTCTATTATATTATCTAAAATTTTTTTATTTTTTACTGAAATATAAATCATATATAAAACTCCTAAAATTAAAAAAAGAATAATATTCTTAACCACTATCAATTATAGCAAAATTAAGATTATTATTCAATATAACTGAAAATTTTGACTAATGTTTTATCCTTGAGATGATCTAATAATGTAAAGTTCACTCAACCATTTGTAATATCTGTTTCTAATTTTTTCTGATATTTTTCTATTAGAAATGAACTTAAACAATGCTACTCGCAATCTTTCTATAATCATAGAACCTACAAATATTACTATAGTCATTAAAAATGCATAGAATATAAACCAACTCTTACTACTATTAACAGATAATAGGCCAAGCCATCCATATATTTTACTTCTTACATAATTATTTTCATGAATAAAGTATACTCCTAGCATCAAACTAGAACACTTATTAATAAATTTAGACTTTATATCTAAAGTGGTAAAAATAGAAAAATAAGCAACACTTTGTATTATAATTATAGGGTTACTATAAGCTAATGAGGCTGAATCTATATAACTTGCGACTAAATCTAAAATTTGATTAGTACCTGAAATATGTTTACCATAGTAAAATAATATATTATTTAGTAGAGCACATCCCAAAAATAAACAAATCATAATTACTCTAAATAACTTTTTAGAAAAGATTTTAAAAAAGTAACTATTCTCCAATGGATATATTCTAAGATAGGCTCCTACTAAGTATAAATATATAAAACCATATAAAGAATAACCATTATTAAAAAACATTTCTCCACCAGTAATTGCTGGGATTATTGAAAAAACTAGAAATCCACACAACAACATTTTCTGATAAAAATTTTTACTAATACTAGATATTAATTTATTAATAAAAGGGGATAAACAATATAATAAAATATACACTTTTATAAACCAATAATTATCAATAGTAACTGGTAACAAGTCTTTTAAAACTTGCACCTTACTAACTGAAATAATTCCTAAAATAGAAAAAAGTAATAATATCACAATTCTATAGAACCAACTAGCATTAATTATTTTCAACAACTGTTTTTGCTTAAATTTAGATTTAGACTGATAATATCCAGATACTAAAACATAAGAATTAACATGTACTATTAATATAAATTCGAAAAAATAATAAATAATACTCATTGACTTATTTGGAGTATCTAATAACTCTCCAAATAAAAACACATGTCCTAACACTATGAAAAACATTGATAAAATTCTCATTAATTCATGATTAGAGTTTCTTTCACTTGTTACTGCATTTGCCATATACCTATATCCCCCTAAGTATGTATCCAATCTTATATGTACATTATAAATTACAATATAGGTTTTTTCAAGTATACAAAAGAAAAAAGATAATAATCAAACAAATAATTATTATCTTAAATTAAATAATTCTTTTATATCTTTTATACTTTTTTTTGCTAACTTTGTATATTCCTTTCTAAACTTAGCATATTCGTTCAAAATAATCTGCTTGTTTTTTTCTACAGATAATATTTATCATTCATTTCATTAATATCATCATCACTCTTCAATACTAGATTACTTTTTAATACTTCATTACCATCGAAAAAGTCAGTATTTCCAACAATACAAGGAATACCTCTATCCATACTTTCTAATATAAAAGGATAACATATAGAAGAAAATTGTCCATAAAAATTAATAGTATTTCCATCAATACATTCAGATATACTTTTTGATTTAATCAATTTTAGATTAAATCTTTTAGCAAATTTGGAAACAGCCCTAATAGGCTTATACGTCTTAACATTTTTGTAGTTTGTCAACGTAATGGCACTAAGTTCATTAATTGTATTACCATAAACACTACTAGAATCATCAATAATACCAATACTGTTGCCAGTAGATCCTTTTGTTTGTAAAACATCAAGTTTTAAATATTTAGCTCCATATTTATCCTTTAACAACATATAAGTCGCATAGTCAATACATATTATACCATCTACTAAATTCATATCTATATATTTTAAAAGTAAAAGTAATTCATTTAATTTCTTATAATCAGATAATTCAGATACAGAATATTCAAAAATAATATATTTTTTTGAATTATTAGATAGCATATTCAATAATAAATCATTTGCTTCTGTTAAGTTATAGAAAACTATATTTTGAACACCGCCAAGGCTTGAGGCATATTTTTCAATTTTCTTAATTGAATTTTTTTCATCAAATTCAAATACTGCATCTTCCCCAAAACTGTATGAAATAGCATTGTAATAATTACTATTTGGAGATATTACTACTTTATATTTAATCACTATTATCACCTAATTCTATATAACGTTTTACTAATTCTTTACCACTATTTAAATTTTTCACACTAAATTCATCATACAATTTAAGGACTTTTTTTCTATTATCATTGCAATAAATTATTTTCTTATATATATCTAAAGGATTATTCTCATTATTAACAACCAAATATTGTTCTAACTCGCTATTTTTAAAATAATGATGATTATTTCCTGTTAAACATGGAACACCTACATAAAAACTTTCAAGAGGTACCATAGGCGCGCATTCACTAAATGTAACATAAAGATTTATATCCGTATTACTCATTCTATTTAATAATTGTTCACGAGGAATACCTTTATCAACACCAGTTGTTTTTATACCAAGAAGATGACAAAAAGCAACCGTTGTTTCAGATCTAGGAACAATATCTAATATAACTTCCTTGTCTTTTATTTCTTTTCCAACAAAATAAGCACTTGCCAAACTAGAGAACACATTTTTTCTAGTATTTGTTGCCTGAACAGCATAAACACCTATTACAAACTTATTTTTATCTTTTTTCTTCTTATTAATATCAAAATTAATGTTAACTAAATTTTTCAAAAAGGTTGCGTTACATCCTTTATCTTTATAAAAGTCAATAATTGATTCTTTACAAAAAGCCATTTCAGAAACTATGTTCTTTTTCTCTAACAAATAAATTTGTTTATTCATCTTCCACCCATATTCATCAAGATATTGTGAGTGACTTCCATGAAAATATGTCTTTACAACAACACCATCTTTATGAAGCAATTTTGCTAGCTTATACCACCCAATAACAAATCCACTAAAGATAACTTCCTTTATATTATTACTTTTAATACGATTTCGAACCATTTTAATTTCTTTAGAACTAATTAATTCACCACAAGGAACACTATTTTCAAATAATTCTACAGTTGCACTAGAAACTCCTGTAAAGGCCGGATTATGAAAAGCAACATAGTCTTTATTTTTACACGAATCTATTTCATTAAGTGTTAGTTGCAAAAGTTCTCTATGCTTTTTAGTATCCTTTTTCCTAAATTCTTTAAACTTTAAAAGTGGAAATAATAGTATTTTTATTACTTTCTTTAACATTCTAGCAACACTAAACAAGAAAGTAGATATATAGCTACCAAAAATACTATAAATTATATTTTTTAGTCTTCCCTTTAACGTAATAAAATCATAATGAAAATAATTTTTAGTTCTCGTATTTTTAGAGATAGATTTAGTGTGACCATCATAAGATAAAGGATAAAAATAATCACAACTATAAACAACTACACCATTATCCAAATATTGAGTTTTTTTATTAGTAAAATCAAAATCATTAAGAACCTCTTTAAATATAAATTGTAAACCGACAAAAAACGGATTATATTCGCCTTCCGCCATTTTTTCCTTAAAGCATTCATATACTCTCTGTGAGAAATCACTTTTTGCATTTTTTTCATACCATATATTAGAACAAATTCTATGTCTTTCATCCATTCCCAAAAAAGAGTTACTATTCGCTAATAAATCACATATAGGTTCAACAATTTTAATATTTTGATCAACATAAATACCACCATATTTATATAGGGCATATATTTCTAAAAAGTCCTTACTGATATTATAATTATCTATTCTTGCAATTTCGACAGCTATATCATCATCTATTGTATATAAATCATCAAGTGTCCAAAGTTTAATTTCATACTCTTCACTCATATATTCTTTCCAAGAGTTTAAACACTTTTCACTAAATGGAGGTATTTCTTTATTCTTGCCTACAAAATAATGGATATACTTACTCATATAATACTTCCTCCCATTTAACATTAAGATAGTTTTTCATATAAATTCTTTGCCTGTAACATACAATCTTCCATTGAACAATACGTCCACGCACCATATCTTCCAATACAATAAATGTTATTCTTTGCAAAATCATTGAATAAAGCTTTTATTTTTTGATCGGTTTCCTTTTCAATATGAACATATGCTGGATCCATAACAATAGCACAATGATCAATCAATTTTGTATCATCATCTATAATATCTTGATCTCTTAAATTTTCTAAAGTTAATTTAAGTTGTCTATCAATTTCTTCATTAGTAATGACAGCATCCTTAGAATAACCAATCTCAACATACATACTTAACCTATCAGAATTCAAAATATTATCATAAAAGCCAATTCTATAATAATTACATTTCTTATCAGGAATATACAACCAGTGTTCATTAACCAATTTAGACTTTTTATTAAATCCTAGATTAAACACAAGAACCTTATTATATGATAATTCTTTTTGTAAACTTTTAATTCTATCATCATTAAATAATTGTAAAAAGTGATTAAGTGGTGAAGAATTAACTAAATATTCATATTCAATTTTTTCACCTTTATCAGTTGTTGCTACTTTATTTTTTACATCTATATCTACAACTCTAGTATTTAATAAAATCTTTTTCTTATCTAAATTATCATACAAAATCTTAATAAAAGTTTCTGCTCCCTTTTTAGGATACAAAAAAGAATTATTATAAGATACATCCTTAGAGTTCTTCATATTATTTATAATTTGCTCTTTATTAGCGTAAGGAAAAAATCTTCCCATAGCATCTTTATCTAATTTAGTTAAGTCAATAGCGTATAATTTTTCTTTAAAAATTTTTCTGTAATTGAACGTCCAAATTTTCCATATAACATGTCCAAAAAGTTATCATAGTTTTCCTTTTCTTCCTTATTAAATAAATCATACAAACAATCAATAAATTCTTCCTTTTCTAGCTGATGTATATTAGTTTGAAACGGATAATCAATTAACTTTTTATTATATAAAATTTTTGTACATTTATCCTGTGTTATAATTTCATTTTTTGGAACCTTTGCTAAAAATTTTTCCTTAAATTCTTCGGTATTAAAATGGAAAAAATGTCCCGCATAATCCCACACAAATCCATTTCTACTAATAGTTCTACAGTAGCCACCTACTTCATTTTCCTTTTCAGCAATTAAATAATCATCCTTAACATAATTAGCAAATGTTAAATTTGAAATTCCAGCTCCAATTAATAAATATTTAGTTTTCATATATTACCTCCTAATCAATTTACCTAATTTTATAAAAACATCATTCATCCATATAAAGTGTCCATTAGTTAGTCTATGTATCTTAACTCTTCTTCCAGCAATTGAAGTATTATTATAAAATTGTGGATATTTTTTTAATTTTCTATCAAATGATATAAAATGTTCATTATTTTTAAACATTTCTGTAGTAAGTTCATACTCCCTTTTGCACATAGGAACAATAATACAATTATTAAGATAAGCCTTCTTACTTTCTGATAATTCCTTTTCTTTTTCAGTATAATAATCTACTAATCTTAAACATACTTTTTCGTGATGTAAAATATTTTTCTTATATGATTCTTTTGAAATAGATTGTCCCTGTCGTCCTAAATAATAGTTATAAATATCAAAAGGATAATAACTAACTGTTTTGGCATTTATATACCCAACTAAATTGTATTCCATATCTACATAGAAACAATGTTCATCGATTTTAAAATTAGCATTTTTTAATATAGATGTTTTATATGTTGAGGTTGGTAATAATGGGCCAAACATTATAAATCCATATTCATTACCATTATAATACATTTCATCCAAATTATATTGAACACCAGGTACCAAATTAGGATAAAATTTAGTAGGATTATAAACAGCTGTAACAGCAAAATCCTCTATATAATTTGTTAGAACTATATCACTATCTTCGTCCTTTAATTTTTCCAATAACTTATCTAAATTTTCAGTAATATAATAGTCATCGCCATCCATAAGTCTAAAATACTTACCAGTAGCTATTTCAATTCCCTTATTAATTGTAGAACCATGTCCACCATTTTCCTTATCTATTATTTTTATAATAGGATTCTTACCACGATAATTACTCAATAATTCGTTACTTTTAGCGACTGTATCATCCTTAGAGCCATCATTCACAATAATTATTTCCAAGTCAGATGCATATTTAGAACGTAAAAGTGATTTTACACCACCTTTAATATACTTACCAACATTATAAGAAGGAATAACAATACTCAATATAGGATTTTTCTTTATATCAGGAACCTTAATTTTTTCAGTCTTATCAAAACTAAGTATCATATCCATATCTTTTTTTATAGAATACTTATAACTACACGTTTTCATAACAGAATCATGCATCTTCTCAGACATTGTTTTAAACAATTTTGGATCATTATATAATTCTTCGATTAGGTCAGCATATTCGATAATATTTTCTGTTTCACAAAAAGCACCTATTTTAGGATCTATGTCTCACAAGTTCCAACATTTTTAGAACTTACAACAACACAACTGCCATTGCTGCCTCACATGAAGACACAGCCTGTGTATCAAATCTTGTTGCAAAAAGGCCTATACCATTTTCTTTTTGCATCATTTTAATTTCATCATGCGATAAAAATTTTCTAATATATGAACATTAGAAAACTTTCTTAATGGTTCAACCAACTTATCATGAATTCCCCCATCACCATAAATTGAAAATTCCATGTCATTAAAACATTTTCTATGACTAAGTTCTAAAATTACTCTAACATCAATATCAATAGAATAAGTACTTAAATCATCAAACTTTCTAAGCACAAAAACTCTTTTTCTTAATTCTGGATCCTTTTCAGTATATGGAAATTGCCTTTCATCTATAAAACAAGGTATAACTTCTGCATTATTATATTTTATTTTGAGTAATTCCTCACTCATCTTTTTAGCCCAATTTGACACAAACACAAATTTCACATTTGGCAGATTATTATATTTTTTTAATAATAATCCCTCAAAGCAAAAGTTTTAGTGAATGATTCTGGAACAACATAATCTGAAACAAAGTATGGACGTCCAATCACATCAAAAGCTCTATACAAGGCATCAGTACCATGAGAATATAAAATAATTTGAGTATTCGATAAATCCTGTGGTTCTAACAATTGAAAATAGGCTGGATCAAAAAAGTGTATTAAAATTTTATCATACTTTCTAACTTGTAATAAATTTCTTATTTGATTGTATCCAGTTCTTATATAATCAACATTTTCAAAAGTAGCAAATTCAGTTTTTTCAATATATTCACTATGAACAACTGCAACATCAACATTCAATTTATTTTCCTTATAAGCTTGCACCCTTGAATGAATAAAAGAAAATAAATATTTATTTTTTACCATTGGATATCCAGGACAAATTAACAATATATTACCAGAAAAATATTCATTAATACTTACATCTTCTTTTTCAAAGGAAACCTCTAAAGAATCAATTTCAATCTTAGCATTTGGTAAAATTGAAAGCCCTATAAAAACCTTTTTAGGTAAATTGGAAAAAAATGATTTAGTATTCATATCAACTGATTGAATAACTCTAAACTTTCTATTTAAAATTTTTATTGTACAATTTTCCTCTGCCTTAATATTTGAAACAGAATTAATTGTTAATTTTTTATTATCTGTTCTTATCGATTTATAAAAAATTAATTTTTGTTTTATATCGGAATTATTCTCTATTATTATTTTATTTTTTTCCCTAACAACCTTTAATTTTCCAGATGATTTTATATAATTTCTGCCTAATATATTCATATTATCCTCCACAACTACTTATCTTGTTTTTTTCTCTTATTATCCTTCTTACTCTTTTTCATATCGATAGGTTCACCCATTTGAAAGCGGTAATATGTATCACAAATAGTATCAGGATCACCTATCATCTTCATTGTACCATGTTCCAACCATACTACCTTAGTACATAATTCTCTTATACTTTCCAGAGAATGTGATACATATAACACAGTAGTACCACCATTAATCATGCTCATCATTTTATTTCTACTTTTTTCCTGAAACTTAATATCTCCAACTGATAAAATTTCATCTACAATCAGAACCTCTGGATCAACAACAGTAGCAATTGCAAATGCAAGTTTAGCTGTCATACCAGAAGAAAAGTTTTTTATTGGAACATCCAAAAAATCTCGTAACTCAGAAAAATCGACAATTTCCTCAAATTTTTGATCAATAAAGTTCTTTGAATAACCTAAAACTGCTCCATTTAAATAAATATTCTCTCTAGCTGTTAATTCAGCATCAAAACCTGCTCCTAATTCAATCATTGGAGCAATAGAACCATTGACAGTTACATTACCTTTTGTAGGTTTCATAACACCACTAACAACTTTCAATAAAGTAGACTTTCCAGCACCATTACTACCAATTAAACCGACTACTTCACCCTTATCAACATGAAATGAAACATCATTCAATGCTACAAAAACACTTTTTTTCTTTTTGTTTTTCTTTCTTTCTCTTGGATCAAGCATATTAATAAACAATTGTTTAAATGAAAAACCTTTTTCAATTCCCATATCAAACTTCATTGTTACATTTTTTATATCAATCATATTTTCCTCCTTTTATGCATAATAAACAAAATTATCTTGATGTTTTTTGAAAATAATAGATCCAATTACTACGGCAAAAACACCATAAAATACCATTAAAAATATGTTTGTTATAGACGGGCAATTACCAAACAAAATAATTTGTCTAGCAGAATCTATATATACGTACAAAGGATTAAATCTAAATATTCTCTGTAGAGTAGCTGGTATAATTGAAATATCATAAAATACAGGTGTAGCATAATTCCATATAGTAAGTAAAATACTATAAATATAAAACATATCACGGAAAAACACTGACACAGTAGCTAAAATAAAGCTTATACCTACAGTAAATAAAAATCCAAATAAAAATATAAGTGGTAATAGCAAGTAAAACCATGATATTTCTTTTATTGTACCTGTAAAAATAATAACAAAAAACAATGGTATTAAAGTCAAAATAAAATTAATTCCACAAAAAAGGCACTTTGATAATGGAAAAATATATTTTGGTATATATACTTTTGTCAATAAATTAAAATTGAAAACTACAGAAGTCATACCATTATTTGTGGCTTCACTAAAATAATTAAACATAATAAATCCAACTTCAAAGTAAACAAAATAATTTACTCCTGGAACACTAAATCTAAACATTTTAAAAAAACAACAGCCATTACCAACATCATTAGTATTGGATAAAGTAGACTCCATAGAATTCCTAAAACACTCCTTTTATATTTTACCTTAAAATCTCTAGATATTAATTGTTTCATTAAAAACTGATATCTATTAAAATTCGAAGCAATATTTTTTAACATCTTCTTTCCTCCTAAATCTTTAACATATTAATTATAACATCAATAAACCACTTTGTAAAAGATATCTGTAAAATCAACTATTTTGCATCAATACTATTTACTTCAAAATATCTCGCTAAGTCCTTATTTAACCAAATATCTTTTCCTGGAGTAATATCAGCTAACCCATAAGCAGGACTATGTTTATCATTACAAACAAATGGTGTAAGTTTTATATCATATATTTTTTTACTCTTTTGTCTTTCAATATATTCACTTCTATAACTCCACACTGAATTTAGTTGACGAATTTCACCAAAGGCTACAATAAATTGCTCTACATAAATAATAAATAAAATAATAACTGAATCAACTAATATATACTTAATTACCTTTTTCATACTTAAAATATTAATTAACAGATTAAAAACGGAAATCACCATAAAAACCACAATACCAAACCAAGCTCGTTCAGGAAAGGTAGGTGATAAAACCATTGCATAAACTGATAAAATGCTTGCACTAAAGAATACATAAAAATATTTATCTATCTTCTTTTTATAATATATATAAATAGTAAATAAAACAATCATTAATATAAATAGTGGCTTAAGAACGTTTATCATAGAAACAGTATCATTTAAAATTCTTCCTATCAACTTAACTACAATAAAGGTATTATCATTAACTAAACTGTTTCTAACATAATTACCGGGCGCTATAATAAGTATAACAAAACCAACAATAGTTCCTACCAATCCAGAAATCTTCCACTTAGTAATCTTTTCCTTATATTCAAACTTACTAATTAATAATATTCCTACTGTTGCTACTATCAATCCAAAGGCAGTATTTTCATTTGTCCATCCCGCAATAATTCCAAGTAACAAAAAGCCAATTGATTTAAATAAATTATCATTCCTTTTGGAAGTCCTAAATAAATATAAAAACAGCAAAATTATCGTAGTAGTCCAAAGATAATTACATGACCCAATTAACCATAAACAGTCTTGACCAAATGCAGGAACAACAAACCACAAACACAAATGAATAAGCAACAAAATTATAGGATATTCCTTTTTATTTATACCTTTTATATTGAGATAAATTAACCATATCAACAATAAATAAACACATGAATTGGCAATACTAAACAAAATTTTAGGAAAAAGTAAGAATGTTTGAGCAATAGTGTGAGCAACACTTCTCCCTCCCCACGTAAAATAATGCTGAATCTGTTTTTCTATAACATCAATAAAACTGTGTAAACGACCATTAACACCAAAAGAATAGCCATAATCATCTGCTATTAACGGAGTAAAAATATTTAGTAATAAAATTGATATAAATATTAAAAACATAAATATTATTATCTGATTTTTTTCTTTTTTTAAACAAGCAACAATTTTTTTCATTTTTTAAACTCCCTCCTAAAAGAAATATAAAGTAAACAGTATAGTTTTGTTATAAACTCATGTTTTTCTATTATAGAACGAGCAAATCCTCTTTCTTTAAAGTAAGAACTCTTTTTATAATTAGGAACATTTAACTTCAAATAATCAAAGCTATCACTAATAAATTTCATAGCCACTTTTTTATCACTTTGATAACATTCTTGTATATTATAATTCATAAGTATTCTAACAGTTAATTTGTCAATAATATCCTGCATATATTTCTTATCACTAAAGTAATGTCTTATTATGTCTATTATTTTAATAATATCAAAGACACGAGCATCTCTAATAGTTGTCTCACTCTTTTCATTAATTACATAATAATTTAAATATTTATTAACCTTTCCAATTTTATTTGCCTTATCCATTGCTTCCAACACAAATGGAGCATCTTCATACTTTAAATTTTCTATAAACTTAATATTATTTTCTTTTAAAAATTCTGTTTTATATAATTTATTCCAAGGAGCAAGATTAACTTCATATGCAAGAATTGGCATTGATTTCAAAGTTGTTGGCTTAAAATCTAATAAGCTTTCTTTTTCTAATTCTTGTCCTTTTTTTATATAAAAATCACATATTACCATATCCAAACTATTTGAAAAAGCTTTATCAAACAAAGTTTTACAAGCATGTTTATCTAAAAAGTCATCACTATCAAGAAACATAATATATTTGCCTGTCGCTTGAGCAATACCAAAATTTCTCGTCTTTCCAATTCCTTGATTTTTATTTTTAAAATACTTAATTCTCTTATCTTTATATTCTTTTATAATTTCTTCAGAATTATCAGTAGATCCATCATTTATTAATATTATTTCAAGTTCTGTTTTAGTTTGATTTATTACTGAATCTAAACATCTTTTGAGATATTTTGAAGCATTATATATAGGAATAATAATACTTACATCTTTTCTATTTATCATAATTTTCTCTCATTTTTTCAGTTTCATCTATTATATAAACTGGACGTTTTTTAACTTCTAAGTATAATTTTGACAAATACATTCCAATAACACCTAAAAATAATAATTGAATACCGCTGACAAACATAATAATACAAGCAAGGCTTGGCCATCCACCAACTGGATCTCCAAAAGCTAATGTTTTAACAATAATTACTATTACTGCTACAAAAGCTATCAAGCAAAATATCAAACCCACAAATGCAGAGATAACAAGAGGAGTAGTGGAAAAAGCAAGAATACCTTCTAATGCATATTTAAATAGTTTCCAAAAATTAAATTTTGAATTTCCTGCCACTCTTTCTGGAGTTTCATATTCTATCCACTTAGTATTAAATCCAACAAAACTAAATATTCCTTTAGAATAACGATTATACTCTTGCATACTAATAATTGAGTCCACAACTTTTCTCTTCATCAATCTAAAATCTCTTGCTCCAGGAACTTGCGGTGTCGAAGAAATTTTTCCAATTAACTTATACCAACAATTTGTAAAAAACTTTCTCAAAGGACTATAGTCACCATGTTTAGGACTGCATAATGCAACACAATCATATCCATCATTTTTAATACTTTCATACATAGTTTTTACCATACTAGGAGGATCCTGCATATCAGCATCCATTATAGCAACAAAGTCCCCCTTAGCATTTTGTAAACCAGCATACATTCCAGCCTCTTTTCCAAAGTTTCTTGAAAAAGAAATATAGCGAACCCTTTCATCTTTCTTTGCTAATTTTCTAAGTTCTAAAAGAGTATTATCACTACTTCCATCATTCACAAACAAGAACTCAAAATCTACTTCTTTCATTTCCTTTGAAATTTTATTAATTTCTTTATAAAATATTTCTAAAGATTCCTCTTCATTATAACAAGGAACAATAATTGAAATTAATTGTTTAACTGTTTTCATATCACTTACTCCATTTCTAATTTACTCTAATCAATACATAATTATCTTTTTGATATATTGAATGATATCTTGTCTTTTTTACAAGTTTCATATCTTTCTTGGATACCTTATTTTTACTCCAAATATTAAACTCCACATTAGGAATATCATAATAAGTTCCAATTTCATAGACTTGCCACAATAATTTGTTATCACCCAAAGTAAGTGGTAACAATCTATTTAGAATTGGTAATTTAGTAACCAAGGCATCTACTTTTTGTGAATTACCTACATTACCTTCCAAATCTACCTTAAGAGTTTCCTTATTGTCAACATCCAAATTATTTAAATCAGTCATTAGTAAATTAATTCTAAAGTGATTATATTCATTTTGTTCATCAATAGCATTTCCAAATATTAATGAAGTTGTTAAAAAGGCATAAGCTAAACATATTGTAGAAACCTTAGCAACAAAATTGTTTTTATAATCAACACTTTTTATTGAAAGTAGAGATATTAATACTATAAATCCATACATAGCTCTAGGATTAAATATAGGATTTTTTAAAAATGGATATGCCCCAAATGACATTAAAAATAATAGTATTAATGAAATTAAAATACAACCTAATGATATATACTTTTTTTGTTTACTCTGTAATACTTGAGTAACTATAAAAGTAATTAAAATTAATAAAATATAAACCAACCATCTTAATTTCATATCACTATAAATCATCTTATAAAATTCTTTGTAATTAGCAATTGATTTAGGAATCAAATCATTGAGACTTAGCATACCAGGATCTAAATAATATTCAGTTGCCGGTGGCATTGATAATTTAAAGCAAATTAATCCGAGCATATATCCAATTACCGCTTTATATATAAATTTAAATATTTCTTTAGTATCTTCTTTATCATTAAACATAGTTAAAGCAATAATAATTGTAATCATTGGGAATATTCCTGCAGATGCTTGATAACTTGCAGCCATCAAAAATGTACAAATAGCAGTAACTACAATAAAAGCTATATTCTTGCTTTTTTTATTATATAACACAAAAGGTAATACAGAAAACAAAACAGATAAAGCCATATAAGGAGCATCAAATTTAAATGAATAGCATTGTAAAAAGTATGGATTCATTCCAATAGGTAATGCCGCCACTATATGATACCATCTTATTTTCTTATCTTTCACAAGAATTTTTAAAACAACAACACTAGATATAGCCATTATTAAAACTGCCAAAATAGTTGTAAAAGGAGAAATATCAGATAAATTTTTACTTCCATGTAATAAAATAGATAAGTTATTTGAAACATGTCTTCCAAAACCGAAATCACGATATCCATATCTAACTCTACCTAAGTCATCATTATAGTTAACATTTGCTCTAATAAGTGGTATTAAAGCAATAAAATAAATAACAAAGAATATTAAAATAAATTTTATATTATCTTTAAAAAACTCTTTCACATGTTTGTTAACATTCCTTGTATTTTTTCTAATACAACTCCAAATATCTTTAAACTTCTTTTTCATTATTTATACCTCCTACCCACTTTTTTAAATAACTTGGGACTAACCTTCATAACAATTTTTTTTAATTTTCTAGTTGTTGTATCATCTAAAATATCATTAAAGACTCCATCTCTTTTCAATCTAGCTTTATATTCTTTATATAAAGGATTGTTTAGCTCTGTTATTTTTATAATTAATGAATTAGCTATAAAACTCATAAACACCTGTTTATCTAAATTAGTCTTATTAATTTCATCTCTTAAATATAAATAATGTCGGTAAAAGTCTTCAACTTTTCTTTTTGTCTTTTCATAATCTCCATTATTCATAATTGAATTAGATCTTTGAAAATAATTATACCCAACATATTCTATTGAATTAACCTTGGTAGCTTTAATAATTACAAGCGGTATTATACCAAAATCCTCATGAATTCTTCCCTTAGCAAATTGAAATTTATTTTCTAACCAATATTTTCTTTTTATACAATAAGCCCAGGCATTTTCAACAAAATGATATTTAACTATTTTACTAAAGGCCTCTTCTCCAGCAAGTCCTTTGAATCCTTCTTCATTGTAACACATACTATTATCATTTTCATCAACTTGCTTTATCTGAAATCTTACTAAATCAGGATTATTTTTTAAGGATTTACTTAATTCTTTTAAAATGTTTTTTTCCCAGTAATCATCACTATCTAAAAATATTAAATAATCTCCAACAGCCTCTTTTACTCCTCTATTTCTTGCCGCACTTAATCCTTGATTTTTCTGATTAATAATTTTGACATCATATTTTTTTACAATATCCATCGAATTATCTTTGGTTCCATCATTAACAACTATTACCTCAAAATCCTTATCAGTCTGACTAAAAACACTATCCAAACATTTCTTTATATATTTTTCTACATTATAAACAGGAATAATGATACTATACTTAGGCATCTATATCACCACCATCAAAATATTTTTCTAATTCTTTACTTCTTTCTTTTTGAATCAAAGCAAGATCAAATTTTTTTATTTTTCTAGGTTTTTCTAAAATTGTCTTAACTTCTTTTACCATTATATCTTCATTCTTAGAAACTATTTCAGCATAGTCTTTTCCCATATTAATTTTATCATCGCTTACATCTATGGTAGTAATTATTCTTTTTTCTAAAACTATTGCCTCCAAATAAGTAACCGGAAAGCCCTCATAGTCAGACGTTAAAATAATATAATCTGCCTGTAACATATAAGGGTATGGATTAGTTCTTCTTCCTACAAAAATAACTCTATCTAAAAGACTTTTTTGTTTAACTAAATTCCGATATTTTGTATCATCAGGACCACTCCCAACAATCAATAATTTTGTATTATCAATTTTATCTATCAAGTTAATAGCGCGTCCTAATTTTTTAGATGTATCATCAAGCCTACCTACATAGACAAATAATGTTTCGCATTTCTTCTTTTTTAAAGTTATCTTTTCAAGACTTTTTTCTTTTATAGACTTAACATCCACAAAATTATTAATAACTACACTTCTATCTGCAAGTGCACTATATATCTCCAAAAAGTCTCTCTTAGATTCATTAGAAACAAAAAATATTGTTTTGAACTTATTAATATTTCTTTTATCAAAAAAGTTTTTAAAACTATTCTCATCATACAGTTGTCTATAATTACTATGAACATAAATAGAATTGTTTTTAGAAGCAAGTCTTGCTAATTTATTGCAACTAAAACTATATGTAGCATAACAACAACTAAAGTCATATTTATGATAATTTTTTAGAAAAAAAGATAATTGATGTATTAAATTAATTGCTTTTCTGAAAATAATATTTTTATGATTTGAAACCCTAAACTCACTTATTTGAACATTTTTGTTAACCTTCTTTAATAAGTCACCACTCATTTTTTCCAAAACCAAACAAACTTCATACTTATCATAATCTATATAATTTAATAAATTAACTAAAGCACTCTCTATTCCACCGATATCAAGACTATATGCTGTAAACAATAACTTTTTCTTCATAATATACCGCCTTAATTTAATGTATCTAAAATCATTATAACACTTCTAACCCATCATAATAAAGAAAAAAGAACTACTTTGCCAAATAATTCTTTAAAATCTTCGTAATTCTTTCAATTTCCTCTAAATATTTTTCATAATTTTCTCTTATAAAATTAACATCTCCTTCTTTAGCATGAATTTCATGTTGAAAAGACGTCTCAGCTAAATTAATAAAGCCTAAATATTTACTATCACTTTTAATAGAATGTGCCTCAATCGCATAACCATTTAAATCATCATTATTGAAAGCATTTTTTAATCTAGAAACTTTTGCCGGTATTTCCTCCACAAAGCCCGTAACCGTTTCATTATAAGTATCTAAATCACCTAATAACAAAATACTATCATCTACATTTATCCCATTTTGCTCCAAATACTCTTTGTTGAGATAATTATTACTATCAATATCATCATCTGGATAATTAATATCAAAAGTAACTGTACTTGTATTACTCAAAGTAGTTAAATCGTTAATATCTATTTCTACTGTTGCTTCATCTACACTAAGACCCTGCTTTTCAATATCACTTTTATTAATTATTAAATATCATTTGGTAATGGATCATAATGTACTCTTTTTTTATTAAAATTAGTAACTAAGGTACCTGTATTAAAAAACTCTCTTAAAAGTTGATCAAGATCATCTTTTGCTACAGGTTTAGATAAATAACCATCAAATCCTTCACTTAAATATTTTTCTTTCATTCCAGAAATAGCATTAGCTGTAAGTGCAATCGTAGTCATATTAAAATTAGGGTTATCTTTTAATTTATGAAATGTTTCAACACCACTCATTTGAGGCATCATATCATCCATCAAAATCATATCATAAACTTGACCATTATATATTTTTTGAATACACTCCATACCACTTTGTGCTACATCAACTATAGCCCTATATTTTGAAAGAAGCTTCTCCTCCACTTTTATATTAAGTAAATTATCATCTACTATTAATATTTTTTTATCACTAAGATCTAACACCATATCTTTAGGTTTAATGATAGATGTCATTCCACTTTCTTTTTCAATTATTTGTTGACTAAGATAAATTGTAAACTTAGAACCAACACCATATTTACTCTGTACGACTATTCTACCACCCATTAGTTCTACTAATGATTTAGTAATAACAAGTCCAAGTCCAGTTCCATCTATTGTAGAATTCTTATCTTCCTCTAACCTATCAAATTTGGTAAATAACTTATCTACATTTTCTTCTTTAATTCCTCTTCCAGTATCCTTTACTGAAATAACCAAATTACATAAATTACGTTGATTAATACAACTAACAACAAAATCCACTTTACCTTTATCAGTATATTTACAAGCATTCGTTAAAATATTAGTAACAACCTGTTTTACTTTTGTTCCATCACCATATAAAATATGCGGCAAATCATCAGCAATATGGACATTAAATTCTACCGGTTTTTCTCCTATTCTAGGCTTAACTAATTTAACAATATTTAAAAATAAATCTCGTGGTTCATAATTTGCCTCAACAATTTCCATTTTATTAGCTTCAATCTTAGAAATATCTAATATTCCATTAACTATTTCTAACAAATTTTGACTAGCCATCTTAACATCTTTAGCGTCATTTTTTGCACTCTCTAAATCTTCCTCTTCCAATATGCAATCACTGAATCCAACAATTGCATTCAGTGGTGTTCTAATTTCATGAGACATATTTGATAAAAAATCTGTTTTAGCTCTATTAGCAATTTCTGCTTGTTCTTTAGCTAATCGTAATTCACTCAACAACTTAGCATCCGGATTTTCGATAGTAAAATACATAATTAAATCTAAATAAGATAACAAAAATGCAATCAACATAACTTCGGGGTGAAAATACCTAACAACAAAAAATATAGAGCTAATACAATAAACGAATATAAATGAAACTTTTTCTTATTAAGACATTTCTTCCTAAAGAAAAATATTAAAATAATAGCTAAAACTGAATATAAAAGTGATAAATAATAAACGACATTAAGAGCTGGACCATAACTATACATGATGCCATCACTACTATAGATAGAAACAGGTAAGAAAAGAATCAAAATTGCTGCAAAAAAAGTAATCAATCCCGTAATTTTTGTTATATTGTTAAAGCTATCTTCTTCCTTTCTCCCGTCAAAGAACAAATAATAAATAACATAAATAAAAAACAACCATATCCACACTAATAAAGCTAAATATTCAAATTTACTAAGAAAGGAAAGAAAAGTTAAATCATAGTTAAAGTAATAAAGACATAATATTATCAACATCAATACTGTATCTAAAACGTTAGTAAGCAACAAATATAAATATATTTTTGTTTCAATGTTGTTAACTCTTTTCTTTGAATAAAATAAAATTAACAATAATAAACTAATGAAAAATGCACATCCAGGAATATAAAGATTACTCATACTACCAACACCTTCTATAAGAATAGAATAACATACAAAAGAGGTCTTGAAAATAATAAATATAAATTTTTTTAGCTGCTTTTGCTATACCAGGTTGTTGCTATTTTACGTTTTTCTATTTCTTGACCGTTTTCAAAAACATGCAAATATGTATTATATCCTAAATACCCTATTTTTACTGACTCTGTGGTATAAGTTTTACCCTCTTTTGCCATACTATTAGACCAAAAATCAACATGAGCTTCGCCACCCTTTGCATATGCTGAAATATATATAGGATATTTATATGTATTTTTAAACTGGAAATCAACATATCCACCATTAGCGTAACTTGCTACGGTCGCATCAAGCCCACCTGGAACGTATACCGGTAAAGTGGCATGAGGATAACGTCTAACTATTTCCAAGCCACCTAATAAGGCAGTATTATATATAGTAGTTGCTATTTGACAAACCCCATTACCAACATATTCATAATAAAAAACATAACCCTTTCTATTATATGGACCAGCATATTTATAAAATGAAAACACTTCGCCCGGTTCTATCACCACACCATCTATATGACTTAAAGCCATTTTTAGATTTGTAGCTCTAGATATATAAGGATTAAATAAAGTTGTAAATTCAGATACCTTAGTATCAATATATTTATAACTGTCACGATTTGCTTTTCTAAAACATCATATTTTAATGTAATTGAATTTTTAAGATTTCCCTTCTTGCACCCAGTTTTAATAACTTCCACCGATTTATCAATATTTAAAAAAATACCATTTTGAGCAGCTACAAATTTTACATTCCTATTATCATCAATTTCAAATCTCCAATCACTACCACTAAAGTCATATTTACTTTTAAATTCCTGTAATTTTATTCGTAACTTTTCCTCATCACAACTAGCCTATATTTAAAAACATGTTTTTTATTTCCTAAAAAATATTCAAGTTTGTTTATTCCCAACCCCTTTTGATAATCTTTAATTTCTTTTATCAAACTATCTTTATCAAGTGCTATTCCAAGTTCCTCATATGAAGCACTAAAAGTATTAGATGAAACATTAAAACTTATATTTTTCTTTAAAATTTCTGCTGAAATTTGATCTATTTTATCATTTAAATCATTAAACTTAACATCTGATATATTATATTTATCTACATATATACTTTTTAAAACATAATTATTGTAATAGTTAGCCTTTAAAAGTAAAAAAATAACAACACTTAAAATAAAAACTACTAAAAAAATTATGCCCACTAAAAAAATTATCTTTTTTCGACTTTTTTTCTTTTCTTCTTCCATAAAAAATTCCTCCAAATAATATTTACTACATAACAAAAGTATATCTCATAAATAATATAATTAATATTAATAACTATTAATTTAAATAAAGTTGACGTAAAAATAAGCACAAATAAAAAACAATTGAAGTATTTAATGTTATTATATAATTAAGGTGAGAATATGAAAAAGAAAAAGAGACTGAAACTACATAAAAAAAATTTTATGATTCTTTGTCTTACTATAATTGTCCTTATAGGATCAGTAACGCTTCTAACACGAATGGTAGTTAAAGAAATAAGTCATAAAAATAAACCTCAAAAAACACTAAGTACAAAAGAAATTAAATTAGAAAAACTAAATAACATTGATAAAAAAGTTAATTATTTTAACTATAACTACTTAGATAGATATATTAATTATAAAAAGAAAAATAATAATCTTAGTGATAAACAGATAGTTTTAAACGTCAACATGAACCTAGATTATAAATTTTATGAAAAAATAATTCCTTCAAAATATTTAAATAAAGAATATATTTTAGTAAATAAATACTATTATGTTGGTGAAAAATACGTTCCAGAAAATCTTGAAAGTCTTCCTTTATCATATTCTAGAAGTGGTATGAAATTAACTAACGTAGCTAAATCAGCGCTTGAAGAATTAATTAATGCAGCAAAAAAAGATAACATGACCATACTCGTTACCTCTAGTTACAGAAGTTATGAGTATCAAGTAAAACTTTATAATCAATATGCCGAAGAAAATAGCAAAGAAGAAGCAGATACATACTCAGCAAGGCCAGGATATTCGGAACATCAAACAGGACTTGCTGTTGACATACATAATGGAAAAAAAGTTTATACAGATTTCGAAAATACCGAAGAATTTAACTGGATGCAAGAAAATGCCTATAAGTATGGATTTATCTTAAGATTTCCTAAAGACAAGGTAAATGAAACAGGATATATATATGAATCATGGCATTATCGTATGTTGGAAAAGATATAGCTAAATACATCCACAAAAACAATATTTCTTTTGAGGAATATTATGCACGATTCATAGAAAATAAAAAATAATTGTGCATATCATTTAATGATAATTAATCTACTATAATAGAGGTGAAACATGAAAAAATTTTATCTAGCTATTATAGTATTTTTATTAGTTATAACCCCTATTCTTTTAAATGTTCCTGTAAAAAAAGCAAACAATAAAAATATAGAAGAAAACAGTAAAGTAAAAAAATACCCCTATTATAAAAAAGAATACAAGAAACGTTATAAAACATATCAACTACTAAATCCTAATCTAAAATTTGAAAAAGTAATCATCAAAGTAAATATAGGATTAGACCAAAAACCATATACAAATACAAAACCAGCCGATAAATTAAACGAAACGAATATTTTAGTAAATAAATATAGGAGCTTAAATCCCGAATATACTCCAAATAATCTCGTAGATTTAGATCCAAGTTATTCACGAAATGGCATGAAATTAGTAAAATGTGCCAAGGATATGTTAGAAATAATGGTACATGAAGCTAGAAAAGAAGGATATGATATACGAGTAATGTCGAGTTATCGTAGCTATCAATATCAAGAAAAATTATATAATGATTATGTAGCCGTTGATGGCAAAGAAGAGGCTGATACCTATTCAGCCAGACCAGGGTTTTCAGAACATCAAACAGGACTAGCAGTTGATATAGATAATAATTTACTACCTTATACTTCCTTTGAACAAACTAAAACCTATACTTGGATGATAAATAATTGTTATAAATATGGATTTATTCTAAGGTATCCAAAAGATAAAGAAGAAATAACCGGTTACAATTATGAGTCATGGCATTATCGTTATGTTGGAAAGGATATAGCCAAATATATTCACACACATAATATAACATTTGATGAATACTATATAAAATTTATTGACAAAAATTAAAAAATACACAAATACGTGTATTTAATCTAATCAAACTTTTTTCTGAAATAATTATATATCTTAATAAAAAATGTTATTAACATCCACAACCAAAATATCAAATTACTAAGTTGCACAAATGAAAGTATATATTTATCTTTATAAATAGCATAATCAATAGAAAGTAATAAATTATTACTAACAATATAACTAAATAATCCTACAAAGAAAACATATAAAATAAAGCAAAATATATAATTAAATATTTTAAATCTATCAGAGTACTTATTACTATAAACTATATAAATTAAATAAATAGTAGTAAATAACATAATTACGAAATAAAAAGACATTGAAGGAAAGTAATAATAATTGATTAAAAATTTAACAACTTCATTTATTGCTGCTATAGCATATTCGTGAAATCCCATAGAAATAAAAGCCAAAAATAATAAAACAACAACTGGCACAAATATGTTTACACTTTTTTTGTTACGTTTTAAATTAAAAAATAAAAATAAGAATAAACACAAAACTATTACAATTAATTCAATAGACATAAAAGAAGAGGTAAAATACTTTAAAACTATCTTTAATCTATCAAATAAAGATAAATCTATATACATATTTTACCACTCCTTTTTATCTTATATCAAAATAATAAACAGATTGTTGACTATCACTATCTTTAGTACAAGTAATAAGTGTCAACTCTTTAGTGTTAGTATTAGGTCTATTAATTTCTAATACTCCCGTTTTAGGTAAATCCTCTTTTTTTACTAATTGATATGTGTATTTTTGATTATTCCAAGTAACATAAGCATAATCACCAATATTTAACTTATATAAAAAGGCAAAATAAGCTATATATGCATCTCCTGAATGAGCATATAAAATAAAATTTCCATTATCTACATCTGGCATATTAGCAACATCAGAAATAGTAACGTTATATTGAATATTATTGTATTTAGAGTTTCTATCAACAAAACCTCTCTTTAATTTAATTTTAGGTATTTCTAAATATCCTATATAATTATAATAAACTTTAGGTTGTTGTACCTTCTCTTCTTGTACAGGAGTCTCCTGAACTATTGGATTATCATCCTCTTTTTTTACCTCTTTTTTTTCTTCTTTAGTATCTATAAGTGATAATCTTACATTTTCATATATTAGTTCCTTTAAAACTTTTAAATGTCCATAGGACAATGTAATAATACCAATAAATACAAGTAAAGAGCCAAACAATAAAATTTGACTCCTCTTAATCCCTTGTTTACGTTTATTGTTCTTTTCTTGTCTTTGTATTAACATAAATTACAGATAAACCTATAACTAATACTAATGTACCAACTATATAAATATACTTAGAATAATTTGAACCAGTATCAGGAACTTTAATATTTAATTTTAATGGTACTGTAGTTTCTTTATAATTATTAGTTACTAATAAAGCAATCTGTGACTCTGTTGGATTATCTTGATCTTGGTATGCTAAGAATGTATGAGTTGTAAACACACCTGAGATATCTCCTGTAATTGTTGCTTCATTACCAGCATTTAAATTAGTTGTTGCAACTCTTATTTTAAACTTTTTACCAGTAGCAATTGTAGCTAAATCAGTAATTTCATTATTATTTTCATCTACTACAGTTGTAGTATAATTATTAGAATTAATTGTAAATTTGAATCCAGAGAACTCAGTATTAACAGCAGTAGTAACTGCTACACTCATAACTCCAGTTTCATAATAATTTTTATCCGCACTTAATTTAAGTTCTGGATTACCATCTGATAATTTAATAGAATTAGTTAAATTAGAAGATTTAACATTCTTTGCGCTATCAACATAATCATATATAGCTTTAGCAGTCGCATTTGTATCTTTTAATGCCTGAACTGAAGTCCACATTTTTGCAATATCAGCATTTTTTGCATTTAAAATTTCCTGATAAATCCAAATAGCAGATTGAGCTATATAATATTCATCATTTGATAATGTAATTACAGTATTTGGACCACTAACAGTTTCTTTAGCACTTGCATAAGCTCTATTAACAATATTAGCAATTCCTGCATCAACATAACTATCGGAATTAGTTACTTTAACATACTTAGTAGCATCAGGCATACCTTTTTCATGTTCCAAACAGAACATATCAACAACATAGTTAACATTATCTTTGCTAAATTCTGAAGTAAATTTATTTACCATAACAACGCTATCTGCAAATTTAGAACCAGCAGCTATATTAATAGGTGTTAATTTTGTCTTAACTTCACTAATATCTTTAGCATCTAAATTTGTTGGTAAAGCATAACTAGTCTTCAATTTATTACTAAAAGCGAAAACAGTAACCATAAAGAAACATACTAAAACACCAAGAATAATTGAAGCACCAGACTTACCATCTAATCTAAAATTTTTCTTTTTCATCACAATTCTCCTTATCTTTATATTTAACTATAGTATAACACAAAACTTCTCTTTTTAAAGTTATTTTTTAAATTATTTTAAATACACTGTCAAAATTGTCAATTTGATAATTATCATCACCATAGATTGTCGCAATAACATCACCTTTTTTTATTTTATCTCCAATTTGAACATTTAAACTAATTCCTACACCAAAATCTATTTTATCAGTAAGTTCTTTCCTTCCGGCTCCTAATCCCAAAGATATTTTTCCTATTTCTATTGCACTAATTCCTTCTACCACACCATTTTTAGGCGAAATTATTTTTGACACTTTATTACTTATTTTTACAGAAGAAATATTTCCACCCTGATTAGTTACTATTTGGATAAATTTATTGTAAGCATCACCATTTTCAATAACTTCTATTACCATCTTTCTAGCTGTAGTAAGATCTATATTTTTACCCATACTAACCATGTTACTAGCTAACTCAACACAAACATCAAACAAATGACCTCTTACATTATTTTTTAATACTTGTGCTGCCTCAATTACCTCTAGACTATTACCTATATTATAACCAAGGGGCATATTCATATCTGATAAAATATAGCGAACTTCTCTACCATAGTATTCACCTATTTTTTTCATAAGTTGCGCAAGTTTTAAAGCATCATCTTTATCATGAATAAGTGCCCCATTTCCATATTTTACATCCAACATAATTTTATCAGCACCAGAGGCTATTTTTTTACTCATAATACTAACTGCTATTAAAGGAATAGATGAAACAGTCGCAGTAACATCTCTTAAAGCATATACCATTTTATCAAGCGCAACTAAATTTTTAGTTTGAGATGTTATAACTGCGCCTACCTTAGAAACACTGCTAAAAATTTCTTGATCAGATAAGTTAGTTCTAAAGCCAGGAATAGATTCGAGTTTATCAATAGTACCTCCAGTATATCCTAACCCTCTACCACTCATTTTAACTACAGGTATTTTTAATGATGCCACAATAGGAACAATAACTAAAGTTGTTTTGTCACCTATACCACCAGTAGAATGCTTATCAACCTTTATTCCTGAAATACTTGAAAAATCAAGAACTTCACCACTATCAATAAATATTTTAGTTAAATCAAAAATTTCTCTTTCACTCATCCCATTTATACAAATAGCCATAAGTAAACTACTCATCTGATAATCAGGAACATCTCCCTTCAAATATCCATTAAAAATAGTTTTGAGCTCATCTGTTTCAAGTTCTAATCCTAATCTTTTTTTATCTATAATATCAACTATCATTAATTTATCTCCTTTCTAAATAAATCTGTTTCGATAATTTTAAAATTATTCTTCTGATATAATTTATGGGCCGCACACCTTTTTTTATTAGAAGTTAATTCTAAATAACTAATATTATCACTCTTTGCCACCTGATCTAATTCCTCTAATAATTTTGTCCCAATACCAAGGCCTCTATAACCTTCCTTTACACATAGATCGTCTATTTTATACCAATTTTCTTTAGTAATAGCATTATAAATCTTAGTAACATATAAATGGGCCACTACTATATTATTATGAACACCCACTAAATTAAACATGTCTAAATTGTTATTAACCTCATCTAGATGATGTTTAAAAACATCACCAATCAAAGTATTAATTCCATCTAAATCTATAACTTTTGCTTTTCTAATACTATATCCACCTTAATCACCTATCTTAATAATAACAATAAACAAAGAAAAAAACTACTCTAAAGTAGTTTTAATTTATTTTTTTATTAATAAGTTCTACAAATCTTTTAGGATCATCAATCATCATCTTATGAATATTATTATTTTTTCTAATCTCTTTAATAAAAGTAATTTCTTCTTGAGACATATATATACCATATGAATTATCACCATCAGCAATTTCATAACTATCATTACCAAGTAAATAATTAATATCCACATTAAACGTTTCTGCAAGAACTTTTAGAGTTTCTAAAGTAGGAGTTCTTGTTCCATTTTCATAACAGCAAATACTAACCTTAGTAACATTAATTAAATGGCCTAATTCTTCTTGTGTAAGATTCATTTTCTTACGTTGTTCTTTTATTCGCTTTCCTAATAACACCATACCACCTCTGTTACTTAGTATTTACAAGTTCATTATAAAGATTCGTATGATGTAATTGTTTAAAGTTAACTAATTGTAATTTTTTATTCTTGTGTAGGTTTTGAAGATAAAAAAGTCACTTTTTCCGCTATTACTTGAAGAATGGATTTATTATTTTCTTTTTCTAATATTCTAGATTCAATTCTTCCTTTGATACCTATTATGTCGCCTTTTTTACAATAAGACGCCGTGTTACTAGCAACATTATTCCATAAAATACACTCTACAAAATCAGTTTCATAAATTCCATCATGATTTTTAAAACTTCTTGGAATAGCCAAGGTAATAAATGAAAATTTTTTATTATTGTCATTGCTCTTAACTTCGACATCTCTTACAAGTCTACCTACAAGTACAACTTGGTTTAGCATACATTTCCCTCCTTTCGCGACATATTTTACTGATAATAAAATAATAGTCAAAGGAAACATTTTGCCAGCTTTTTTGTATTCTAAAAACAAAAAAACAAATTTCCCTAACAGAAATTTGTCAAATCTAGTTATATAAATAATAACATTTTATAAATTCCTCTTTATAAGTTGATTTAATTCTACTGCATATTCCATTGGTAATTCTTGCCTAAACTTATCTAGAAAACCTAAAACAATTAATTCCGTCGCTCTTTCTTCAGAAATTCCTCGTGACATCATATAATACAAATTATCCTCACTAATCTTAGAAACTGTTGCTTCATGTTCAATATTACTGCTTTCATTTTCACAAATATTTACAGGGATTGTATCACTTTTTGAAATGCTATCCAAAATTAAAGTGTCACATTTTACCATAGCTGATGATCCAGTAGCGCCTTTTGTAATCTTAACTTTTCCTCTATAAGTACTATTACCACCAGATTGTGCGATACTCTTTGAAATTATATTACTAGTAGTATTTTTACCTAAGTGAATCATTCTAGCACCACTATCTTGTTCTTGTGTCTTTGAAGCAACACTAATAGTAATACAAGTTCCTTTAGAATTATCACCCTTAAGTACACAACAAGGATATTTCATAGTAAGCCTTGACCCTATATTACCATCAATCCACTCCATTACACCATTTTCATCCACCAAAGCCCTTTTCGTAACTAAATTATATACATTAGGAGCCCAGTTTTGAATAGTACTATAACGACAACTACTATTTTTACCAACATAAATCTCTACGACTGCAGCATGAAGTGATGAATCACTATAAGTTGGAGCTGTGCATCCCTCAACATAGTGCAAATGACTATTATCATCTACAATAATTAAAGTTCTTTCAAACTGTCCCATATTACGACTATTAATTCTAAAGTAACTTTGCAAAGGCCTATCTAACGTAGTATTTGGTGGAATATAAATAAAACTACCTCCACTAAATACTGCTCCATTTAAAGCAGCAAACTTATTTTCATTATTTGAAACAATCTTGCCAAAATACTTTTTTACTAATTCTGGATATTTTTTCATGGCAACTTCAATAGATGTAAAAATAACATTTTTTTCTTCCAATTCTGATAACATATTATGATATATTACTTCACTCTCATACTGTACACCTATACCATCTAAATGTTTTTCACTTTCAAGAACTCCCAAGTTGTCTAATTCATTTTTAACACTACAATTAATATCATTCCAATTATTTTTAATCTCAGATTCTTGACGAGACTTATAATAAATTATGTTATCAAAATCAAGCTCAATCTTAGGACCAAAATCAGGCAAGCCTAATTTTAAAAAATTATGATAACTATCTATTCTATATTTTAAAGCCCATTCATCTTCTTCTTTTATATGTGAGATTTTTAATATATTATCATCGCTTAATCCTTTGATTTCCATTAAACCTCATCCAATCTATTCAACATTTTTACTATTGCATCTCTTGGTAAAAGAGCACATTTTTTACGATTAGGTTGTTTATAGATTTCATCATAAACATTTAATTCTCCTAATAATTCTTTATCATATTCCTTCTCTTCAATCATATTATCATAATTTTGTAGTATTTTTCTTGCTTCACTTACACTTTTACCAATCAATGTTCTTATCATAATAGAAGTTGCACTAGTTGAAATAGCACAAGCCTCTCCATCAAATCTAATATCTTCTATTGTATCATTCGTAACCTTTATTTGAATATCAATATTATCAATACAAGATTCATTATTTGTATTTTCTTTTATATAATGAGTATCATTAATCAATCCCCTATTCATAGGATTTTGATAATTATCTAAAATTATTTCACGTCTTAGTTCTTTATCCTCTAGTATTTCCATTATTTCACCTCTATATAACTATTTTAAAAATATCCTTACTATTTCTAAGTGCTTCAAGTAATCTATCCACATCTTCTACAGTATTATACATATACATACTTACACGACATGTATTTTTAATATTTAAATCATCTTTTAACATTTTAGCGCAATGATTTCCTGCACGTATTGAAATATTATAATAATTTAAATAGACTGAAGTATCCTGGCTAAAAACACCTTCTATATTAAAAATAACAATTCCACTATCACTGGTTTTATTATATAGGATAATGTTATCGATTTTTTGCATCTCATCGATTAAGTATTTCTTTAATTTTAATTCATGTTCATGAATTTTATTAACCCCTATTTTGTTTATGTATAAAATTGCTTCTTTCAAACCTATTACTTCCGCAATTGGTGGTGTACCGGCTTCAAATCTTGTTGGAATACTCTTTAATTCATATGTACCATCTTCTTCAAAATATTGATTCATTCCGCCACCATATTGTAGTGGTTCCATTTTCTCTAATAAATTATACTTACCATATAAAACACCAACACCAGTAGGACCCATCATTTTGTGGGCAGAAAAAGCCATAAATGACATTTTACACTTTTCTACATTAACTTCAATATGACTTACAGCTTGTGAAGCATCAACAATAAAATATATATTTTTATCTTCACAAATTCTACCTATTTCTTCTATAGGGCGAATATCTCCAACTACATTACTCACATAAGCCATCGCTATTACTTTAGTCTTATCTGTTATAGATTTCAAAACATTATCAACCGTAATTTCATGATTTTCATCAAGTGGAACATATTTAACCTTAATACCTATTTCTTTTTCTAAAACCATGTAAGGTAACACATTACTAGCATGTTCTGCCTTATTTATTAATATTTCATCACCTGGTTTTAAATTCTTTTTAAGGAATCCAAAAGCAATCATATTCAAAGCTTCTGTACTACCCTTAGTAAAAATTATCTCTTTTTGATCAAGAGCTCCAACAAAATCTCTTACAACTTCTCTTGTTGAATCATATTCGTGATTTGTTCTAATTGCCGCATTATAATCACCACGATGAATATTAGAAGTATAATTAGAATAATAGTCAACCATTTTATCAATAACACATTGTGGTTTTAAAGTAGTTGCGCCATTGTCAAAATAAACAATATCCTGCTTTAACATAGGAAAATCTTCCCTATTCATAAAATCACCTCCTATATCTTTTTTACTTCTAAGATAAAATTCTCTATTTTTTCCTTATCTATACCTTCTGGTAATAGAAAACTAAGTATTAAAAGCTCATAGGCCTTCTTCTTATTTATTCCCCTACTCATCAAATAAAATAAAACATCATCACTAAATTTTCCAATATATGCAGCATGTGAACTAACTACATCATAAGAATCTATCAATAAATTAGGACAAATAGTTGATTTACCATCATTTATATTAATTATTCTGTTTTCCTGATTACAAATAGAACCCTTTATATCTTTTAACACTACACCAGTTACATTAAAATCTAAAACATTGTCTAAAACATTTACTCCATGATTACATACATTACTAATTGTATTATCATAATTATGATTAATAGTCATTGAAGATTTATTGTTATTATAGTTTACAACATCATAATTATATAAAATCTGAGAATTGTCACCATTTAAATTAACAACAATATTATTACAAATATCAACCCCAACATGATAAACAGTAACCATACTATTATCCCCTATATTTAAAGTTACTTTTCCACTACCATATAAATATAACACTACATCGCCTTTTACGTCTAAAACATTATTATCGTCAAGAATAATATCTTCATTTTCTAATATCATTTTATGCATAATTTTCTTCTTTTCTTACTTCATTTATACTATCATAACCATTTTTTTCTATAGTATCTGCTAAAGAAATATCCCCGGTCTTAACGATGGTTCCACCTTTAATGACGTGTACATAATTTGGTTTTATGTAATCTAAAATTCTAGGGTAATGTGTAATAATAAGTACTGATGTATCCCTATTTTCTTCTAAGTAACTGTTGATATTATCACAAACAATTCGCAAACTATCAACATCAAGACCACTGTCTAGTTCATCTAAAATAATAAATTTAGGTTTTAGTAATTTTAATTGTAAAACTTCATTTTTCTTTTTTTCTCCACCAGAAAAGCCTTGATTTAAAGAACGGTGAAGCATACTCTCATTTAGTTTTAGATTCTTCATTTCTTTTTCCAATGTTTTAATAAATTCAAATAACCCAACTTTTTCTCCTGTTGTCTCACTAATAGCAGTCTTTAAAAATTCACTATTACTAAGTCCTTCTATAGATATTGGATCTTGCATAGCTAAAAATATTCCTAGCCTAGCTCTTTCATCAGTAGTCAAATTAAAATGCTTTTTCCTTCAAATAAAATATCTCCTCCAGTTACCTCATATTTATAATATCCTGTAATAACTTTTGACAAAGTACTTTTACCAGTACCATTAGGTCCCATAATTACATGAACCTCACCCTTATTTATATTAAGAGATAACTTATTTAAAATAACTTTATCTTCGTTTTTTACTTTAACATCTAAGTCCTTAATTTCTAACATTATCTCACCTCTCTTAAATTATAAAATAAATTTTGTACTTTTTTTGTAGAAATCTATAAAGCAATATTATTTTAACACTTTTTCACATTAAAAAAAAGGGTAAATAATTACCCTTCCTAAAAGCCTAAGCAACTTTTTTATAACCAAATACCGAAGTATTAGTATTATCTATCAAACTACTAAATTCATCAACAATCTTATTCATTGAATTCTTTAACTCATCATTAGCAGATTCTAACTCTTTATTAGTATTTTTCAATTCTATATTTTCTTTCTTCATTGAATTAATTTGTTTATCTTGAGCAGTATTCTTTTGTTCTAAAAGTTCTAATCTTTTATGCATAGTATGTATTTCTACTTTGCTAGACTCCAATTCACGCTTTAAATTGTTAATAATTTGATCTTTATCTCTTAACTCTTCTGCACTCTCATTTAATCTATTTTTTACAGCCCCAACGATTTGTGAAACAGTCGCTAATGTATCACCATCTCTTGAAGCGCTAGTCTCCGGAGTAAAGGCATAATCTTCCTCAGTAGAAGAGATATTCTCACTTGCATCATCAAAGAAATTAGAACTAGTCTCTTTAGCACTTTCCTCTGCCATACTTTCATTAATTAATTTAGGAGCACCATCCTTAACCTCATCAATACTATTTTCTGTAGTTAGAGTATCAAGAGGTTTTTCTTCTATATTAGTAAATCTTAATGATGGCATCTCAACAGGTTTACTTTCTATTGTATCATTTTCTACTGTATCACTTTATTTGGTACTTCTTCACTCTTATTTAAAGATTCCTTAACCCTAATAACTTCATCATTTACATTATTTGTATGTGCATAAATTCCCCCATCAGTTGTAACACCAACAAAACTAACATCACTACACAATAAAGAGAAAGTATTATTATCTATTTTATATATATCATTTTTACTATAAAAATCATTACAAACAAAATCTATATCAGTTCCACTAACTTTAGTAATACTGTTTTTTATTTCGTTAGCAACAGAGGCATTCTCTTGAGCCTTAATAGGATCACTCTTAATTTCTTCTATTTCATAAACACTACTAGCCTTATTACATGCATAATATTCATCGGTAATCTTTACAATACTAGAATTATTCATTGGTACTAATATTCTATCATCAAGGCTTATAACTCCTAACTAGTTTTATCAACTCTACCTAAAGCTTCCAAAACATTAGGAGTAACAACAAAATAAGGACTTTCCATCCCCGTATCAGAAACCAAATATAAAGGTTTATCCTTCAATTCATCAGATCTATTTTCCACTGGTTTTACAAAGATACATTTAGCAGTAGGATATCCCTCCTGACTAACATTACCTGTTGCAAACAAAATATTTTTATTTTCTACATTATTATTAATTGACTCATTCATCTTCTTAGCCACCACCTATTATCAACATGATACCACACTTTAAAAGTATAAACAATAAAATTATTTAAATTTATATAAATTATGTTAAAATAAAGTAGGAGGATATCATGAATAAAAAACAAAATACTTTAATAATCCAAATGGGAATATTTTTCTTAATTATCATTCTATCACTAGGACTAATAACAATAAACGAGATTAGTCCAAAAATGAAATTAAAAAAAGTAGACACCAAATTAAATGAATATATTAATAATAATTATAACAGCGTTATAAATGACATAAATATAGGAGACACAAATTCCAAGAAAATACCTATTCTAAAAAAATAACTAATAAAAAAAATAATGATTTATATTTTTACATAAAGTATAAGAACCAAAAAATAACTTCTACTTACCAAAAAGATTATGTAGAAGGAAAAACATTAAGTAACAATATTACCAAATATCTAAATAAAAATATAACCCCAAAAATCAATAAAGATACCCTAGGTATTGATAAAATATCTATTTCTTTTAATACAAAACTTAACAACTGCAATGACATTATAAAAGAAAGTCTATTAAAAAAAGAATACCAATTGCCTCTTTATACAATAAATATAACAAAAAAAATACCTCTTACAGAACACACTATCAATACGGAATTACAAAACTTGGATACTTACTTCAAACAAAATAATATTTTAGCTAAAGAATACAATTTAACATTTATAGATAATACAAATTATACAAATACCTTAAATATAATTATAAAATCTGATATAATTAAAGAAAATAGTCCAGTTATTAGCAATGCTATTATAAATAATAATAGAACTATTTTAAATAAATACAATGTTATTATAAAATATTTAAATTAAAGGAGATAAATATGAACGATTGCTTATTTTGTAAAATAATGAATGGTGAAATTCCCTCAAAAAAAATATATGAAGATGATAAGGTCTATGCTTTTTTAGATATTAATCCTAACAGTAATGGACATGTATTATTAATACCAAAAAAACATTATGTTACAGTTCTTGATATAGATAAAGACTTTATTGGCTATGCCTTAGAAGTAATACAAGAAAAACTATATCCACTATTAAAGACAAAATTGGGTATTGATGGCTTAACTATTAGTCAAAATAATTTTCTCGGTCAAGATGTTAAACATTATCACATCCATCTAATTCCAAGATACAACAAAAATAATCCACTAAAAGAAAAAATGGACGTAGAAAAAATCTATCAAAAATTAACTTCTAATAATTAATGAAAGTAAAATATCAGTAATAGTAATAATCAACATAATATTACTAAACCAAACTGGTATTTTTTTTAATACTTTATCAAAAAATGATTTTAAAACATAAAGAAATACAATAGACATTATGCCCCACACAAAACTTACTTCCAGACAAATATATTTTCCAAAGTTAAACTTCATATCTGAATAATTCCATAAAACTTGTGTACCAATTTTTCTAGGATAACACCAGATATCCCCTCTAAAGCAGTTAATACAACTATAGTTGTTATAAATACAAGAAAAATTTTTAATCGCTTTGATACTTTTATTCTATTAAAAATAAATCTCTCAATAATTATAATTATTATTACTCCTATACCATAAATAGGTTTAATTGGTTCGTAAAGTACATTCTTTAAAAATTTACCCTTTATTATTAAATGTAACAAATTTTCATAAATATATCCCAAAAAACTGTATAAATAAAAGGAATTTATATAATAATACATAAATATCACCTAATATTTATTATGCCAAGAAAAAAGAGCATTTATGCAATACTCTTAATAACTTAATAATATGTATTTTGAGCTGAGCAGCCTAAAATAATAGCAAGTAAGATATATAAAACTATTATAAATACATATCCATTACCGCTTCTTCTACAACAAGTTGTTGTAGTATTTGTTTCTGGACAAGACATTAAAACACCTCCCTTAAATGTATGCACCTAAAATAATTATTAATAAAATAAATAGTACTAAAACGATTGCAGATGATGAAACACAATTTCCCATATTCTTTCCTCCTTTTTATTGGTATTCACATTATTGTATGGCATTAGTTGAAAATATGTGATTAAACTGACCCAAATTATTGAAATTATTAATATTTTTATGTTATGATAAGTATGCACATAGGAGGACAATATGAAGAAAAAAATAATCTATGGTATCACTACTGTCTTGGCAATTAGCCTATTAACAGGATGTGGTGCTGCTAAATTAAAAAATGGTGAAGAGTTAGTAGCTAAAGTAGATAACTATAAAATATCAGCAGATGACTTATATAGTGAAATGAAAGGAAAATACGCTGTTAAAACATTAATTGATAATATAGATCATCAACTACTTGATACTACTTATAAAACTGATGAAACTGAAACAAAAGCTATCGAAAATCAAATAGAAGAAATTAAAAAAACATATGGTAGTAATGATCAAATATTTGAACAAATAATAAAGCAAGTATACAATGTTGAAAGTGTAGATGAATTGAAAGCAATGCTTTCACTAGATTATAAAAGAGACTTAGCTATCAAAGATTATGTTAAAGAAAAAGTAGTAACAGATGAAGAAGTAACTACTTATTATGATACAAAGGTAATTGGTGACGTTAAAGCTAGCCATATTTTAATAAAGCCAAATGCAAAAGATAGTGATTCAGAAGAAACTAAAACTAAAAAAGAAAATGAAGCAAAAAAGAAAGCCGAAGAAATCATTAAAAAGTTAGATAATGGCGAAGACTTTGCAAAACTTGCAAAAAAATATTCTGATGATAAAGGAACTGCCAGTAAAGGTGGAAACTTAGGATACTTCAACATGGATGATGACTTTGAAGAAAACTTTGTAAGTGCCGCTGCGGCATTAAAAAAAGGAGCATACAGTAAAGAACCAGTAAAAACAAAATATGGTTACGAAATAATTTTAAAGGTTGACGAAAAAGATAAAAAGAAAAAAGATGATTTAGAGTCAACAATCAGACAAACTCTTGCTGATGAAAAAATTAAAGAAGATTCAAGTACAACTACTTACTATAAACGTTTAAGAGATTGGCGTGAAAGTAAAGGTTTAAAATTTGAAGATAAAGAACTAAAGAAAATGTATGACAAATATATGAAAACCTTAACAAAAGAAGATGAAAATGAATAAAAGTACTAGTTAGTAGTACTTTTTTTATGTCTTAATTACATGTAAAAACCCTTTTGAGCCATTTTTTCTCTAATCTTATATTCAAGCTCCTGACCAGAGTACTTTTTAGAAAGCCTATTTTTAATTTTTTCATATTCCTTCTGCATAATTAATTTATCATCGGAAAAATTACTATTATCAATGGCACTATTAATATCTTCTCTATAAAAACCCTGCATTACTAAATCATTACCAATTTTTCTCTTTAAAAGAGCATTACTTTTATTATGATTTGCTCTAATCTGTTTATTGACGATTTTATCAATTTTTTCTCTTTGTATCTGTCTTGTATATTGTAACATTACTTTTTCGATAACACTCTGAGCTATTCCCTTCTGTTCAAGTTCCCTGCGGATCTTTCCAGGACCATAACATGTAGTCATAATTTTTAAATTAACATAACTATTAGCGTATGCCATATCATTCAAATATCCCTGCTTTTCTAATTGATCAAGAGCCCTGTTTATATCACTATTCTCATAGTCCAAACTGCCTAACTTCAAATAAAGTTCTTTTCTACTCTTAGCGCTAACTTTAATAAGCTTTAAAGCTCTGTAATAACAATCATAATATTTGTTATCTTTTTCAATTGAATTATAATCTATATCATTAATATTTTTAGTAATTAATAAATCATGAGCTAAAATTACTTCTTCATAAGTATCAACAATAACTCCATTATCTAACTCTAATTCATACATTCCATTTTTTTTCTTTTTATATTTCAAAATCTTCATATAATCACCACCATAAAGCACCCCGAATATATCATACAAATATTCGCCTGTCAATATAGTTTAATTAACAAAATAAGGAAAATCAATTGTTCCATCTCCACCGGCAATTAAAACATTATCTTTCAAATATAAAACTGGTCTAAAGTAGCGTTTTTCCAGTGTATTATCTGTTAAAACACGTCCAGTATCATCTATATAATACGTTTTACCTTTATCTCCTAATAACCACTCATTATAACCTGAATATAAATAACTACCTTTTCCATTACACTTGCTAACATCAGAAAAGCACAGTAAATTAACGCCATTAGAAAAAGTTGTTTTATAATCATTATAACTAAGTAATGTAAAATGCTCTAAAATACTATTATAGTAAACATCTTCTATTTTATTACTTAGTATTTCATAATTAATATCATTATATAAAACACTTTTTTTTAAAACATCATCTAAAACTATTTTAACTAACTTCTTTTTTTTACCATTTTGAACATCCACATTACAAATACCAATAATTCTCCATAACTGGCAATCGCCTAAACTATTTTTTCCACAATTAAAATAAAGATAATTATTACTAACATCTCCTATATATCTATAATCATTTTCAATTTTATACATTTGTTTTGCAGACTCAGTATCCTTGTAATATAAACTTGAATTAACAACCTTCATAGATAAAAAATCTTTTAAAGTTGCATTATTTTTAACATTATCATAAAAAAATCTTATATGGAGATGCTTACCCAAATTGTTTACAGTACTTTCTTTCTTAACCCAAATATGTATTTGCATTTTTTTCTTTTCACCTGGTTCTAACTTACCAGAAAAAGCAATATAATTATTTTTTTCTAAGTCTACAATTCTACCATTATTATTCCCTACCTCATAATTAATAAATTCATTAGAGATTATATTTTTAGAACAATTATCATTATCCATCATCAAATTATTAGGTTTTAAATAAATATTATACTTAACTGTATATTTATTATTATTATAAATAACAAAATCCTTAGTCATAGTATTTCTATCGCTAGAGATAATCATATCAAAATCATTATTATAATTATTAACATCCTTCTTATAATTCACTACACTAGCAAACAAACCTCGATTTTTATAGTTACCATAAAAATCTTTATAGTTATAATAAACTACCAATAAAATTACTACAAACATAAACATTAATGTCAAAGTTATCTCTAATTTTTTATTATATTTTCTCTTCATAAATAAATTATATCAAAAAAAAAGTAGACACATCTACTTTAATAAAAGAAAATTCGACAAATTACACCAAACAAATAATATCAATAACAACACCACTAATAACACCTATACCATATAGTAAAAATAATATTTTAAGATTATCATAAATATTTCTATTAACTCGAAACAAAACTAACAAACTAATTCCACTACCTGTTAAGAGACCACCAATCATTGAACCAAAAGATATAGCTCCTTTTAAATATAACTCTGTAATTACTAACTAGCACCACAATTTGGAATTAAACCGACAAGCGATGTAATAAAAGAACCAAAGAAACTATTTTTTAAAAACATCTTAGATAAAACATCAGAGCCAATAAAATGCATGATAATATTTAAAATTAAAGAAATGATAAATATAAAAAGAGTCGTCATAAATGTATGTTTTAATGTTGATTTTAAAATTCCGTGTTTACAATCACATTCTTCTTCATCACATATACTATAGTCAATTTGAGCTTTCTTTACTTCCTTTTTTCTTAATAAAAAATCAATAATAAATCCACAAAACATTCCTATTACAACTTTAAATAATAATATTTTTACAACTAAACCAATTTTTACTTGGTGACTTAATAATACTGGTAACATTTCATCACTTGTAGATAGATAAATTGCAATTAAAGTTCCCAATGTAACAATTCTAGTAGCGTATAAATTTGTTGCCATTACTGAGAATCCACATTGCGGAATAGCTCCTAATAATGATCCAAAAAAGGGTCCAAATCTACCTGCCTTACTAATAGCATTACGACTCTTTTTAGAAAGCTTATGTTCCATATATTCTATTAATAAAAAGGCAAGAAAAAGAAATGGTATCAATTTAAGTGTATCAATTAATGTATCTAATAAAACTTCATTCATCTTATCACCCTCAACAATTACTTCTAAAAGTATAACATTTGTTATTTTCATATGCAAGAAAAAAGAGTATTATAACTCTTCGAAATTAATATTAACATTGTTGTTTTCTTTCACAAACACCATTATTTATAGAATTAAACCCATTTCTATAAATTCGCGCTAATTCTCTTTTCTGATCTTCACTTAAAGACTTAGTATAATCATCATATGAATCAACTAATCCTTCGTGATAATCAACTATTTTTCCTTCTTTTATAAAAATTAAAACCGGAGTTGAAAAGATTTAGACACTGTATCTTTTCTTTTGTTTCCTATAATATTAATAACTTCTTTATATAACTCATTATCCTTACTTATATTATTAGAATCATAATAATAAACTATATCACAGTCAAATTCATTAGCGACATCAAATAAAACAGGAATAGCCTCCCTCGTAAATAAATCACTTTCATTTCCAAATAAAACTACTTCGGTTCCTTTTCTTAATCTCTCAACTACATCTGACTTTTTTAAATATATAATTGGATTATCTTTCGAAATATCTAAATTACGTAATTTATAACTCTTATTATTATATTTAATCATATTTCCATTATATTTTTCATAATTTTGTTTAAATTTAAGTGCATCTTTAGAACAATTTACCTTATTGTTATGATTATAAAAAACAACAATACCACCTATTATAAAAACAAATAATAATATTATTAGAATTAAAATATTTCTCTTCTTCACTGTAAAATCCTCCACCATCTATATATAAAATATATCACATAATATAAATTCTTGAAAGAAAAAAAGCACTTAAGTGCTTTTATATTATTTGTTTAACTCTTTTAATAAATCAATTACTTTATGCATTTCTAAATCATATTGAATCATTTCAAGTCCACCAAATTGTTTTAAGAAATCTTCTTTATCCATTTTGTACTTCTTAGCAAGTTCTTCAGCTTCTTTTGAAGCTTCTTCTTGAGATACTTCTATTTTTTCAAGATTCATAATTTCTTCAAGCATTAATCTATATAAAACATTTTGATATGCTTCTTTATCCATTTGTTTTCTTAAATCTTCTTCGCTAGATTTAGTAAATTGATAATATATATCAAGACTAATACCTTGCATAGCCATTTGTTGTTCAAAACGACCTAATAATCTAGTAGTTTCTTCATCAACCATTTCTTGTGGAATATCAACTTCTACGTTTTTAGCAACTTCTTCTAAAAGATGATCAATGTATTTATTTTCACTATCAGCTTCTTTTTGAGCTTTAATATTTTTTTCAACTTCTTTTTCTAGTGTTTCTTTAGAATGAACACCTTCCATTGCTAAATCTTCAAAGAATTCTTTATCAAGTTCACGAGTAACTTTTTCTTTAATTTCATTAACTTTTACTTTAAATATAACTGGTTGACCTTTTAAATCTTCAACACCATAATCCTCTGGGAAAGATACTGTTAAATCTTTTTCTTCTCCAGTCTTCATACCGATAACTTGTTCTTCAAATCCAGGAATAAATGTGTTACTTCCTATTTCTAATGAATAGTTTTCACCTTTTCCACCATCAAATGGTTTTCCATCTTTAAATCCTTCAAAGTCAATAACTGCAACATCGCCGTTCTTAACTTCTCCCTCTTTAGTTACTAGTTCAGTATATTCCTCTAATAAATGACCAATTTCATGATCTATTTCATCCTTTGTAACTTTTATTTCTTCTGGCTTATACCTAATCCTTTATAATTCTTAATTTTTACTTCTGGTTTAGTAATAATTTTAAATGTAAATTCTACACCCTTATCACTAATATCTTTAATATCAACAGAAGGTTGAACTACTGGTATTAAATTTGATTCTTCCATTGCTTTAGCATAAGCACTTTGTAGTACTTCTTCAGCAGCAAGAAAGAATAATGATTCTTTACCGTAATGTTTTTCATAAATATTTCTAGGTACTTTACCTTTTCTAAAACCATCTACCTTAGCGTCTTTTTGCTTAGATTTAAATGCTTTGTCAAGTGCTTCAGTCCATTCAACACCTTCAATTTTTACGATAACTTCATGGACGTTATTTTTCTTTTCAGTTTTTTTAGTTTCTTTTGTATTTGCCATACTATCCCTCCAACAAGACTTATTATACAGTAAAAAAACTTTTTCTACAAGAAAAAGTTATCACTAGCATTTATTTAACTATCCAAAAAGTCGGCATATCACGAAGTCCATCACGACCACCAGCAACTGGTTTGTTAATGATTTTATTATTTATAACAAGTTCCGTAGAACTACCTCCATCCATATTTGCAGCATTATAAGCTCCATACCTTTGCATAATATCTATTAAATCATTCATATCAGCACCAATACTAGTAGGAATTCTACCATTAATAACTAAAAATAACACAATTCCATCCTGTCTTTGACCAATAGCAGTACGAGGTGCAATACCCCAACCACCATTACCTAATACTTTAGAAGCCTCTCCATTAATTATCAAAAATGGACCAAACTCAACGGCATCACGAATTCCCATATTAAGAGCTTCACTCTTACTAAACTTTCCTAAAACAAGTTTGTTATCATTTGTAAAACCTACCATACCACCGCCTACATTAGCCTTGGCATATTCACTAACAACTTTACCATTTTCAATAACAATTCCATGAGGCAAAGCCCCATTACTATTCCAATCAGGATCATAAAAACCACCTGCATTCATTGCTACTACAGCACCATATCTTTTAGCTACATTATCAATAGCTTCACCTCGAACACCTAAATACCTAGTGTAGCGATTCCCACTCTACTAGGATCATATATAGCAACTAAATACCCTTGATAAGTCTTACCACTCACATTTATTACCTTATATAATGACTCATCTTCACTTCTATCTAATATTTGTTTTTCATATTCATTTTTATATGTTTTACTTTTCTTTTTTTTCTTAATATTAATTAAATTAATATCAGTTGATTTATCACCTTCTATTATCCCATTCTTCTTTAAAACCTTATCTATAGTTTTATCACTATAAAAAAATTTAGCAATATATTGATGAGATTTAGTAGTCATTGAAGACGTAATCAAAAAATCTCTAAATCCAGAATAAGGACCATAAAGCAAAAATAGAAAAGATATAACTAATACTAAAAAAATACTTCCAACTATTATAAAAATCTTTTTTAACTTCTTATTTTTCTTCTTCACTTCTATCACCACAATCTATTAAAATTTTAACATACTAATTATTATATTACAATTTAAAAAAAAACAGTACTTCTACTGTTCCTATGAGACAATAAGTATCACTATACCAATTAATATTACTAAAAACAAAATATTAACAACATATCGAAATCTATTATACCAACTGATATGATTGTCATTTTCAATATATTTAGTAATGTTATTTACGAATTTTTTATTATTAGATTTATATTTTTTGGGCTTAAAAGTACTAGCTTCTTTTAAAACTTCATCTAGTTTGTTAAAATCATCTAATTCTATTAAATACCCATCTTTAACAAATTCTCCTATAATTTGTTTTTGATGATCATTAGTATGTTCTTTGTATTTAGAAAGTCTAGCCGCAGCTATCACTGGTTTATTATATTTTAAAGCGTTTAAAATACTACCTACTCCACCATGAGTAATGACAATTCTTGCTTCCTTCATCAATTTATCAATTTCATCAGGTGTAGTCAAATCAAATATTTCCATATTTTTAGAATTATACTTTGTATAACCTGCTTGAACTACAACTTTTTCTTTGATATTTCCCTTCTTAATTTCTCTATCAATTGCTTTCAATAACCTAACAAAACTTTTATCCTGTGTTCCTAAAGTAACTAATATCATTAAAAAATCCAACCTCCAAACTTAGCTTTTGGATAAAGCTCAAGCATACTCTTCCATTGCACTACAAATAAGTCTGCTATAGGATAAATTAACTTACCAGTAATAGTTTTTGTAGTAATATTGGCAAAAGTTTCTATATAATAACTCTACTACCAAAAATTTTTCCAAAGTAACATATAGGACCTGCTGTATGTGTTCCAGTAGTAATAATGTAATCAGGATGAATTTTAAAGTATAAATATATAGATTTTATACAATTAAACAATAACTTAAAAATATATGAAAATAAATGATCTTTTGTTCCATACACTAAAAAACTTACTCTCTTACCATACTTATCACGAAGTGATAAATTAGATTTAGTTTTTTCTGTTACTATATAATATTCATATCTGTCGAAACAACTACTTAACTTCATCATTTCTGATAAATGACCACCAGTACTAGAAATAAATAATACTCTCTTTTTTTTCATTACACTCACTTCTTTTCTATCAACTTAAACCAATCTTCACCTACTACATCAACACTATATTTTTGAACACTAACACGCGCTTGCTTTCCAATTTTTTTTCGAGTTTTAGCATTATCAATCAAATCCTTAACTTTTTTAACATATGCATCTCTATTTCTATGTTTAATGAGATATCCATTATATCCACTAACAATAATTTCATTGGCACCCTCTGCTGACGTAAATGCAATACAAGGTAGTCCAACACTCATTGCTTCTAATAAAACAATTCCAAAAGATTCAGTAAAAGAAGTCATCAAATATATGGACGACTTTTCTAACAAGTCATAAATATATTCTCTCGTTCTAAATCCATGCAAGGTAACACTTTCTTCTAAATGATTATCTATAATATAATTAGATAATACTTCTCTTTCATCACCATCACCGACAATATCTAAAACCCAGTTTGGATATTTTTGATGAATAATTTTAAAAATTTTTAGTAAATCTAAAAACCCTTTTTCGGCAGATAACCTTCCCACAGAAACTAATCTACATTCATCAAGTTTAGAGAAATTTTCAGGAATATTTTCTATAACATTAGGGATAAAAACACACTTACAATTATATTTTCTCATATTATCCTTATAAAATTTCTGTAAGGATTCGGATACCAAAACCAAATAATTAAGTTTACTACATGATCTAATAATTTTTTGAGCATAATCCATATTACCATGATGATGATTATGTTCCCACCCTATTTTAACAACAGATGACATACCATATCTACCCAACCACTCATCAAAGATATCCCTAGTGGAAATTATAACGTCTGAATCACAATTCTTAATATAATTTATAGTTTTAATACGACGTAAATTAAGTATTTTAATTGATTTTATTCCTTCTTTAAACATTTTAAACACATGATGACTTTTTAAAGCATTTCTAAACTCATTCTTATTTGGACCACAATTTATTAAGTACTTAACATCAACTCTATCATCAATACAAAAGAAGGTTTATCATATAATTTATAAACAGATACAATTTCTACCATATATTTTTTACACAAGATATTAGCTAATGAAACAACAGATCTTTCTATTCCTCCAAAACCAAGATGTAATGATAAAATTGTTATTTTCTTCATAAAATCACCTAACATAATTATATAACAAAAAAAAAAGAAGGTCAAAGCCTTCTAATCTAATATATTTTTAAGTACTATAGTCTTAGTTCTAGACATTTCCTTTAAAGTAGTTGAAACTCCCTCATTTCCAATACCTGAATGTTTCCAGCCTCCAAAAGGCATTTCAGCTGAACGGAAGAAGCTTGCACCATTAATAACAGCACCACCAACTTCTAAACTATTGGCAACCTTAAAGGCATTTTTCATATCTCTTGTAAAAATACAACCACATAAACCATAACTTGACTGATTTGCTATTTCAATTGCTTCATCAATATTTTCAAAAGTACAAACAGGAATAACCGGTCCAAATATCTCCATATCCTTCATAACATCCATATCTTTAGTTACGTTATCGATAATGGTAGGTTCAAAGAAAGCACCCTTTCTTCTTCCACCAACTACAATATTAGCCCCTTGAGATACTGTCTCTTTTACTTGATCAGAAACTCTAATAGCCGCATTTTCGTTTATTAAACATCCTATATCTGTACTTTCATCAAGTGGCATGCCGACTCTTAATGTAGAAATTTTTGCAATCGCTTTTCTTATAAATTCATCTTTTATATCTTATGAACTAAAAATCTTTTACTAGCACAACACACTTGTCCAGTATTATATAAACGACCCCATACTAATTCTTCAACAGCTAAATCAATATCGCCATCTTTATCTAAGATGAAAGCATCATTTCCACCTAATTCAAGCATCACGTGAGTAATATTTTTACTAGCATTTCCCATAACTTCTGCTCCTACTTTAGTAGAACCAGTAACACTGATAAGATTTACATCTGGATGCATCGCTAAGGCTTCACCAACAATTGGACCATCTCCAGATACACAGTTAATAACGCCGTTTGGAACACCAGCTTCTTGCAATAATTCACAATATCTATGTAAAGTTAATGGATTATAAGTAGAAGGTTTTACAATAACTGAATTTCCCATCACTAAAGCGCTTGGAACTTTTTGCCCAAATAAATCACTAGGAAAGTTAAATGGTATTATACATGCTACTACACCCAAAGGAGCTTGTACGGTAAACTGAATTGTTTTTTCTTGACCAGGCTCACTACCGGCAGGTATAACATTACCATAATCATGTCTTGCCTTTTCAACGTAGCTACTTACAAACATTTTCATATTACCAATTTCGGCTCTAGCCTCCTTAATTGGCTTACCAGTCTCGTTGCATAATAAAGTAGCTAATTCCTCTTTTTTCTCTTCTACTAGACTAGCAAACTTAAGTAATATTTCTCCCCTTTCATGAATAGATACTTTTCCCCATTCTTTTTGAGAATTTTTTGCTATTTTAACAGCAATATCAACATCTTCCACTGTTGAATTTGGAACTGTATCAATCACCTCTTTAGTAGCAGGATTTATTACTTCTATTACTGCTCCATTAGAAGCATCTAGTTTTTCTCCTCCAATTAAATTTTTCATCTTTTATCCCTCTATTCTTTTCCAAACCCTGTAAATGAAAGCATTAATCCACCACATGTGTTGGCAGAATGTTCTCTATAACCATATTCACCAAATGTAAATATACAAATAAATGGAACACCTTTTGCCTCTTTTACTAATTGTTTATGAACTTCTTCTAAACGATTACCAATGCCCAGCTTTCTTCCACCGCAATGTACAAGGAAATAAGCTCCCGGTTCAGTAGTTAACTCCTTACGAACACGTTTAAGTGTATCACCTGTAGAATTAATTAATTCATCAACAGTAGCTTCCATTTGAATTACTGTAGTACCAGGCACTAATTTATTACCTAAGTTCATAGTATCATTTGTGTTACCAACCATAGGATGACGAATAACAGTTAAATTTCCTACTTGATCCTTTACACCTAATGGTTTACAAATAGATTCAACTAATAAATTAGTTCCTCTTAAATCATTAACGCTCTTACCGATCCATTCACCATATTTCTTAAGAGCTTTAACACCATCAATACTTACTAAATTACGATCATCATTAACTTCTGTAACGATTCCCATATTCTTAGTTTCACGATATGCTCCAGTATACTCAGTAACAATATCATTAGCTGTATAGAAAAATGCAACTGCAACTCCATCAGAGAATACCTTTTCATCACAAATAATTTTCCATTTTCCTTCAACTGTATCATCAGCTGCACTACCACCAAAGAAAGGAACACGACCAATAACATCTTGAATTCCCATCAAGTAATCCTCTTCCTCTTTTGGAGATGCTACCATATAAAAGTATGATGGTGCAATATTCATACCAGCTTTATTAGCCGCTTCCATTGCTACCTTTCTACCTATTAATCTGGCATTCTTTCCTGCTTCATGACAAGCAACACCAACAGTTAAGTTAACATCAGACATACTCATCATACCTGCAAAACCTTTTTCACTAGCAACAATTCCTTCTGGAACCATAATAGCACCTGAAGAAGTACAACCAATTAAAGGAATATCAGTAACACTTCTAACCCCTTTTACAACTTCCTTAACATTTGAAACACATGAAGTATAAAGAAAACCAATTTTTGAACTACTTCCTATAATAGCATTTTTTGCTGTCATAACACCTGAAGTAAAACTATCTTCATTCATGCTATAACCAACTTTAGATCTTAACATATCACACCTTCTCCTTCTTATTTCTATTTATTCATAAGCCTCTTGATATAGGGCTAATATATCTTGTTCAGTTACATTACGTGGATTACCAGCTGTACACCATCATCAATTGCTTGATGCGCAAGCATTGGTAAATCTTCCTTTTTTATTCCAATTTCTTTTAATGTTTGAGGAATTCCAATCTTTATAGCTAAACTTCTAACAGCATCTACCACTTTATCAACTGCTTCATCATCAGTTAAATTATCCATATCTAGCCCCATTGCTCTACCCATATTTCTAAATAAATCCGGACATATTTTTCCATTAAATTTTAAAACATGAGGTAGTAATAAAGCATTAGCCAAACCGTGGGGAGTATCAAAGAATGCCCCAAGTGAATGAGCCATTGAATGAACAATACCTAAACCTACATTGGAAAATCCCATACCAGCTATATATTGACCATATCCAACATTATCAATAGCATCTCTATCTTTCAAATTAACTGCCTTTTCCAAATTTTTATAAATAAGTGCCATGGCATTCAAATGGAACATATCAGTCATTAACCACGCTGCTTTAGTTGTATATCCTTCCATAGCATGAGTTAAAGCATCCATTCCGGTAGACGCAGCTAAACTTTTTGGCATTTTTTCCATCAAGTCCTGATCAATAATAGCTACTATTGGAATATCATGTGGATCAACACACACCATTTTCTTTGGTCCTACAGGATTAGTAATAACATAATTTATTGTTACCTCTGCTGCAGTACCAGCCGTTGTTGGTAAAGCTATAATAGGCATACCAGCATTTTTTGTTTCAACAGCCCCATCCAACGAAATAACATCAAAATGTTCAGGATTAGTCATAATAATACTAATTGCCTTTGCAGTATCTATAGCACTTCCGCCACCTACCGCAATAATAACATCAGCCTTACTATTACGGCAGAAAGTAACTCCTTCTTGAACATTAAGAGTAGTTGGATTAGGCTTTATATCAGAATAAATCTGATATGAAAAATCATTTTTATCAAGAACATCTGTAACTAAATTAGTCACATGTGCATCAAGTAAATTTTTATCAGTTACAACTAAAGCCTTAGTGAAATTTCTATTTCTTAACTCAGTAATAACATTCTCTCTAGCACCACGACCAAAATAAGAAGTTCCATTCAGAATAATTCTATTTCCCATTTATCCTCCTATTATCTTACCTTAAAGTATACCACAATGAAAAAGGAAAATAAATACATTAAAATGAAATAACTTGTAAAAAACGTAAAATAAAAAGAACTAATATAAAATAGTTCTAAAATATTAAATTAATTTATCATTAGATTTACTATTAAGTGATAAATCAGCAATCCGACCATCTTTATAAGCAAAGTATCCAGCAGCAGCAACATTGCGGCATTATCTGTACAATATTGCATCGGTGGAAAAGACAAATCAACATGTAAAACTTCACACATTTTTGTAAGATTTTCCCTCAAACCTTTATTAGCTGCAACTCCACCGGCCACTATCAATCTATGAATATTTTCATTCTCAATAGCCTTTTTAGTTTTGTTTACTATTTCTTCGACAGCTACTTTTTGAAATGATGCTGCTAAATCATCTTTCCTTATTATCATTCTACGTTGTTGTTCATTATGAACTAAATTTATAACAGCACTCTTCAAACCACTAAAGGAAAAATTATATGAATTATCATTCAAAGGAACTGGTAATTTATAAGTAGCTTTACCCTTATGAGCTAAAGCATCAAGTTTAGGACCTCCTGGATATTCTAATCCTATAACTCTAGCAGCTTTATCATAACATTCGCCAATAGCGTCATCCAAGGTACCACCTAGCTTTTCAAAATGATAATGATCAGACATTTTAATTAATTCTGTATGACCACCACTTACAACTAAGGCTAATAACGGAAATTTAAGCTCCTTTACTAAACTATTCGCGTAAATATGGCCTGCAATATGATGAACAGGAATCAATGGTTTATCATAAATAAAAGATAATGTTTTAGCTGCTTCAACTCCGACTAAAAGAGAACCAATAAGTCCTGGACCATACGTAATCGCAATAGCATCGATCTCATCAAAAGTCATCTGTGCCTTTTCCAAACATTCCTCAAGTACAAAGGTAATGTTTTTAACATGATTTCTACTAGCTATTTCAGGAACAACACCACCATAGTTTTTGTGAATATCAATCTGAGATGAAACAACAGTTGCTATTTCTTCACATCCATTTTTAACAATAGAACAGCTAGTTTCATCACAACTACTCTCAATTCCTAAAATATACATATCTTTCATAAATTAATCACCTTCAAATTTTCTTTCCATTAAAATTCCATCAATCCCATTATAATAGTTCTTTCTTATACTAACTGATTTAAATCCAAATTTTTGGTATAAATGAATTGCAGAAAAATTATCAATTCTTACTTCCAAAGTAATATCATAATTACCTAAATTAACAAGATAGTCTAACAAACTAGAACCTATTTTTTTATTGCGATACTCTTCTAAAACTTCAAATTGATTAATTTCGATTCGATCATAAATTAAACTATAATATAAATAGCCTAAAATAATACCATTATTTTTATAAACAACAAAATGTGCAAAAGGATTACTATTAAACTCGTTATCCACATATTCTGTGGACAAAATAGGAGAAAGAAAAGAACTATTCGTTATTTCTTCAATCATATATTTGCAATTTTTTCTTCCGCTTCTGTCAATTTTAAATAATTAGGATTAACAGAATGAGGATTAATAGAATGATTGTTCTCATTTTTCTTAATAATTTTAAGCATATTAGGAACATAAGGAACTGTTTTAACATCAGTATTAATATCATCATTAGTTATAATCAAACAACTACCTAATTCCGACATTTTTTGTTTCAATATATCCAAATTAATGTGTTGAGGTTCCAATACCACGTTATAAGAGGTATCATAAATAGCTGCATAAACAAAATTTCTACGTGCATCAATAATTGGAACAATATATTTAAAAGATGTTGCTTTAGTAGAACATGCCATAGCTTCTAAGCTTGAAACACAACAAATATCTTTCTTTAAACCCCAAGCATAAACTTTTGCAATCGTGATTCCAACTCTAATACCAGTAAAAGAACCAGGACCATTCACAACTATTATTTTATCTATATCCTGAGGCTTCATATTAATTTCTTTAAACATATTTGAAATTTTTACAAGTGTTATCTTGGATAGATCATGATCCAATTCTTCAGAAGTAGAAGTTAACAATTTACCATTATTAGAAATTGCTGAATATAAAAAATTAGAAGAAGTATCTATATATAAGCATTTCATAGAACAGCCTCACATAATTCGTCATACTTAGAGCCATGAGGAATTATAGAGATAACCCTTTTCTCTTCATCCACTATCTTGAATTTATATCTAATCTATTTTTAGGTAAATAATCAGTAATAGTTTCAGACCACTCAATAATACAAATACCACCTTTTTTATAGTATTCCTCAATACCTAAATCATCAACTTTTCCATCAAGTCTATAAACATCCATATGATAAAGTGGCATTTCTCCGGAAGTATATTCTTTAATAATATTAAAAGTGGGAGAAGTCACACTTTCATCAACCTCAAGAGCTTCAGCAAAACCTTTGGTAAAAACTTTTTTCCACTACCTAAATCACCATCTAAACATATAACCATGTTTTTAAATTTTTCAGATTCTATGTTCTGAGCAAGTTCAATAGTATCCTGTTCATTATATGAAGTTATTTTATAATTCATTTTAATCACCATAATAATTATAGCCAAAAAAAAAGAGTAATACAACTCCAAACATAATAATTTACATCTTTTTTTATTTGCGTGTAAAATTATAAATAAACAAAAAAAATTCTTGGCAATGTCCTATTTTCGCATACACTATCGTCGGCGATGAAAGGCTTAACTTCTGTGTTCGGGATGGGAACAGGTGTACCTCTTTCTCCATTATTACCAAGAAAATTATTAGAGAAAATAATTCTCTGAAAACTTAGATATCGTGTTCATCAAATTAATTAATAGGATTAAATCCTCGATCTATTAGTACTGGTCTC
>ERZ859980.126-NODE-126-length-54348-cov-1.993038_pt1 | contig 54348 bp, 56 predicted proteins | sample MGYA00509984_ERZ859980 | MGnify/ENA primary metagenome ERZ859980 (study PRJEB30046, sample SAMN00715173) | human gut metagenome | study: EMG produced TPA metagenomics assembly of the A metagenome-wide association study of gut microbiota in type 2... | reverse complement strand
GGTTGATTTTATGGTTAAAGAAAATTTTATTTATGTGGGTATCGATTTACACAAAGAAACCCACACAGCAGTTATGATTGACTGCTACAATCAAAAGCTTGGAGAGATTACTTTTCCAAACAGACCAGCCGATTTTCCTAAGCTGGTAACAAAGGTTAAAAAATGTAATACTGATGCAAAAGAAGTAGTCTATGGTCTGGAGAATGCTTATGGTTACGGCAGACCTTTAGCGGTGTGGCTGATTGATATTTGTCCTTTTTTGGCAATGAAATATATGGAATTGATCCAGAGGATGATTCAGGAATATTAGAAGGGAATTCGGTTGCCTATGCACTGAATGACAGAGAAGAATATAATTTACCCGAGGAATGGATACCTATATACGATTTTGGTGATGGAAATATGGCATATTTAGATTATTCTTCTCTAAATGCGGAGAAAGAACCTGATGTTATCATGGCATTTTATAATGGGGATAAGTATGAAACAGTTGAAAAATTAGCTGAGGACCTAGGAGATTTCATATTGCAGTTAGTGCAAGAACAGATAGGGGATCAAAAGTAAGCAATGTAACAGAGTGCAGGTAAGAACATGAAAAAGAAAATTGTGCCATTGGTTGGTTCGCTTATAGATTTATATTATTATTTATTTGATATGACGGGTGACGGAATTACTGATTTGTGTATATCGGATGAGAGAGAGTTTGTTTATGTAATAAGTTATGATGAGGAAAAGAAAAGACTGACATTGTGGAATGGATTTGATTCCACATGGATCAAACTAAATGGTACATGTGCGGTCAGGTGGGATCGGGAAGGAATAAATCAGATTTATTATGAGTTTGATCCAAATGGTGAATTACTCAGAATGACAGGATTTATGGAAAAAGAATTCCTCAATAAAGAAACTCAAACAGGGGAAACGGCATATATAGTTTCAATGCCATGCTATGAGGGAAATATAGATTCCGAAGAAAAATGGAGAATGATGCATGATCAGGCATATTATGTAAAAGACACCGGCTTTTATTATTTTCGGGTTACACAAGATCAGTATGATCGGTTGACGGAGGCATATTTCCGGGCTGAAATGGAAGCCACTCATAATATTAAAAAGGTAAGATACACTTATGATGAAGTGATTAGTGATCTTGAGTGATTAAAATATGCATTTTGCAGGAACGATGTACAGGTTATAATAGCAGAAAGAAGGAGATCAGATGGACTTAAATATTAATTCACCGGCATATTATACCAAGGAGTATGGTGTTGACGATGACATATATTGGATGTGCCGAGAACTGTCAAATTATGTCAGGGAGAAGAAATATAGTGATGCAATAAATATTATTGGCATAGTACCAATCGTTGCACCGGCAGCTGTTTTGGAAAAAGGGCTTTGTAAAGCTCATAAGAGGTGCGAACTTAAATCTGGTTTTGCCTCAGTAAGTCTATTACGATTTAAACCTATATATTCCAGCGTTGTACCAAAAGAAGGGCATAGCCAACGACTTTATCGTTGCTGTGCCCTTCCCTTAAAAATATTTACTCTGCCAGTTCTTCCCATTGTTCATATAATTTTTCCAATTGTTCCTGGCAGGCTGCCTGCTCTTTAGTCAGCTCCTGCAATTTTGCTACCTGGGTGCCGATGGAGGGATCGGACATTTCGGTGTCGATCTCGGAGATGCGGGTTTCCAGTTCGGCAATCTTTTCTTCGCATTTTTTCAGGTCGTTTTCTTTTTTTCGGAGTCTTGCCTGTTCTTCTTTCTGGGCTTTCCAGTCCAATTTGACTTCGGATTCTGCAACCTTAGCGGCAACTGTGTTATCTGCGTCAGCACTCTGTGGAACACTGGCTTCTATTGCAGCCATCACGGTGTCGTGCTTTTCGAGATAATAGTCATAATTTCCAACATAATTTACGAATTGTCCCTCTGTCAGATCCAGGATCCTGTGGGCGGTACGGTTGATAAAGTAACGGTCATGGGAGACATACAATATCGTTCCTTCGTAACCGTTCAGGGCATCCTCCAGAATCTCCTTGGACATGATATCTAAGTGGTTCGTCGGCTCATCCAGGATGAGGAAGTTTGCGTTGGAGAGTACCAGCTTGGCGAGAGATACACGACCGCGCTCGCCGCCACTCAGATCACTGATACGCTTGAAAACATCCTCCCCGGTGAAGAGGAAAGCCGCCAGCACATTGCGGATCTGGGTATTGTTCAGGTAGGGATAATCGTCGGAGATCTCTTCGAACAATGTCTTGTCACTGTGCAGGACATGATGCTCCTGATCGTAATAGCCGATCTCCACATTGGAACCTAATCGGAAGGTACCCTGATCTGCAGGAACGAGACCGTTTAAGATCTTAAGCAGAGTGGTCTTGCCGCTACCGTTGTCACCGATGATCGCCACATGTTCGCCGCGTTTGATCTCGAAATTGACATCCGTGAAGAGCTTATGGGAATCAAAGCTTTTGGCCAGATGCTCCACAGTCAGCACATCATTGCCACTTAAGATCCGGGGCGTCAGTGTCAGCTTCATATCCGTGCGGACCTCGGAGGGTTTTTCGATGACCTCGATCTTGTCCAGCATTTTCTCACGGCTTTCCGCCCGTTTGATGGACTTTTCCCGGTTGAAGGATTTTAATTTTTCGATGACCTCTTCCTGATGTTTGATCTCACGCTGCTGGTTCATATAGGCATTCCAGGCAGCAATGCGCAGCTGTTCCTTTTTTACGGCATAATCGGAGTAATTGCCCATAAAGGTTGTAGCCTTGGACTGGTCGATCTCGATGACTTTCCCGGCGATCCGGTCCAGAAAATACCGGTCGTGGGAGACGATGAGAACGGCTCCCTTGTAATTCAACAGATAAGTCTCCAGCCAGGCGATGGAATTCATATCTAAGTGGTTCGTCGGCTCGCCAGGATGATGAGATCAGGGTTCTGTAACAGAAGCCGTCCTAACGCCACACGGGTCTTCTGACCGCCAGAGAGTGTGGCAACCGGCTTGGAGAATTCATCTTCGGTAAATCCCAGTCCCTTTAACACACCGACCAGCTCACTGCGGTAGAGATAGCCGCCGCCGGTCTCGAAAGCATGGGTGAGAGAGGTGTACTGCTTCATCAGGTCTTCCAGCGCATCTCCTTCGGCATGCTTCATATTGTTTTCACATTCCTGGATCTTTTCTTCCAGGCGCAGCAGATCCGCCTTGACAGATAACAGTTCCTCGTAAATGGTGTGAGAGGTATCCACAGTGCTGTTCTGTGCAAGGTATCCCAGGGTCTTGTCCCTCGCCAGAACCACCTGCCCGTCATCGGGAGTCATTTCCCCTACGATGATGCGGAGCAGTGTCGTTTTCCCGGCACCGTTGATGCCCACGATGGCAGCTTTTTCATGATCCTCTATATGAAAAGAGACATTTTTCAATACCTGATTTTCTACAAATGCTTTTGAAATATTCTGACAAGATAATATCATGGTAGTAAGTATCCTTTATTTCCAGCCCACGGAGACCGGGCTTTTTAAATTTTATTGTAACGAAAAGAAGAAAACCTGTCAATTCATTGACAAGTTTTTAACATATGGTGTATACTAAAAAAATCGGAGGTGAAAGTATTGGAAGTAAAAGAAATTTCACAGGCTGTGATTGGCAGACTGCCCAGATACTTTCGATATTTGGGGGAACTTAAGGATGAAGGTGTAGAACGTATCTCTTCACAGGAACTTTCCGGACTGATGAAGGTGACCGCATCCCAGATACGTCAGGATTTTAATAATTTCGGCGGTTTCGGCCAGCAGGGCTATGGATATAATGTAGAATCTCTGTATCGTGAGATTGGTAAGATCTTAGGACTGGATAAGCAGCATAATTTCGTCATCATTGGAGCAGGCAATCTGGGAAGAGCGCTGGGCAATTATATGAACTTCGAGCGTCGTGGTTTTATTTTCAAGGGAATGTTCGATGCGAACCCGGAGCTTGTGGGGAAGGATGTCCGTGGTGTGAAGGTTATGCCCATGGATCAGCTGGAATCCTTTATCCGGGAGAATGACATCGATATCGCTGTGCTGACGATTCCCAAGACCAGTGCTGTGGAAGTGGCAGATAAGCTGGTGGCTAACGGGATCCGTGCTATCTGGAATTTCGCTCATGTGGATCTGAATGTTCCCGAGGGAATTCAGGTGGAGAACGTGCATCTGTCCGACAGCTTAATGAAGCTATCCTATAATATTAACCGTTACAGTTCAGACATGAAATAAGCAAGCGTATGATTGCTTATTTCATAGGCGGAGTGTCTGAAAATGAATAAAAGGAAAAGTCGCAGGGCGATGACGGATGCGAAGCAGCCGCTTTTATGAATTTCAGCGCACCGAGAAATAATACAACATGAAGTAAGGCATCAAAGGAGTGATATTATGGGCAACGGTAACGCAGAAGAAAATGCACAGGACCGACAGGCTGCTTTCAAAAATGCATTGACGGGAAAGCATCTGCCCGTACTCACCCTGGATAATAAATGGTATCGGTTGTTGAATAAGACCGGTTCCGTTCCGCTAAAAGAAACGGAAGATGCCCTGAATCAGCTGTTGAAACGACAAGGTAAGCTCAATACCGAGTCGAAGGATATCCGGAATCTGAAAAAGAAGCTGATGAAAGAGATCGTCCCTATGGTGGATGAGGCGGAACAGCAGGGCGAAAACAGTAAGCTGAACAAACAGATCGAGGATCATAAGCGCCTGATCGAGGAATGCAATGAGAAGCTGGAAGCATACGAAGATGAGTTAAAAGATATCCCCAGAGAGATCGAAAGAATAAATCTTCAGCTTATGATGTTTACTATGGACTGCTGCTATGATATTATGAAGGATAATGACAAACAGATCAAAGAGACTGCGGAGTGGGTGGGTGCGATCCGTATCGAACTGAAAAAACGTCTGATCGAAAAACAGCAGATGGAACAGCAGAATCAGGAGATCTACAACTACATGCATGATATTTTTGGTGCAGAAGTGGTCAATCTGTTTGACATGAAATATAATCCGGAGCAAAAATAGTATGAGATATCTGGTAACTGCACAGGAAATGAAGCAATACGATAAAAATACCATAGAGTACCTCGGCATCCCGGGGCCGGTTCTGATGGAAAGAGCGGCTCTGGCTGCGGAGGATTTTCTGAAAGAGCGCTTTGATGCCGTGAAGGAACGGACAAAAGTGCTCATTTTTGCTGGTATGGGAAATAACGGAGGAGACGGTCTGGCTTTGGCGAGACTTCTTGCGGCGGACGGTTATACGGTAGCGGTACGACTTGTGGGAAATCCGGAGAAAGCCACAGAGCAATGGAAGAGCCAGTGGCAGACCCTGCAACATTTTCCGGTGAAGACAGACAGTAATACGCAGGCAGATGAATATAATGTGATTGTAGATGCCTTGTTCGGTGTAGGATTGAGCCGCCCGGTGGAAGGCATCTATGCGGAAGCCGTAGAAGAGATGAATGTGGCGGAAGGATTTAAGCTGGCACTGGATGTTCCCAGTGGGATCTGCTCGGACACCGGACGGGTGCTTGGTTGTGCTTTCCTGGCAGATGCAACGATTACTTTTGGTTTCTGCAAGAGAGGCCTTGTAATGTATCCGGGAACCGATTATGCCGGGCAGGTACACATTGCAAATGTGGGGATCGGACCGGAGAGCTTTCTGGGACAGAGCCCGGAGATGTATACTTATGACAGCTGTGAACAGCATCTGCCGGACAGAACATCCTCCGGGAATAAGGGAACCTTCGGCAAAGCACTGTTGGTAGCAGGGAGCGACGGCATGGCCGGTGCAGCAATCCTGGCAGCAAGAGCAGCGTATCGTACCGGAGCCGGTATGGTAAAAGTCATCACCGCAGAGGAGAATCGGCAGATCTTACAGCAGGGAATTCCGGAAGCTTTGTACGGATCCTGCAGACAACTGTCTGAGAGCCTGGAATGGGCGGATGTCATTGCTATCGGTCCCGGCATCGGCAGAGAGGAACAGGCACGGGAATGCCTGAAAAAAGTAGTGGAAAAGAGCAGAAAGCCATTAGTGCTGGATGCGGATGCACTGAATCTTCTGGCAGAAGAAAACGGTAAGGCATTGGAAGAGAAGCTGCATACCCAGGGAGCAGAGGGCAGAGTTATCATTCTGACTCCACATGTGGGAGAATTGTCCAGACTGCTTGCGAAGACCATCCCGGAATGCAAGAAGGAGCTTCCGGAGTGTGGCAGAGAACTGGCAGAACGGTTTCACGGTGTGGCGGTTGCCAAGGATGCAAGAACGATTGTATGTAAAGAACAGGGAGAATTTTATCTGAATACTACAGGCAACAGCGGTATGGCCACTGCGAGCAGCGGAGATGTCCTGACGGGTGTGATCCTGGGACTTTTAGCTCAGGGTATGAATGCAAGTGATGCAGCTGTGAACGGTGTGTATCTCCATGGCAGAGCCGGTGAGCTGGCGGCAAAGCTCCATACGGAGTATGGGGTAATGGCGGGAGATATTGCGGATTGCCTGATGAAAGACTATGATGAGAAAGAAAGTGTGAAGAAATGACAAGCAAACTACAGGAAAAGATGAATTCCTACCAACGGGTATGGGCGGAAATAGATCTGGATGCCATTTGGGAGAATATGATCCATATGAAGGAAAATATTGCCCCGGAGACGAAGATACTGGCGGTCATAAAGACGGACGGTTACGGACACGGCGGTGTTCCCATTGCCAGAATGCTGGAGGATGTGGATTTTATGTTCGGCTATGCGGCAGCTACCTACGAGGAGGCACATGTCCTCAGGGAAGCCAGTGTGAAGAAACCGATCCTGATCCTGGGATATACTTTTCCTTATTGTTATGAGGAAATGATCCGGGAAGAGATCCGCCCGGCAGTGTATCGCAGGGATACCGTGGAAGAACTGGCAGAGGCCGCAGCAAAGGCCGGTAAGAAAGCCAAAGTGCATATCAAAGTGGATACCGGCATGGGAAGGATCGGTATCACTCCGGATGACGAAGGGCTGGATTTTGTAAAATTTGTCATGGAACATCCCGGACTGGAAGTGGAAGGTATCTTTACCCACTTTGCAAAATCGGATGAAGCGGATAAGACTTCTGCCAACCATCAGCTGGAACTGTTTCAGAATTTTATTGATAGAATACAGTCGGAACTGGGACTGGAGATTCCGGTAAAGCATTGTTCCAACAGTGCGGCAATTCTGGAAATGCCCCAGGCCAACATGGATATGGTACGGGCGGGAATCACGACCTACGGTTTATATCCTTCCGAAGAAGTAAGTAAGGATATTGTACCTCTGCGGGCTGCAATGTCTCTCTACAGTCATATCATTTACTGCAAGACGATCCATGCGGGGCAGAGTGTCAGCTACGGAGGATTGTTTACCGCAACAAAAGATACCAGAGTAGCCACCATCCCTGTAGGATATGGAGACGGGTATCCCAGAAGCCTGTCGGGAAAAGGCTACGTGCTGATCCACGGGAAAAAGGCCCCCATCCTCGGAAGGGTCTGCATGGACCAGTTCATGGTGGATATTTCCGGAATTCCCGGAGCCATGGAGGGCGATAAGGTGACGCTCCTTGGCGCGGATGGTCAGGAGCGGATCACGGCGGAAGAACTGGGAGAACTTTCCGGTAGATTCAATTATGAGTTTGTCTGCACACTGGGAAAACGAATTCCCAGAGTCTACCGTCGAAATGGTGAGATCACAGAAGTAAAAGATTATTTTGAAAATTTCTGACGGATCTAAAGTGTTCGTATAACTCCGGAAGAATCGGCAATACTTATGTTAAATCGCTGATGAAGGAGTAGAAATGAGAAGAGGAGATATCTATTACGCAGATTTGAGACCGGTCATCGGCTCGGAGCAGGGCGGCATCCGGCCGGTGCTGATCATCCAGAACGATGTGGGGAACAAACACAGTCCCACCGTGATCTGCGCTGCAATCACCTCAAAGATGAACAAGGCGAAGCTGCCTACGCATATTGAACTGAATGCCCGCCGCTACGATATGGATAAAGATTCCGTAGTGCTGCTGGAACAGCTGCGCACCATCGATAAAAAGAGGCTAAAGATAAGGTATGCCATCTGGACGGAGACATTATGCGGAGAGTGAACCGGGCACTGAAAGTCAGCCTGGAGCTGGATACATAGCCCGATGCATAGTGTATCCGAAAATAGGATAAAATACGAAAGGATGAAATAAAATATGGACATGAGTGGGCCTGTGGCCATTTTTCTCTTTTTCCTGCTGTTGCTGGTGGATATGTTTTTCTATGGATTTGATGCCGCCATCGACAATCTGAATGAAAAGGAGATCCTACATAAAGCAGAGGAAGAAAAGGATCGCCGGTCCATGCGGCTGAGTGAAATGATCAGCCGTCCGGGGATCTATATCAATACGGTACAGCTGGTTATTACGCTGATCAATATTTTAATGGGAGCTTTTTATCTGAATATCTGGCTGCAGACCATTGACAAGGGACTTCATGTGATCAATGTGGGAGGCATGTCTCTGGAGAATGTGCCTACGGGAGTGCTTTCAGGGATTGCCACGGTATTGTCTTTTATTGCCATGATCTATATCCTGTTGACTTTCGGTGTGCTGATTCCCCGGAAAATGGCATCCAGACAGCCGGAGAAGTGGGCGTATGCCTGTATTGACCCGATTTATATTATCACCAGACTGCTGGCACCCCTGACGGGGCTGGTGAATCTGACAGCCAAGGGAATCCTGTTCCTCTTCGGTGTCCGCAACAATACGGATGAAAATGATGTGACCGAGGAAGAGATCATCAATATGGTGCAGGAAGGTCATGAGCAGGGTGTCATTCAGGCCAGTGAGGCGGAGATGATCTCCAACATTTTCGAATACGGAGACAAGGAAGCCCAGGATATCATGACACATCGTGGAAGTATCGTGGCCATTGATGGTGAGACGAAACTGAAAGATGCCATTGCTTCCATGCTGGGAGGCAAGAACAGCCGTTACCCTGTGTATGAGGAGAATATTGATCATATCATCGGTATCCTGCATCTGAAGGATGCCATGCGGTTCCATATCAGTGATGACAAGCTGGACCTGCCTATCGCAAAACTGGACGGGCTGCTCAGAGAGCCTTATTTTGTGCCGCAGACGAAAAATATTGATGAACTGTTCAAGGAAATGCAGTCCCAGAAGCTGCAGATGGCCATTGTGGTAGACGAATACGGACAGACCGACGGACTGATCGCCATGGAGGATATTCTGGAGGAGATCGTCGGCAATATCATGGATGAGTATGATGAGGATCAGGAATACATCAAGAACCGTGGCAAGGGCGAATATGTCATGGAAGGCAAGACTCCGTTAAAGGAAGTGGAAGAGCTTCTGGGTATTACCTTCGACGAGGAAGAATTCGAGACTTTGAACGGTTTCCTGATCTCCAGACTGGACCGGATCCCGGAACCGGACGAGCAGTTCGATGTGGACTATAAGGGATACAATTTTAAAATCCTTTCCGTGGTCAAAAAAATGATAGGAAGTGTGTTGGTCCGGAAGCTTCCGGAGGAAAAAACACCGCAGAATGCAGAAGACGGACAATCAGTGCTTGAAGAAAAAAGAAAATAATGCTATGATAGAAAGAGCGTTATTGCGTAAAGACTACGCATACAAAGAGAAAGAAACTTTAAGTTCAAAGGAGTAACAAAAATGTCAGGACATTCCAAATTTGCTAATATTAAGCATAAAAAAGAAAAGAACGATGCTGCAAAAGGTAAGATTTTTACCATTATCGGCCGTGAGATCGCAGTCGCTGTAAAAGAGGGCGGTCCCGATCCCGCCAACAATTTCAAACTGGCAACCGTTATTGCCAAGGCAAAAGCCAACAACATGCCCAACGACACCATCGAGCGCGGTATCAAGAAGGCAGCCGGAGATGTGGGCAATGTAAACTATAAGTATGTGACTTACGAAGGTTACGGCCCCAACGGTATCGCCATCATCGTAGATGCACTTACCGACAACACCAACCGTACCGCTGCCAACGTAAGAAGCGCATTCACCAAGGGACAGGGTAATGTAGGTACTCCCGGATGTGTATCCTTTATGTTCGATAAGAAGGGACAGATCATCGTGGACAAGGAAGAATGTGATATGGAAGCGGACGATCTGATGATGATCGCTCTGGATGCCGGAGCGGAAGATTTCTCCGAAGAGGATGACAGCTTCGAGATCCTGACTGATCCCGATAACTTCGAAGAGGTACGCAAGGCTCTGGAAGATGCCGGAATTCCCATGATCAGTGCAGAAGTTACCATGATTCCCCAGAATTATGTAACACTGACCGATGAGACTGCAGTGAAGAACTTACAGAGAACCCTGGAACTGCTGGAAGATGATGATGACGTTCAGGCAGTATATCATAACTGGGACGAATAAATTGAAAGGTTAGGGGTAACAGCATGGAGAAACTTGCAATTGTAGTTCCTTGTTATAATGAAGAAGAGGTGTTAAAGATTGCTTCCGAGGCACTGAGGGGTGTGCTGGATGATCTGATCCATAAGGGAAAGATCGCGGAAGACAGTTTTATTCTGTTTGTAAATGATGGCAGTAAGGATCGTACCTGGGAGCTGATCGAAGAAGAGCATCAGGCACATCCGGTGCAGGTATGCGGTGTAAAGCTGGCCGGCAATGTGGGACATCAGTTCGCACTGACTGCCGGACTAATCACTGCCATGGATCTGTCTGATGTGACGGTTTCCATTGATGCAGATCTGCAGGATGATGTAGCTGTGATCGAGGAAATGATCGATAAGTTCCACAACGGCTGTGATATCGTATACGGTGTCCGTAAGGAGCGTAAGACCGATACTTTCTTCAAACGTACCACGGCGCAGGGATTTTATAAAGTCATGGAAATGATGGGGGTCAAGACTGTTTACAATCATGCGGATTTCCGACTGATGTCCAAGCGCGCGGTAGAACAGTTCTCCAAGTATCAGGAGACCAATCTGTTCTTAAGAGGTATGATGCCTTTGATCGGTTATCAGACGGACTGTGTATACTATGACCGTAAGGAAAGAGTGGCCGGTGAGTCCAAGTATCCTCTGAAGAAGATGCTTGCATTGGCATTCAACGGTATTTCTTCCTTCAGTGTGAAGCCTATCAGTATGATCCTGGGTGCCGGTATGATCATTGTGGCCTTAAGCCTTCTGGCAGCTATTTATGCGCTGATCTCTTATTGTACCGGACATGTGGTACCGGGCTGGACTTCCCTGATCCTGTCCATCTGGTTCCTGGGTGGTATTCAGTTAATGGCCATCGGACTGGTGGGCCAGTATATCGGCAAGATTTACATTGAGGTAAAACATCGTCCCAGATATAACATCGAAAAGGTACTGAAATAATGAATTATAAAAAGAATGTAATAAGTGTAATACTGTGGTTACTTTCTGCAATTATGGCGGGAACCGGAGCGATGATGGTCACTATGCCAAGCGCTCCGGAGGAATCCCAATGGATCGGCCTTGTGATAGCAGGTGTATGGCTTGCTGTCACAGGGCTTGTTGCTTTTCTGCTGTCAAGAGGACTGCAAAAGAGCAGAGAGAAAAAAACAAACGTAGATAATCGGCAGACTGCACTTGTGGTCGAGGGAATCCTCACAGTGCTGTTGGTAGCGGCGGGGATTGTCCTGAGGATTCGTGAAATCCAGCTGATGGATCTGGATGTAGCGGCGGAGGATGTCTGGTTTGATACGGTCCGAGTGACAACACAGACGCAGATCCCACAGGTAGTACATGGCGCGGTTTATCTGTATCTGCAGATACTGCACGGGCTTTTGCTGCTCCTCGGCAATAAGATCACCGTGGCACTCGGATTCCAGGCGGGCTTACAGATTCTTGGCTGGATTCTTTGTTATTTTGCGGTCCGCCGATTAACTGGACCGGCGCGGCAGTTACGGCGCTGGGATTTGGAATGCTCTGGCCATTGTGCTGGAAGGTAGTAGTATTGGGACCGGAGGAACTTTATCAGATGTTATGGATGATAGGCCTGTGTCTGGTTGCGGCAGCACTGAATACCTTCCGACGAAAAGGTGAACAGAAGGGCGTCCGCCCGATTCTCAGTTTTTTTATCGCTGGTGTGGCAATGGGAGTGCTGACCTATCTGGATATCACGGGTTTATTACTGTATCTTCCGATACTTTCGGTTTTTGCACTGGAGACAGCGGAAGAGGAAACTGTGGGATTTTTACATAGAATGTGGGCAGCATTACTGGCAGCTTTCGGAGGCGCAGTCGGATTCTTTGTTTCAATCGCAGTAGACGCCTGTGTCAGCGGGAAACTTATGGGAAATGTTCTCACTGCATGGGGACGGCTGTTCCAACCGTCTGCTTTTTCCTGGCCGGTTGCAATTTACGACGGTACTATGACGACCGGAGCGGATACTGTGGTAGCCGGCAAGATTCTGATCTTTTTATTGGTAACAATGCAAATTCTCGGTGTATTTGGTTTCTGGTGTCAGAAACGCAGAGAACGTCAGAGTATCTGGATCCTTTTGTGGATTGTGTTGGAGTTACTGATGACGTTTCAGATCACAACCCCGGATATTCAGGGAATGTGGATGCATGTCCGGCTTCGTTATCTTCTCATTGGAGCCGGAGTACAAAGCCTGATTCCCTATGTGACCATGATGCAGGAAAAAGAAAGGGAGAGTACGGAAACGGTGAAACGCAGATCCCGGCTGAAAGTACAGGATCTGGAGACCGAGGAATTCCCGGAGGAAGAGCCAGCGGATTTCCAGGAAGAGCCTGTAGAAACGGAAAAAATACAGCTGATCGAAAATCCACTGCCCCTGCCGAAAAAGCATGTGCCTAAGGTACTGGATTATAAGCTGGATAATGACGATGACAGTGATTTTGATTATCCGGTAGCGGATGACGATGATTTTGATCATTAAAAATCTGTTGGTTTCCTAATGAAATGTTGGATTGACGGACATACTAAAAGACGATACGAGAGGTGGAATGCCTTTGTGTCGTCTTTTTTTGTTATTTAAATTTTCAAAATCATAAAATCATTGAAACTGGGAGGAAACAGGCCATGCAGAATCAGAAAGATAACAATCAGAACAAGAATGAAGCGCCGAAGACCGAGGCGGAAGAACACAGAGACGAAAGAATTGAAAAAACGGGACAACTGACGCTGTCGGATGCGGCATCCGGGGAAAAAATCCATCTGCTGACCATTATCGGTGAAATCGAAGGGCATGATAATCTCTCCGGTAATTCGAAGACTACGAAATATGAGCATATCCTGCCACAACTGGCAGCCATCGAAGACAGTGAAGAAATAGGCGGTGTGCTGGTACTTTTAAATACCATGGGCGGAGATGTGGAGGCGGGACTGGCTATTGCAGAGATGCTGGCATCTTTAAGCAAACCCACCGTATCCCTGGTGCTGGGTGGCAGTCATTCCATCGGGGTGCCTATTGCGGTGAGTTGTGACTATTCCTTCATCGTACCCACTGGAACCATGGTGATACATCCGGTAAGAATGAATGGCATGGTGATCGGTGTGCCCCAGACCTTTGAATATTTTAAACTGATCCAGGACCGGATCACGGGCTTTGTATGCAAACACTGTAAAATCAGCCGGACAAAACTGGAAGAACTCATGATGGAGACCGGATTCTTAACGAAGGATGTGGGAAGCATTCTGGTTGGAGAAGAAGCGGTGAACCACGGTATTATTGACGAAGTGGGAGGTATCGACCGGGCCATCTGCAGGCTTCGGAAGATGATCGAAGGGAACAGAAAAAGGGATGACAAGGCCATGGAAAAATGATATACTTCTAATTATGACTATAATGAAGTTAGGAGTATGATGACATGGCATCTTCATCAGGCAAAAGAACATCATCTTCCAATAGGACGAGAAAAAGTACCACAAACAGCCGCAGCAGGCAGGCGCAGAGAACAGCACAGGACAGTGAACTGTTCCATGAGATCGGTCTGATCGTTTTGTTTGTGGTAATGGTGATATTATTTTGTTGTAATTTTGGTATTATCGGCCCGGTCGGCAATGCGATCAGCGGGGTCTTATTCGGTATCTTTGGATTTACTGCATATATAGCACCTATTGTGATATTTCTGGCGGTGGCTTTCTGGTTCGCCAATGAGGGGAACCCTACCGCTGTACGCAAAATGATTGCAGGTGTCGTATTGTTTCTGATGCTCGGTGTGATCTGTGATCTGATCGCCAGGACTGCCGGCTCTATGGAACAGTATGATATCAAACTGTTATATACAAACTGCAGTACCGGTAAAAAGGGCGGAGGTATTCTGGCAGGAAGTATCTGCTATCTGTTGCTGCATTATCTGGAGACGGTAGGAACGGTTCTGGTGGTCTTATTGTGTTCTGTGATCAGTCTGATCCTGGTAACGGAGCGTTCTTTCTTAAACAGTATGCGAAACGGTGGTGACCGGATCCGGGAACTGTCCAGAGAGGATGCAGTGCGCAGACGGGAAAATGCACAGATCCGCAGACAGGAACAGGAGGAACGTAATTCCCAGAGAGAGGAAGCCCGTCGTATCCGGGAAGAGGAACGACGGATCCGTGAGGAAGAGCGCAGACTCCGTGCGGAAGAGAAAGAGAATGAGCAGATCTTAAACGCCATTCCCCGCAGAGAGAAAAAAGTCAGCGGTGTTATGATGGACACTTCCCTGAAAAAGCAGGAGGCACAGCCTGTGGGAAGACGGGAAGATATTCATGAGATCGTTTATGAAGAGGATGCACAGGAGATTCCTGTTGTGGAAGAGACCAGAGTGACCTCCAGCGATTTTGATAAGATCAAGGTAACGGGAATGCATCAGGTGACCATGCAGGAGGCCGCAGCAGAAGAACCTTACGAGGAGATCCCCGTGGAGGAAGTGACCAGTGCTGCTACCTTCAAAAAACCTTTTGAACGCAGAGAATCCTGGCAGGAGGAGGCAGCACTCCTGACACCTCAGGCGGAATCTATCCGGATTCACAAGGAAGATATCCCAGAGCCTGTAGAGGAACCGGTTACGGAATGGCAGTCATCCTCCGATATGCGGCAGCTGCAGCCGGAGACTGAGCCTGTCGTGCGGGAATCTGCAGAGACAGCAACGACGGAAAGCCGCATACGACCAAAAATCACGGCACCGGAGCCACCAAAGGGTAATTCTCTGGCAGAGGATCAGATACATAAGGATATTGCGAAAGCGGCCAAACAGCCTCCGGCAGAATACCGAATTCCGCCTCTGAGCCTGTTACAGAAGGGAAAAGCAGCTACCGGAGATTCCTCCAGAGAATTGAAAGAGACCGCCATGCGCTTGCAGCAGACGTTAAATACTTTCGGTGTAAAGGTAACGATTACCGATATCAGCCAGGGCCCCAGTGTTACCCGCTATGAACTACAGCCGGAACAGGGCGTAAAGGTATCCAAGATCGTAGGCCTGGCAGATGATATCAAGCTGAATCTGGCGGCAACGGATATTCGTATTGAGGCACCGATCCCCGGAAAGGCAGCTATCGGTATCGAAGTCCCGAACAAAGAGAACATGACAGTAGCACTCCGGGATCTGTTAGAGAGCAAAGAGTTTCAGGAGTTTAATTCCAATATTGCATTTGCCGTAGGTAAGGATATCGCGGGCAAGACTGTGGTGGCGGATATTGCCAAGATGCCTCATATGCTGATCGCCGGAGCTACCGGTTCCGGTAAGTCCGTATGCATTAATACGCTGATCATGAGTATTTTGTACAAGGCGCATCCGGATGATGTGAAACTGATCATGGTGGATCCGAAGGTCGTGGAACTGAGTGTCTATAACGGCATTCCTCATCTGCTGATCCCGGTAGTGACAGATCCCAAGAAGGCATCTGCTGCATTGCACTGGGGCGTCAGTGAGATGGAAGACCGTTATCGGAAGTTTGCCGATTATAATGTCCGTGATCTGAAGGGGTATAACAAGAAAATAGAGACTATGCCTGTTCCGGAAGGAGAGGAAGCACCGAAGAAGATGCCGCAGATCGTCATTATCGTGGACGAGCTGGCGGATCTGATGATGGTATGCCCCGGCGAAGTGGAGGAATCTATCTGTCGTCTGGCACAGTTGGCCAGAGCCGCAGGTATCCATCTGATCATCGCTACCCAGCGACCCAGTGTGGATGTCATCACCGGACTGATCAAGGCCAATATGCCCAGTCGTGTGGCATTCTCCGTATCCAGCGGTGTGGATTCACGAACGATCCTGGATATGAACGGTGCGGAGAAATTGCTTGGTAAAGGCGATATGTTATTCTACCCGCAGGGTTATTCCAAACCGGCCAGAGTACAGGGCGCTTTTGTGTCCGACAAGGAAGTATCCGATGTGGTGGATTATCTCAAGAACCAGGCACTGGGCAATACCTATAGCAACTATGCAGAAGATATTGAAGAGAAGATCAAAAATATCGGCTCGTCAGGTGGTTCCTCCGGAAGCGGCTCTGGTGGCGGTAACGACAGAGACGAATATTTTGAGGAGGCCGCAAGGTTTATTATTGATAAAGACAAGGCCAGCATCGGCATGCTGCAGCGTGTGTTGAAAATCGGTTTCAACCGTGCTGCCAGAATCATGGATCAGCTTTGCGAATACGGCGTGGTAGGTGAAGAAGAAGGCACTAAACCCAGAAAAGTACTTATGAGCATGGAACAGTTCGAACAGCTGTTGGAGGAAATCTGACATTCGTTCGAGACTGTCTGAATAAACGGAGGGAAAAAGGACATGAAAACAGATATTGAAATCGCACAGGAAGCGGTAATGGAGCCCATCACCAAAGTGGCTGAAAGTATTGGCATTGAAGCAGATGACCTGGAACTTTACGGAAAATACAAGGCAAAGCTTTCCGAAGAATTTTTACGTAAGATCCAGGATCGTCCCAATGGAAAACTGATTCTGGTAACAGCTATCAACCCAACTCCTGCAGGAGAGGGTAAGACCACGACCACTGTTGGGCTGGGAGAAGCTTTCGGCAGAATGGGCAAAAAGGCTGTAATTGCGCTCAGAGAGCCGTCCTTAGGCCCCTGCTTTGGTATCAAAGGTGGAGCTGCCGGCGGCGGCTATGCACAGGTAGTGCCTATGGATGAACTGAATCTGCATTTTACCGGGATTTTCATGCCATCACCTCTGCCAACAACCTGTTGGCTGCGTTGCTGGACAATCATATCCAGCAGGGCAATATCTGGACATCGATACCCGGCAGATCGTGTGGAAGCGCTGTGAGGACATGAATGACAGAGTCCTTCGTAATATTGTGGTAGGACTTGGCAACAAGACAGACGGCTTTGTCAGAGAGGATCATTTTGTCATTACCGTAGCCAGTGAGATCATGGCGATCCTGTGTCTGGCAGACGATATGAAGGATCTGAAGGAGCGCCTGTCCAGAATCGTTGTGGCTTACAACTATCAGGGTGAGCCGGTGACCGCCGGCCAGCTGAAAGCAGTCGGTGCCATGGCAGCACTGTTAAAGGATGCCATCAAGCCCAATCTGATCCAGACCTTAGAGCATACTCCCGCATTGGTACACGGAGGTCCGTTTGCCAACATCGCTCACGGATGTAACTCCGTCAGAGCTACTAAGGCAGCCATGAAGATGGCAGACTATTGCATCACGGAAGCCGGCTTCGGTGCGGATCTGGGAGCAGAGAAATTTTTCGATATCAAATGTCGTAAGGCAGGACTTACTCCTGATGCAGTGGTACTGGTAGCAACCATCCGTGCACTGAAATACAACGGTGGCGTTGCAAAGGCGGATCTGGGAGCAGAGAATCTGGAAGCGTTGAAAAAAGGTATTGTGAATCTGGAGAAACATATTGAGAATCTTCAGAAATATGGTGTGCCTGTAGTGGTTACCCTGAACTCTTTTATCACCGACGGTGAGGCGGAGACCGCTTATGTCAGAGAATTCTGTGAGACAAGAGGCTGTGAGTTCGCACTCTCCGAAGTGTGGGAGAAAGGCGGAGAGGGTGGAATCGCTCTGGCTGAGAAAGTATTAAAAGCAATCGACGAAAAAGAGAACCACTTCCATGTTTTATATGAAAATGAACTGTCTCTTCAGGATAAGATCAAAAAGATCGCGCAGGAGATCTACGGAGCGTCTGATGTAGTGTTTGCTCCGGCGGCAGCAAAACAGTTAAAGAGACTGACGGAACTTGGCTTTGGTGATCTGCCGGTATGTATGGCAAAGAACCAGTATTCTCTGTCAGATGATCCTACGTTACTGGGAAGACCTTCCGGTTTTGAATTGAATGTAAGAGAGGTCTATGTGTCTGCCGGTGCCGGTTTTGTTGTAGTGCTCACCGGTGCGGTCATGACCATGCCAGGCCTGCCCAAGGCTCCAGCTGCTTACAATATCGATGTGGATGACAGCGGTAGGATCGTAGGCTTGTTCTAGTAAGGAGGAAAGTGTCTCATGGCACAGTTAATAGATGGAAAAGTTATTTCCGCACAGATTAAAGATGAAGTCAAAGAAAAAATCGCAGGGTTAAAAGAGCAGGGCTGCGAAGTAACGCTGGTGGTGATCCAGGTAGGTGCGGATCCCGCATCTTCCGTATATGTCCGCAACAAGAAAAAGGCCTGCGAATATGTAGGTATCCGGTCTCTGGCATATGAACTTCCAGAGGAGACAACAGAGGAAAAATTACTGGAGCTGATCCGGGAATTAAATGACAGAACCGATGTCAACGGCATTCTGGTGCAGCTGCCGTTACCGAAACATATTGACGAAGAAAAGGTACTGGATTCCATTTCTCCTTTAAAGGATGTAGACGGATTTCATCCCCAGAATGTCGGTGCACTCTGCATCGGCAAGCCGGGCTTTGTGTCCTGTACTCCTGCAGGAGTCATACAGCTGCTGAAGCGTTCCGGTATTGAGATCGCCGGAAAAGAGTGTGTGGTGGTAGGCAGAAGTAATATCGTCGGCAAGCCCATGGCATTGTTGCTGCTTCGGGAGAACGGTACGGTGACGGTGGCTCACAGCCGTACCAAAGATCTGAAAGAAGTAACCAAAAGAGCGGATATTCTGGTGGTGGCTGTCGGCAAGCCGAAGATGATCACGGCAGAATATGTAAAAGAGGGTGCGGTTGTCATTGACGTGGGAATTCACCGCAACGAAGAAAACAAGTTGTGCGGTGATGTGGACTTTGACAGTGTGGAGCCTGTATGCAGCGCCATTACTCCGGTTCCCGGCGGCGTAGGTCCTATGACCATAGCTATGCTGATGAATAACTGCCTGGAATCGGTATCCTTGCAGGCAGTAAGAGGATAATTATATGAAGTGTCCGAATTGCGGGGCGGAAATGAAAGAAGGTACGCTTTACTGCGAGCACTGTGGGGAGGATATCCATATTGTTCCCGATTTTGAACCGGAAATTGAATACAATATGGAGCAGACTCTGCATGATATTGCCAGGGAAATGACACCGGAAGAAGATGCCACGGACGATCAGGATGCACAGCAGAGCATGACGGAATTGCAGGACTGGGATGAAGAACCGCTGGAAAATACGGCAAAACATCCCTTTCGCTGGAAATTCATTGTGCTGATCCTGGTGCTTGCGGTAGTAGCGGTGGTATGTACCGGTTTCGGAATCTCTTATTCCCACTATCATTCCGCTGAATATCAGATAAAGAGTGCGAGAGAGTATGTAGCTTCCGGGGAATACGATCCGGCGATCACCTGTTATGAACGTGCGTTGGAAATCGATCCGGGGAACATCACCTTAAAATTTGAACTGGCGGATATTTATTTTCAGAAGAACAACAAAATGGAATATGAATATCTGCTTCGGGAGATTGTTGCGGATGCCGCAGCTACTTCCGAACAACTGGAAAGTGCTTATGGAAAGCTGATCGCCATCTATGCGGCCAGGGAAGATTATAAGACCATTAATGATCTGTTGTTGAACTGTGGTAATGTAAATATTATGAGTAAATACCAGAGCTATATGGCAATGGAACCGGAATTCAGTCTGCAGGAGGGATATTATACCAGCATCCAGCCTTTGAAACTGACAACTTTCGGAAGTGGTAAGATCTACTATACTACCGACGAAACCGAACCGGGAGAACACAGTCTGCTGTATACGGCACCCATCCTTTTAGAGAGCGGTGATTACTGTATCAAAGCCGTCTACATCAATGAGAATGGGATCAGTAGTCCAGTGGTTACCAAAAATTACCATATTGAGATCGAGGAACTGAGTGCTCCGGAGGTAACGGCGGTCAGTGGGGATTATGAATTCCCAATCAATATCGAGGTGACCGACGGATATGATGTTTATTACACAACGGATGATTCCGATCCTACGCAGAATTCCACGGTGTATAATGGACCGATCCCCATGCCTCTTGGCAAATCAGTCTTCCGGTTTATCCGCATTGCGGAAGGAAGAAAGAGCGAGATCGTGGAGAAAAGCTACAATCTGGTCATGAACACGGAGTTTATGCCGGAGGATGCCGTGACAAAAGTAGTGAATTATGCCATAGAAAGTGGTAAAATAACGGAAGCATCCGGAAGCTTTGATGAATCCGCTGCGGCATATCTCTATCAGTATCAGTATGTGACGAACATCAACAAGATAGATGATTTCTATGTTGTTGCCGAGATCTACCGGGGAGAAGATGGGACAGTCACAAAGACGGGGAATCTGTTCGCCGTAAATGCCTATACCCGGGAACTGTACAAATTGCAGACCGACGAAAGCGGCCGCCATTATACGCTTGGTGATCGTTTAGATATATAATCCTAACAGAAGGGACGGAAAAAGAGAAATGTATAAGATCGTAAAAAAACAGGAGCTGACAACCAACATCTATCTTATGGAGGTAGAAGCAGACAGAGTGGCAAAGACCTGTGAACCCGGTCAGTTTGTCATCGTAAGAATGGATAGCGAGAGTGAGCGTATCCCTCTGACTATCTGTGATTACAACAGAGAAAAAGGAACAGTAACCATTGTGTTCCAGACCGTTGGTGCCGGTACAAAACTGATGGCACAGCTTTCCGAGGGAGAATACTTCCATGATTTCGTAGGTCCTCTGGGATGTCCTTCCGAGCTGGTAGAACAGCCTCTGGATGAGGTAAAGGCAAAGAAGATCCTCTTCGTGGCTGGTGGTGTCGGTGCGGCACCGGTATATCCCCAGGTAAAATGGCTGCATGAGCATGGCGTTGCTGCAGATGTTATCGTGGGAAGCAAGACCAAAGATCTTCTGATCCTGGAGAAGGAGATGGAAGTTGTCGCAGGAAATCTGTATGTAACCACCGATGACGGCTCCTATGGAAGAAGTGGTATGGTAACCCAGACCATCAAGGATCTGGTGGCAGAAGGTAAAAAGTACGATCTGTGTATTGCCATCGGCCCCATGATCATGATGAAGTTTGTATGTTTATTAACCAAAGAATTAGAGATTCCCACCGTTGTCAGCCTGAACCCCATTATGGTAGACGGAACGGGAATGTGTGGTGCCTGTCGTGTAACGGTCGGTGGCAAGGTGAAATTTGCCTGCGTGGACGGCCCCGAGTTCAACGGACATGAAGTGAACTTCGACGAGGCAATGAGACGTCAGCAGATCTACAAGACCGCAGAGGGACGTGCAATGCTGGCCCTGGAAGAGGGAGATACCCATCACGGTGGCTGCGGTAACTGCCAGTAGTCATACAAAAGTTTGAACACGATAAATCAGAAAGGCATGGTTAAAATAAAATGGATGTATTAAAGAGAATTCCTGTCAGAGAGCAGGATGCGAAGGAACGTGCTACCAATTTCAAAGAGGTTTGTCTCGGATATAACAAAGAAGAAGCAATGGAAGAGGCTTCCCGCTGCATTAACTGTAAAAATGCACAGTGTGTAAAGGGCTGCCCCGTAGCAATCCAGATTCCACAGTTCATTGAACAGGTGAAGAACGGCAACATTGAAGAGGCTTATCGTATTATCAGTGAATCCAGCGCCCTTCCCGCTGTCTGTGGCCGTGTATGCCCTCAGGAAAGCCAGTGTGAAGGAAAATGTATCCGTGGCTTCAAGGGAGATCCGATCTCCATCGGTAAGCTGGAGCGTTTTGTGGCTGACTGGGCAAGAGAGAATGGCATCAAGCCCACTCCCGCAGCACAGAAGAACGGTAAGAAGGTAGCTGTGATCGGTTCCGGCCCTGCTGGTCTTACCTGTGCCGGAGATCTGGCAAAGCTGGGATATGATGTGACCATTTTCGAAGCACTGCATGAGGCAGGCGGTGTACTGGTATACGGTATTCCCGAGTTCCGTCTTCCCAAGACCGGTATTGTGGCAAAAGAAATCGAGAATGTAAAATCTCTCGGCGTTCATATTGAGACTAACGTGGTGGTAGGTAAATCCGTGACCATCGACCAGCTGATGGATGAGGAAGGTTTTCAGGCTGTATTCATCGGTTCCGGTGCCGGACTGCCGAAGTTCATGGGTATCCCCGGTGAGAATGCCAACGGTGTCTTCTCTGCCAACGAGTACCTGACCAGAAGCAACCTGATGAAGGCTTTTGATCCCGACTCCAGAACTCCTATCATGCATGGTAAGAAGGTAGCCGTTGTCGGCGGCGGTAACGTGGCGATGGATGCAGCAAGAACCGCACTTCGTCTGGGTGCGGAGGTACACATTGTATACCGTAGAAGCGAAGAGGAGCTGCCTGCCAGAGTGGAAGAAGTACATCATGCAAAAGAGGAAGGCATCATCTTTGATCTGCTGACCAATCCTACTGAGATTCTTTCCGATGATAAGGGATGGGTGACCGGTATGAAGTGCATCCGCATGGAACTGGGTGAGCCCGATGAGAGCGGCAGACGCCGTCCCGTAGAGGTTCCGGGATCTGAATTCGTGATGGAACTGGATACCGTGATCATGTCTCTGGGTACTTCCCCGAATCCTCTGATCTCTTCTACAACCAAGGGACTGGATACCAACAAGTGGAAGTGCATCATTGCGGACGAGAACAATGGTAAGACCACAAAGGAAGGTGTCTATGCCGGCGGAGATGCGGTAACCGGAGCAGCGACCGTTATTCTGGCCATGGGCGCAGGAAAAGCTGCTGCCAAAGGCATTGACGAATATCTGAGTACAAAATAAACACCCCGGATCCTGTCCACAGACAGGATGGAATGGAGGATTACATGGTAAGACATATTGTTATGTGGAGTTTGGAAGGCAATCTGACAAAACAGGAAAAGAAAGAGACCGCCGGGAAGATCAAGGAGTTACTGGAGCCCATCAAAGAGAAGGTTCCCGGTGCCGTAAAGGTGGAAGTGATCATCAATGAACTGGACAGCAGCAACCGGGATGTGGCTCTGATCTCTGAGTTTACAGATACTGAGGCGCTGGCTGCCTATCAGGTGCATCCGGATCATCTGGCAGCAAAGGAATATATTGGATCCGTGGCAGGCAACAGAGCCTGCCTGGATTACGAGTATTAAGGATGGTGTTGGTATATGGCATGGTGTCCGAAATGTAAAAACGAATATCGGGAAGGAATCACCGTATGTCCCGATTGCGGAGAAACGCTGGTAAGCGAGGAAGAATTGACGGACTGGACTTCCGTGCTGTTCGGTGAACAGGACGAAATGGAGAAACTGAAAGACTTCCTTACATACAATGGGATCCGCAAGAGCAAACTTTCCTTCGATGAGGCGGAGCAGGTCTATGAACTGTTTGTAGATGCAAAAGAGGAAAAACAGGCGAAGACGATTGCCCGGGTATTTCTGGAACAGCAGGAAAAAGAGCGGACGGAAAATGCTGCTGAGGAAGAGGCTGCGGTAGATGAATTCCTGATGCCGGAGACAGAAGAAGCATCGGAGGAAGTCAATCCCGGAGAACTGCTGAAAACAGCTTCCGCCCAGGGTGGACTTACTTATATGAACAGTGGAGCCAAAGCAGAGGAGAATCGTTCCTCTGCCTGGGTACTGCTGGTGGTGGGAATCCTCGGAATGCTTGTCATGATCCTGGGAATTACCGGCGTACTTCCTTTGAACATCGGCAACCCCTATATGTTCTACGGAGTGATGAGTGCTGTTTTCATTCTGTTCATTGTCATGGGCGTGGTATCCATGCGGAATGCAAAGCTTTTTGAGAAAAAGGCAGAGTCCGAGAACTCTCTGGTGGATACTCTTCTGAAGTGGAGTGAAGAAAATCTGACGGCGGAAAAAATTGACGCTCAGATTGAAAATGCTGCAGATACACCGGAAGAGGCTCTTTATTACAAGAGATTCGAAGTAATCCGCAGCCAGATGAATCATCAGTTTATGAATCTGGATCAGCAGATGCTGGAGAACCTTATTGACACAAAGATCTATGAACAGATCTTCCCGGATACAAACGGAGCAGAAGAATGATCAAAATATCCATCGTATGTGTAGGGAAGATCAAGGAGAAATTTTTCCGGGACGCCATAGAAGAATACAGCAAACGTCTGGGGCGTTATACGAAGTTAAATATCATCGAAGTGACGGATGAAATGACACCGGATGGAGCCAGTGCGGCTCTGGAAGATCAGATCCGTGAAAAAGAAGGGGCGAGGATCCTGGCGAAACTGCCACAGGATGCCCTGATCGTTACGCTGGAGATTGCCGGTAAAAACTTTTCTTCCGAAGAATTTGCGGCATGGATTGAAGATTGCACTGTCAGAGGAAAAAGCCATATCTGCTTTGTCATTGGCGGATCGCTTGGTTTGCATCCAAGTGTCTGTAAAAGAGCGGATCTGGCCTTAAGCTTTTCCAAAATGACATTTCCTCATCAGTTGATGCGAGTGATCCTGTGCGAACAGATCTATCGTGCATTCCGGATCATTCAGCACGAACCTTACCATAAATAAAGAGTAAAAGTAGAAGTATATGACAAAAAAACAACGTGCATTAGAAATTATAGAACGTCTGAAAAAGGAATACCCGGATGCCGGATGCACTCTGGATTACGATCAGGCATGGAAACTGCTTGTCAGTGTCCGCCTGGCAGCTCAGTGTACCGATGCCCGGGTAAATATCGTAGTGGAAAAGCTGTATGAGAAGTTCCCGGATGTGGATGCCCTGGCAGAGGCTCCGGTGGAAGAGATCGAGGCCATTGTAAAGCCCTGTGGCCTGGGGCACAGCAAAGCCAGAGATATCAGTGCCTGCATGAAGATTCTGCGGGATAAATATGACGGAAAGGTTCCAGATGATTTTGACGAATTATTGTCTCTGCCTGGAGTGGGCAGAAAAAGTGCGAATCTGGTCATGGGGGATGTCTTTGGCAGACCTGCCATTGTGACAGACACCCACTGTATCCGCCTGGTGAACCGTATGGGACTTGTGGACGGGATCAGGGAACCGGCAAAGGTGGAGAAGGAGCTGTGGAAGATCATTCCGCCCGAAGAGGGCAGCGATTTCTGCCACAGACTGGTATATCACGGCAGAGAAGTGTGTACCGCCAGAACCCATCCTTACTGCGAAAAATGCTGTATCAGTGACATCTGTAAAAAAGTCGGCATATAAAAGGCGGACAGGGAAATCTACTGCCGCAGACAGGAGCAAAGCCTATGAGAATGTATGACATTATCATGAAAAAAAGAAACGGCGGAGAGCTTTCGAAAGAAGAGATCCACTTTTTTATCGAGGGCTATACCCGTGGAGAGATTCCTGATTATCAGGTATCCGCGCTGATGATGGCGATCTACTTTCAGAAGATGACCGAGAAGGAGACTTATGAACTGACCATGGCCATGGCACACAGTGGTGAGATGCTGGATCTGTCCGGAATCCATGGCTGCAAGGTGGACAAACACAGTACCGGAGGTGTGGGGGATAAGACTTCTCTGGCATTGACACCCATGGTGGCTGCCTGTGGGATCCCGGTGGCCAAGATGAGCGGCAGAGGCCTGGGCCATACCGGAGGGACCATTGACAAGCTGGAAAGCTTTCCCGGATTTTCCACATCACTGACCACGGAGCAGTTTATTGAAAATGTGAATCGGATCGGCATTGCCATTATGGGACAGACCGCAGATCTGGCACCGGCGGATAAAAAGCTGTACGCCCTGCGGGATGTGACAGCTACCGTAGATAATATGTCCTTGATTGCCAGTTCCATCATGAGCAAGAAACTGGCAGCCGGTGCAGATGCCATTGTACTGGATGTCAAGACCGGAAGCGGTGCCTTTATGAAGAGCAGGGAGGATGCTTTTGCTCTGGCGGAGGAAATGGTGAAGATCGGTAAGAATGCCGGACGTAAGACTATTGCCGTAATCTCGGATATGGATCAGCCGCTGGGCCGGGCCGTGGGAAATGCCCTGGAAGTGAAGGAAGCCATTGCAACCCTGCGGGGAGAGGGCCCGGAAGATTTCAAAGAACTTTGTATGGTACTGGGAAGTCGGATGTTACTTGCCGGTAGTAAGGCGGAGAGTGTCGAAGAGGCCAGAAATATGCTTACAAATGTCATCAGAGATGGAAGTGCTTTACGGAAGCTGGAGCAGTTTGTGGAGCCCAGGGCGGTGACCCTGCGGCGGTAACGGATCCGGAGCTTCTGCCGAAGGCATCCATGGTGGTTCCTGTCTGTGCGGACAGAGACGGCTTTGTAGAAAAAATTGCCTGTGAGGATATCGGAATTTGTTCTCTGCTCTTAGGCGGCGGAAGAGAGACCAAGGAAAGTGAGATCGACCTGTCTGTTGGCATCCTCTTAGAGAAGAAAAAAGGGGATGCGGTGAAAAAGGGAGAGGTACTGGGATACCTTCATGCCAATGATGAGAAACGCCTGGAAGCGGCGAAGGAAAAGTTCCGGAGTGCCTATTTCATCACCGGCCATCAGCCGGAGGCAGAACCTCTGATCAAAGGGATTTTACAGTAACATATTCCGGCATCAGCTTTCATATAGTTTTATATGAAAATGAAGAGAATGCCATCGAAAAAAGAAAAATGGATCGATTCCCTGCAGTTACCCAAGGATGTCTGTATGGGAGCACTGCGGGTGACGCTGACGGGAAACTCCGAAGCCTGGATTGAAAATTACAGAGGAATCCTGGAATATACCGGAGAGCGGATCCTTTTGCAGGCCAAGACCTGTCAGGTGTGCCTGGAGGGAACCAGACTTTCCATCGACTATTATACCAATGAAGATATGAAGATCAGCGGAAATATCAGTGCACTGCGATATTTGCGTGAATAATCATTTGGATGAGAGGTTAACAGGATGACGGAATGGGTCAAACGTCTGCAGGGTTATGTGAAGATCCGGGTATGGGGCTTTGCACCGCAGCGATTTATCAATCTGTGCAGTAATAAGGGAATATTGCTGTGGAATATAGAAAAACAGGAAGATGTTTATACCATGTGCATCGGCCTGCGGTCTTTTTACGAACTGCGGACCATCGCCAGAAAGACAAAAGTAAGGGTAGTCATATCGGAAAGATATGGACTACCCTTTTTTGTGCCGGGAATGCTGCGCAGAAAAGCGTTTCTGGCAGGTTATTTCTGGCGGTGGCTTTCTGGCTGATTTCGTCTTTATTTGTGTGGGATATTCAGGTGACTGGCAATTATCAGGTGACGGATGACGTGTTCTATTCCTTCCTGGAGCAGGAGGGAATTCACACCGGAATGCGAAGGAGTGAACTGAATATAGGTGAGCTGGAAAAACAGATAAGACGGAAGTTTTCGCAGGTTACCTGGACCTCCGGCCGTCTGGACGGGACCAGACTGGTGATCGAAGTAAAGGAAAACGATATGTCGGTTCCAGAAGTCGTGCAGGATGCGGCAGATGCAGGAAAAGATCTGGTGGCAGAATGCAACGGGGTGATCACGGATATGATCGTGCGTTGTGGTGTCCCGAAAGTATCCATAGGCAGTGAAGTGGCAAAAGGAGATATTCTGGTGGAAGGCAGGATCCCCATTTATGCAGAGGATGGAACCGTCAGGGAATATCGGCCGGTGACCCCGGATGCGGATATAGTGCTGGAGCATACCGGAACCTTTCAGGCATATCTTCCGGCAGATTATATCCGGAAAAAATACACCGGAAGACAAAAGACATTTTATTTTATCCATTTCGGTGACCGGGAGTGGAAACCGGAGAAAAAAATGGATTTTTTGCAATATGACAGCGTGCTGGAAGCATGTCCCGTAAAAGCGTTGGAGTATCTGCAGATCCCCTGCATGGTAGGCAGGATCACGTACAGAGAGTATCAGAAAACAGAATATTATTATACAGTGTCGGAAGCAGAAACGGTTTTACAGAAAAAAATCATGGATTTTCTTGAAACTTTAGATGAAAAAGGGGTACAAATAATCTCGAAAGATGTTAAAATAGAAACAAAGCGCGCCGGCTGGACCGCACACGGGGAACTTTTGCTGCGGGAAGCGGCGGTCAGTCTGGTAGATTCCCGGGCGGAGGATACCGGAGCAGAAGATTTGGACAGAAATGAGGATTAAGACATAAATGAGTGTGACAGCAATCCGTCTGGAAATGGATACAGAACAGATGCAGAAGATCTTCGGTATGCAGGATGCGTACATCAAGAAGCTGGAACAGGATTTTCAGGTAACTATTGTGGACCGCAACGGAAGTGTAATGATCACCGGGGAAGAAGAAAACGTTTCGAAGGCCTCCCGGGTATTACGACAGCTGACCGCATTGTCGGATCACGGCAATGAGATCGAAGAACAGAGCGTGGATTATGCCATTGAAATGGGAAAAGAAGACCAGGAGGAAAAACTGATGGAGATGGATGCGGACTGCATCTGCCATACCATCAGCGGAAAGCCGATCAAGCCCAAGACCCTGGGGCAGAAGGCTTATGTGGATGCCATCCGGAAAAACATGATCGTATTCGGACTGGGACCGGCCGGTACCGGTAAGACGTATCTGGCCATGGCCATGGCGATCACCGCTTTTAAGAACAACGAGGTGAGCCGTATCATCCTGACCAGACCGGCCATTGAAGCCGGAGAAAAGCTGGGCTTTTTGCCCGGTGATCTGCAGAGTAAGGTAGACCCGTATCTGCGTCCCCTGTACGATGCCCTGTATCAGATCATGGGAGCGGAAAGTTTTGCCAAAAATATGGAAAAGGGTCTGATCGAAGTGGCACCGCTTGCCTATATGAGAGGCCGGACACTGGACAATGCCTATATTATTCTGGATGAAGCACAGAATACCACACCGGCACAGATGAAAATGTTCCTGACCCGTATCGGTTTCGGCTCCAAAGTGATCGTAACGGGTGACTCCTCCCAGAAGGATCTTCCCGTGGGAGCAAAATCCGGTCTGGATGTAGCAGCCAGAGTTCTGAAAAATATCGATGATATTGCCTTCTGTACCTTGACCAGCAAAGACGTGGTAAGACATCCGCTGGTACAGAAGATCGTAAAAGCTTACGATGACTATGAAGCCCGGACGATCAAAAGCAAAAGAAGTCCGAGATTAAACAAACGTCCGGATAAAGGAAACAGATAAATATGAAGAACAAAGAGAAAAACGGATTTTCGCGGCTTTTGCTGCCGGAGATCCTTACGGTACTGATCGGAGGTGCCGCAGTCTACGGACTGGGACTTTTGGGAAAACAGTTGTCTGTGGAAAATGCCCTGCGGGATGCCGTGATGGCAGCACTGGGACTTGCAGTGTCAGGATTTTTCCTGCGCAGGGAAGTAGTGGATTCCCGCCTGGATTATGATAACGGAGAGCACCTGATGAGATTCTGGACCGCTGTCTGGTGCAGCCTTTTGTTTTCGCTGGCCTGTGCATTCCTTCCGGCGGGAGGATGGCCGTTTCTGGCGGTCTTTGTGGTATTGTCCCTGTTCAGCAATCTATCAGTGGGAATTGTGTTTTCCGGGGTGTTTCTGATGATTGCCACGCTGTGGGGACAGTCGGTGGGCATTTTTTTCCTGTATTTTATCAGCGGTGTTTTTGCAGCCTGTCTTTTCCAGCATTTAGAGCAGGAATTTGCCATCGGGATCCCCCTGTTCTTATCTCTGTTCTGCCTTTTGCTGTGCGAGACCGCAAATGTGGTACTGCTTGCCAATGAACATTTAAGTCTGGAACAGTTTCTGGTTCCGGCAGCAAATCTGATCGTGTCGGGAATACTGCTTCTGGGTATTTTGAAAATTTTTTCGGGTACAGTGGTGTTCAGGGATCGTGTAAAATATCTGGAACTGAATGACACCGAGAATCAGGTACTGGTAAAGTACCGCGAGGAAGACCGATCCGAATATTTCCTGTGTGTACATACAGCCTATTTCTGTGAGCGGATCGCAAATAAGCTGGAACTGGGCAGGGATGCCCTGAAATGTGCCGGATTATATCACAGAAAAGGCTGGGATCTTATGCAGGAGATGCCGGATATGGAATTCCCGGCAGGCGCATCGGAGATCCTGGAAGAATATAAAGGAACCCGGAAATACAAAAAAGCGGAGACCGCAGTGCTGTATTGTTCGGATGCGGTAGTCAGTGCGATCCTTTTGCTGTTGCAGAAGGAACCGGAGAAGAAGCCGGATTATGAGCAGGTGATTGACAGGATTTTTGAGAGAATCCGGGAAAAAGGTATTTTCAGCGAATGTGACCTGTCCTTAAGGGACTGGAACCGGATGCAGAAGATATTCAAGGAGGAGAAATTATACTATGACTTTTTACGTTGAAAATGAAACCGATGAGACATTTTCAAATGGGGAAAACAGTTTCCCCATAGAGGAGACCGTGGAGCAGGTAGCCACGGCGGTTCTGGATATGGAGGGATGTCCCTATGAGATCCAGTTAAATGTACTGTTGACAGACAATGACGGTATTCATGCTTACAATAAGGAATACCGAAAGATTGACCGGGAGACTGATGTATTGTCCTTCCCCAATCTGGATTTCGATGAGCCTGGGGATTTTGAGATCTCTGAGGACAGAGAGGCAGATTATTTTGATCCGGATACAGGAGAACTGATCCTCGGGGATATCATTATTTCTGTGGACCGGGTCAAAGAGCAGGCGGAAAGCTATGGACACAGCCAGAAGAGAGAGTTCGCATTTCTGGTCGCTCACAGTATGCTTCATCTGTGTGGCTATGACCATATGGAAGAAGATGAGGCAAAGGTAATGGAGGCAAAGCAGGAGCAGGTCCTCGCATCCCTTGGAATTACAAGAGATTAAAAAGGGCGTGTCATACACGTAAAGGTAGCTTACATGAATCAGGTGGAAGTAAAAAGAAGACAAATACAGAGTTTTTCCTATGTCCTTGCCTGTATCAATATCTGGGTGTTCGGGAAAAGCATCGGAGATAACGGTCTGGGATATCTGGCGGCGGCTGTTCTGGTATTTGCCCTGTTCTGGGTTCTTACCGGGAAAAATCTGCCGGACAGAATGGGCAGAATGCTTCGGGGCAGAAATGCCAGGGGGCAGTATCGGAATGTCTCCAGAATGCGTAAGAACATGATGCTGTTTCAGATCGCAGAGGGACTTCTTGGGACTGTTTTGTGCATGAGCCTGGGCTGGATCCTTTTGGAAAAAGTCTTTCTGGTGCCTTACGGAAGCATGATCCTGTGGATCTTAAGCCCGGCACTTTTTCTTCGTTGTATCCAGTCGGTATTTTTAGGATATTTTCAGAGTGAAGGTTCGGAAATGCCATCTGCGGTATCTTCGGTGCTGCGGCAGGTATTTTTCCTGGGCCTGGGTCTGGTGTTCCTGGGGATTTTCCGGAACTACGGGGAGAAAGTAAGTCTTTTATTAAAAAGGACAGACTTTACATCCATGTACGGAGCCATGGGTATCGCAGTGGGAATGCTGCTTTCGGAGGTGTTGGTACTGCTATTTGTCTTTGTGATCTACCGTGGCAGCATGGCAGGCAGAAGAGAAGCGGGAAGCGGTATGAAGGGAACGGACTCTTTCTCCTCGCAGCTGCGTACATTACTGATTCCTATGGGTGGGGATATTCTCAGAGACATGTTTTTATTACTGCCTTTGTGGATCGGCCTGCTTTTCTTCCAGAAAAGATCGGCGGATATTTATGCATCCGTTTCTGCGTATGGTATTTTCGTCGGCAGATATCTGATCACGATCCTGATGCCCGTAGCAATTTTAACTGCGGGAATTCTGCCGGGGGTGGCCAGAACCGGCAGCCATATCCGCAAAAAAGAAGAAAGATATGCCAGAACTGCATTTCAGGCAGGAGTACAGGGGGCGGTGGTACACGGATTCTTTTTCACGGCATGGATCGCGGTACTGGCAATACCACTGTCACAGGCTTTGGATAAATCTGCGGAAATGGCACTCACCGGTTTGTTCACTACGGGATCTTCGCTGATTCTGTGGCTTCTGCTTTTGTTTTATTTTTCGGAGATACTGGAACTTCGGGGGGAAAAGCATCTGCTCCTGGCAGGATACGGCATTCTGGATATCGTGAGCATCGTGATATTGCTGATTCTTCTGAATACGGGAAATACAACAACGGCATTATCTTTAAGCCTTGTGCTGGGGACGGCAGCGGGAGGAATTGTTCTCGGCATACTTGCCTGCCTTCGAATGAAGACCTGGCCGGATCTGTTGCGGACACTGGCAATTCCCACCGGAAGCTGCTGTGCCTGCGGATTGCTGGCTTTTGGGCTGGAGAAGATCTGCCTGCCCCATCTGGGGGCAATGGTAACGGTGCTGCTGGAACTGGTGATCACCGGTGCGGTCTACTGGTTTTTGCTTTTGATGTTACGCAGTTTCCGTGGACAGGATCTGAATTATGTTCCCGGCGGTAAAGTGCTGCGTGCTTTCGGAAAAACGCTCCGGCTGCTTTAAAACTGTTTTACGGATGTATATTTTCGATAAAATAACTGATACTGATACAAAGAGTCAATAGAAACATCATGGATGTGAGGCAGTATGAAATTTGTAAAACGTATCAGTTACTTTTTTGTGATTCCGGTTGTGTTTTTAATTCTTGGAATCTTTCTTGGTGTCTGGGGCATTCATTTTTTCTATCCCGGACAATGGCAGGATCTGAATGAGAACCGACTTGCCCTGCCGCTCACGGAAGAGGAGACTGCGGCAGACACAGATCCTTATGAGGCGGCACCCAGTGTGGAGGCGGCAGCCTCCGGGGAGACACTTTGTGCGGATACCGAATATGTGTTGGAAGAGGCAGATATTGTACGGGGGACCACAGTGGAGACCTCATGGAAGATCCCACATAAATATATTGGGATGAACAGGGAAAATTTTCTGGAGACCATGGAACTCTATGCGGCCCATCCGCCATTGTCGGAGATCGAGCGGGGCTTTGTGGGGTTGGAGGTATTGTCTTTTTCCCGGGAAAAAGTAATGGTCCGTATGGATTACCGTTATGTCCAGCCCAGCGCAAGTTTTTATCTGGCGGTGTCGGACAATGAAGTGGTAGTCTATCTGGAAGACAGATCCACGGTATATATCAATACCGGGATCTCGCTGGAAGAATTGCCGGAACAGATACAGCTCCAGATCATGGACATGCTGTTTGTTCCGGATGAAGAAACATTGTATGATTTTCTGGAGACGTATTCGTCCTAGAATTCTGAATAAAGGTGATGCAGATGAAAAAACAGATCGGTGTGATCGGCGGCGGTGCTGCCGGAATGATGGCAGCCATAACCGCGGCAAAAGAAGGTGCACAGGTGACGATCCTGGAGCGTAATGACCGTGTGGGAAAGAAAATATTGCAGACAGGAAACGGGAAATGCAATCTGGGAAATCGTGCGCTTTCCGTGGAGTGTTATCACGGCGGAGATTTGGAATGGATCCGGGATGTGCTGGAACATTTTGATACGGAGGATACGATACGCTTTTTCCAAAGTATCGGTCTGATGGTAAAGGAGAAAAACGGCTATCTATATCCCGTGTGTGAGCAGGCGGCTGCGGTGCTGGATGTGCTGCGTTATGAATTACAGGCACTCGGTGTGGAGATACAGTATCAGTGCAAGATCACAAAGGTCGAAAAGCTGGCCTCCGGAAAGCTGCAGGTCAGTGACGGAGAAAAGACATGGCAGTTCGATGCGGTGATTGTGACCTGTGGTGGAAAAGCAGCTCCGGCTACCGGATCGGACGGCAGTGGATTTAAAATTGCAAAAAAAATGGGACACACCTGCATTCCTTCAGTGCCCGCACTGGTGCAGCTGCGCTGTCAGGAGACCGACCTGCTAAAGGGGATTGCCGGTGTCCGGGCGGACAGTGAGATCCGGGTCTTCTGTGACGGCGGGGAAATATGCCGGGAACGGGGAGAACTACAGCTGACGGATTACGGCATCTCAGGCATTCCCATTTTCCAGCTAAGCCGCAGGGTGAACTATCTGCTCCGGGACAGGCGGAACGTGACAGCACAGATTGACTTTTTGCCGGATCTGACACAGGAAAGCTATGAAGAATTACAGGCAGGGCGGAAACTTTTACAGGGAGACCGGACAGCAGAGGAATTCTTTACCGGAATGTTACATAAAAAACTGACCGCTGCGCTGCTAAAAATGGCAGGGATTCGTCTGGCTACTCCCATGAAGGAGATCCCGGAGGAAAAGATTCATGCTTATTATAATCTCTGCCGTAACCTGAAACTGCATATCACAGAGAGCAATCCTTACGAAAATGCACAGGTATCCGCCGGAGGCGTGGATGTACGGGAAGTAAAGCCTACTATGGAATCAAAGATCTGCCCCGGGGCCTATTTTGCGGGGGAGATCCTGGACGTGGATGGCCGATGCGGGGGCTATAATCTCCAATGGGCCTGGAGCAGTGGTTATCTGGCGGGATACCACGCTGCGTTAGCATAAAATAATTTTTTACACGTGACGTATGCCTGCGTAAGGTGCAAAAGCTCCGGAAAGGCGGCAGGCCATTGAAAGATATGAGGATGAAAATGATCAGATTAAATCAGCTGAAGCTTCCGGTAGATCATACCCGGGAGCAGCTTATACATAAGACGGCACAGTACTTACGGATCCCGGCGGCGGATATCCTCGAACTGCAGATCGTAAGGCAGTCTCTGGATGCCAGAAAAAAGCCGGCACTTTTTTACAGTTACAGTGTGAATGTAACGGTGAAAAAGGAAGAAAAAGTATATAAGGATGCCTGCCGCAGACTTGGAAAAGCCAATGTTCTGCTGACCGAAAAAACGGAATATCTTTTTCCTGCAGAAGGCTCAACGCAGCAGAAGCATCCCACTGTGATCATCGGAATGGGTCCTGCTGGACTTTTTTGCGGATATTATCTGGCACAGCACGGCTATGCACCTGTCATTCTGGAACGGGGTGCAGACGTGGATGCCAGACAGGCGGATGTAGAAGCTTTCTGGCAGACGGGCAGATTAAAGCCGGATTCCAATGTGCAGTTTGGAGAAGGCGGTGCAGGAACTTTTTCGGATGGTAAACTGAATACTTTGGTAAAGGACAAATACGGCAGAAATACGGAAGTATTGAAAACTTTCGTAAAGCACGGTGCTGATCCGGCAATTCTTTATCAGGCCAAGCCCCATATTGGTACGGATGTTCTGAGCAAAGTGGTAAAAAGCATGCGGGAAGAAATATTGCGTATGGGTGGGGAAGTCCGATTTCATAGTCAGGTGACGGAGATCCTTACTGAGAACGGGCAGGTCACAGGAGTAAAGGTGAATGACACGGAAGTGCTCCCCTGTGAGCAGGTGGTACTGGCACCGGGGCACAGTGCCCGAGATACCTTTTCCATGCTGTACCGGAAGCAGTTTCCCATGTCGGCGAAACCTTTTGCAGTGGGATTCCGTGTGGAGCATCCCCAGAGCCTGATCAATATGAGTCAGTATGGTGCTGAGTCGGTAAAAGGTCTGGGTGCAGCGGCTTATAAGGTGACGGCTAAGACAAGCACCGGCAGAGGAGTGTATTCTTTCTGTATGTGTCCGGGCGGCTATGTGGTCAACGCATCTTCCGAGCCGGGAAGACTGGCGGTGAACGGTATGAGCTACAGCGGCCGTGACGGGAAAAATGCCAACAGCGCCATTATCGTTGCGGTGACTCCTGCGGATTACGGTTCCGAGCATCCACTGGCAGGAATCGAATTCCAGCGGGGACTGGAACAGAGAGCTTATGAATTATGCGATGGGAAACTGCCGGTACAGCGGTACGGAGATTTCAGGGAGAAGGTCACCGGAGAGCATCCTGCGGAAACGGACGGAGTACAAAGAAGTGGCCCGGAAGCATTGGAACCACAGTGTAAAGGTGCTTATGAATGGGCGGATCTTACCGGAATTCTTCCGGCAGAGTGTAACCGGGCCTTCGTGGAGGGGATGGACAGCTTTGACAGACAGATCCGCGGCTTTGCCTCTCCGGGAACGATCCTGACCGGTGTGGAAAGCAGGACGTCTTCCCCGGTGCGGATCGAACGGGATGAAGAGTTACAGTCTGCCATCCGGGGTTGCTATCCCTGTGGAGAGGGGGCCGGATATGCCGGAGGAATCACTTCCGCCGCCATGGACGGTATCCGCGTAGCAGAACAGATCGCTTCACAGTTTGCTCCGCTACAGCGTTGACGTATGGCAGAAAATGTTATATGATTCAAATATTCAGAGATTGCATCCTGCAGATCGGTTTTTCGGGGGAGGCGCTGAATATTACTGAATAATATGGACTTAGAAAGGCAATCACGTGAATAACATAAGGGAACAAATCAAGGATAAGAAAAGAATCGTTGTTAAGATCGGTTCTTCCTCCTTACAGCATGCCGAGACGGGAGACCTGGATTATATCCGTCTGGAAAAGCTGGTAAGAGAGCTTTGCGATATCAGCAATCAGGGGAAAGAAGTCGTACTTGTGACTTCCGGTGCTATCGCCGCCGGAAAACAGGCAGTGCATTTAAAGACTACGGAGGGACAGACTCAGGCAGAATCCATGGCGATCAAGCAGGCCTGTTCCGCCATCGGCCAGGCAAGACTGATGATGACCTACCAGAAGCTTTTTGCGGAGTACAATCAGGTGGCAGCACAGATCCTGATGACGAAAAATACCATCGTGGACAATCTGAACCGCTACAATGCCCATAATACCTTCACCCAGCTATTGAAAATGGGAGCAATTCCCGTTGTCAATGAAAATGATACGGTAGCGACCTACGAGATTGAGATCGGTGACAACGATACCCTGTCGGCTATTGTGGCAGCACTGATCGATGCAGATCTGCTGATCCTGTTGTCAGATATCGATGGCCTCTACACCGATGATCCCAGGCAGAATCCCAATGCGAAATTTATCGAACAGGTGGATGAACTCACAAAGGAATTCATGCATATGGGCAAGGCCAGTACCGGCAGCAATGTGGGGACCGGCGGCATGAATACCAAAATGATCGCGGCGAAGATTGCCACCAGTTCGGATGTGGATATGATCATTGCCAACAGCAAGGACATCGGAGTACTTCATCGTCTGTTATCCGGTGAAAACGAAGGTACTTTATTCGTGGCACATAAGGATGAAAGCTTTGATCTGCCGGAATTTGTACAGAATCTGCACAAAAATCAGTGATGATACGTCAACGAAAAGAGGAATACATTATGAATATGGATGAAAGAATAAAGCGCATCAATGAGCTTTATCATAAATCCCAGCGCGAGGGACTGACCGACGAAGAAAAGCTGGAACAGTCCATTCTCAGACAGGAATACGTGGACAGCATCAAGCGCAATATGAAGGCGCAGCTGGACAGCATCGAAATCGAAAGGCCGGACGGCACCATTGAAAAATTAAAGCCGTCCTATAAAAAGAAGAAATGAGCGCTGAAGAACGCAGAGAAGTGAAAAAGAAACTGCGCAGGGAAGTGCTGGCCCGCAGGGCGGCACTGACGGAGCCGGAACGGGAGAGAGGGAATCTTCTCATTACCGAGCGGATTCTGGGACACCAGTGGTATTACCTCTCGGATACGATTCTGGGCTTTGTCAGCTACGGAAGTGAAATCTGCACGACAGAGATTCTGGAGAATGCCCTGCAGGATGGCAAACGTGTCTATGTTCCGAAGGTGGAAGGTCAGGAAATGCGTTTTTACCGGATTCAATCCCTGGCGGAATTGAAAGAGGGCTATAAGGGAATCCTGGAGCCGGAAGGCAATACGGAGAGCTATGAATATGCTCCCGAAGAGGCAGCAAACTGTCTGCTTCTGATGCCGGGAAGTGTATTTGATCCCCTGGGCAACCGGATGGGATATGGCGGCGGATTTTATGACCGCTATCTGGCAGACAGGGAAGCCTTAAGACTTCGCAGTATTGCTGTCGGGTTCCGCTGCCAGCAGGTCGAAAGTGTTCCTGTGGAAGAGACAGATGTAAAGCCCTATCAGGTGATTTTGGTATAAATCTTTGGTTTTGGAAAGGCGGGGAAGGAATGTCGGAACTTTTAGAACTGGGAAAAAATGCCTGCGATGCCAAATATGTATTGCAGAAGCTTACTACAGAAGAGAAAAACAAGGCGCTGCAGACAGCGGCAAATGATCTGTGTGAAAGACAGGAAGAGATCCTTGCAGCCAACGTACTGGATCTGGAAAACGGGAAAAACAACGGAATGAATCCGGGACTGCTGGATCGTCTGAAGCTTACCGGAGAGAGAATCGCGCAGATTGCAGAGGGCCTTCGGCAGATTGCGGCTCTTCCGGATTGCATCGGTGAGACCATGGAACATTTCGAACGTCCCAACGGACTGAAAATCGATAAAGTCAGAGTACCGTTAGGGGTTATCGGCATTATCTATGAGGCTCGTCCCAACGTGACGGCGGATGCCTTCGGATTGTGCTTTAAGACGGGAAATGCAGTGATCTTAAAGGGAGGCAGTGATGCCATTCATTCCAATATCGCTATTGTCAAAGTATTACAGGATGCACTGGAAGCCTGCAGTATGCCCAGGACTGCCGTACAGCTGATCGAAGATACGGATCGTGCGGTCACTGCGCAGTTTATGAAGATGAAGGAATATGTGGATGTGCTGATCCCAAGAGGCGGTGCGGGACTGATCCGCAGCGTGGTGGAGAACAGCACGATCCCCGTCATAGAGACCGGAACCGGCAACTGCCACGTCTATGTGGACAAGGATGCGGATGTGGATATGGCGGTAAAAATACTGATGAATGCCAAGACCCAGCGGATCGGTGTCTGCAATGCCGTGAGTCTCTGGTGGTGCATCGTGCCGTCCGGGATAAGTTCCTTCCGAAGATGGCGGAAGCCCTGAAGACGAAGAACGTAGAACTGCGGGGAGACGAAAGCACCCGGGAGATCCTGCCGGACTGCATTCCCGCTACAGAAGAAGATTACGGTACGGAGTATCTGGATTATATTCTGTCTGTCAAGACTGTGGACAGCGTGGAAGAGGCCATTGCCCATATCAACCGTTACAATACGAAGCATTCCGAATGTATCGTGACGGAAAATACGGAGACTGCAGAGAGTTTTTTAAACGAAGTGGATGCAGCCTGTGTTTATGTCAATGCCTCCACAAGATTTACAGACGGTTTCGAGTTTGGATTTGGCGCAGAAATCGGTATCAGCACCCAGAAGCTGCATGCCAGAGGCCCCATGGGCCTGAAGGAGCTGACTTCCTATAAATACAAGATACATGGAAACGGTCAGATCCGCAGATAAGCATTTGCGACCCGCCACAGGCGGATAATCTGCGTATTCTCCGGCTGGATATTTTGTCCTGTATGCAAAGATATCTGTCGGAAATAACTATAGAGGAAGAGGAGAAGATTTATGAAAGAAGTAAATGGAAGTATTTGGCACACTATGAGCACCCAGAGAGTCACTCCCACAGATTTTGTCTGTGTCATCGAGATTTCCAAGGGCAGCAAGAACAAGTATGAACTGGACAAGGAGACAGGCCTTCTGATCCTGGATCGTATCCTGCATACCTCCACCCATTATCCTGCGAACTACGGTTTTATTCCCAGAACCTACGGTGATGACGGGGATCCGCTGGATGTACTGTTACTGTGCTCCGAGCCTGTACAGCCCATGACTTTGGTAAGAGCGTATCCTATCGGCGTGATCTCCATGCTGGACAACGGTAAAAATGACGAAAAGATCATTGCGGTTCCTTTCAATGATCCCAATTACAACTGCTATCATGATATTTCCGAGCTGCCCAGTCATGTGGTGGACGAGATGGAGCATTTCTTCACAGTATATAAGGCACTGGAGAACAAGACCACTGCTGTCAATGAAAAGGGCAACAGAGATGAGGCAATTGAAGTCATTAAAAAGTGTCTGGACAATTACATTGATACCTTTATCAAGAGTTGGTAAGCTGTTGATAATTGATTTTCAACAATCACAAAGCACCGTATTTCCTATGCAGTTCATTGGGGGATACGGTGTTTATTTCTATAAACTATTGAAAAAAATTGTCAAAACCCCTAGATTTTTTAAAGGAAATATGAGAGAATGAACACGACCATTATGATATTATTTTATCAATAGTATTATAAGTACATATTGAAAGGAGATTTCACATGATTTATTCAAAAGAAGTTGAAGAAATGTGTCCCGTTGCACAGGGCGTACATCATGGTTGTGCTCCCATTCCCGAAGAGGCAAAATGGGTGCAGGCAAAAGAAGTTAAGGATATTTCCGGTCTGACTCACGGTGTGGGCTGGTGTGCACCTCAGCAGGGTGCATGTAAACTGACCCTGAACGTTAAGGAAGGTATCATCCAGGAGGCTCTGGTTGAGACCGTTGGATGTTCCGGTATGACTCACTCCGCAGCTATGGCTGCTGAAATCCTGCCCGGTCTGACCGTTATGGAAGCTTTAAATACTGACCTTGTATGTGATGCAATCAATACCGCTATGAGAGAGCTGTTCTTACAGATCGTTTATGGTCGTACCCAGAGTGCATTCTCTGAGGAAGGTCTGCCTGTAGGCGCAGGTCTGGAAGACCTTGGTAAGGGCTTAAGAAGCCAGGTTGGTACTATGTACGGTACTCTGAAGAAGGGTCCCCGTTATCTGGAGATGGCAGAAGGTTATGTAACCGGTATCGCTCTGGACAAGGATGATCAGATCATCGGTTACCAGTTTGTTAACCTGGGCAAGATGACCGACTTCATCAAGAAGGGTGACGATGCCAACACTGCATGGGAGAAGGCTAAGGGCCAGTATGGTCGTGTAGACGATGCAGTTAAGATCATCGATCCCAGAAAACAATAAGATACAGGAGGACAGAAAAAATGGCTTTATTTGAATCATATGAAAGACGTATTGATAAGATCAACGCTGTACTGAACAGCTATGGTATCTCCTCTATCGAAGAAGCAGAGAAGATCACAAAAGATGCAGGCCTGGATGTATACGATCAGGTAAAGAAGATCCAGCCCATCTGTTTTGAAAATGCTTGCTGGGCTTACACTGTAGGCGCTGCAATTGCAATCAAGAAAGGCTGCAGAAAGGCATCTGAAGCAGCTGCAGCTATCGGCGAAGGTTTACAGGCATTCTGTATCCCCGGTTCCGTTGCTGATACCCGTAAGGTAGGTCTTGGCCATGGTAACCTGGGCAAGATGCTGCTGGAAGAGGATACTGACTGTTTCTGTTTCCTGGCGGGACATGAGTCCTTCGCAGCAGCAGAAGGTGCTATGGTATCGCAGAGAAGGCTAACAAAGTTCGTCAGAAGCCTTTACGTGTTATCCTGAACGGTCTTGGTAAGGATGCTGCAAAGATTATTTCCCGTATCAACGGATTTACCTTTGTTGAGACCTCTTATGATCCTTACACCAACACCGTTACCGAAGTAGAGAGAATCGCTTACTCCGAGGGACTTCGTGCTAAGGTTAACTGCTACGGCGCTAACAGCGTTCCCGAAGGCGTAGCTATCATGTGGAAGGAGAACGTAGACGTATCCATCACCGGTAACTCTACCAACCCTACCAGATTCCAGCATCCCGTAGCTGGTACTTACAAGAAGGAGAGACTGGAAGCAGGCAAGAAGTACTTCTCCGTAGCTTCCGGCGGCGGTACCGGACGTACTCTGCATCCCGATAACATGGCTGCAGGTCCCGCTTCTTACGGTTTCACCGATACTCTGGGCCGTATGCACTCTGACGCGCAGTTCGCTGGTTCTTCCTCCGTACCTGCACACGTTGAGATGATGGGTCTGATCGGCATGGGCAACAACCCGATGGTAGGTGCTACCGTAGCTGTTGCTGTATCGATTGAGGAAGCAGCTAAGGCTGGTAAGTTCTAAAACATAAAATCAGATAAATCAAGGATTTCAAGGCTCCCGACATTGTTCGGGAGTCTTTTTTTCCACAAAATTACTTTGTAATCGAACATGCATTCTGCTATAATCATTTATAGAAAGTGTTTGAAAGGAGGCAGCAATGGAATCACAATCCCATACTTATATTGCCATGGATCTGAAGTCTTTTTATGCCTCCGTGGAGTGCGTTGACAGAGGGCTGGATCCTTTGAATACGAATCTGGTGGTGGCGGATGCTTCCCGAACGCAGAAGACCATCTGCCTGGCGGTATCTCCCTCTCTGAAATCCTATGGAATCCCGGGTCGGGCAAGACTGTTCGAAGTGATCTCCAAAGTAAGAGAAGTAAATGCCATGCGGAAAGTGCGGTCCCCTGGCGGCAGATTTTTGGGAAAAAGCACCTTTGCGGATGAATTGCAGAGGCATCCGGAACTGGAAGTTGGTTTTGTGACCGCCACGCCCCGGATGGCGAGATATCTGGAATATAGTACCCAGATCTATAATATTTATTTGAAATATATCGCACCGGAAGATATTCATGTCTATTCTATTGATGAGGTGTTCCTGGATGTGACACAATATCTGAAAACCTATGGTATGACAGCGAGAGAACTGGCGTCCAGAATTGCAACAGAGATTCTCGAGAAAAAAGGACTGATTGCCACAGCAGGAATCGGAACCAATCTGTACCTGTGCAAGATTGCCATGGATATTGTAGCGAAGCATATGGAACCGGATGATAACGGAGTCCGGATCGCCGAATTGGATGAGATCAGCTATCGGGAACTTTTGTGGGATCACAGGCCGCTGACGGATTTCTGGAGAGTCGGCGCCGGATACCGCAAGAAGCTGGAAGCCGCCGGAATGTTTACCATGGGCGATGTGGCCAGATGCTCTATCGGAGGACCGGGAGATTACTATAACGAAGATTTGCTGTACCGGATGTTCGGCATCAATGCGGAGCTTTTGATCGATCATGCCTGGGGGTATGAGCCGGTGACCATGGACCTGATCAAATCCTATCGACCGGAGACTAACTGTATCAGCTCCGGTCAGGTACTGCATTGCGCCACGGATTTTATGCAGGCTAAGATCGTAGTCCGGGAAATGGCAGAACAGCTGGCAATGGATCTGGTGGAAAAAAAGCTGGTCACAGATCAGATCGTGCTGACTGTTGGCTATGATATTGACAACCTGAAGATTCCGGAGATCGCAGATCATTATCATGGTGAAATCACGGTAGATCGTTATGGCAGAAGCGTGCCGAAGCATGCCCACGGCACTGGAAACCTTGATGCAATGACTGCGTCAGTCAGCAGGATTACAGAGACAACAATGGGATTATATGAACGGATTGTAGATCCCATGCTGCTGACCCGAAGAATCACTCTGGTGGCCAATCATCTAAAGGATGCGGACAGCGTAAAGGAAGAGCCGTTCTACGAACAGCTGGATCTGTTCTCCGGAGGCTTTTTGCAAACGGGGCAGAAGGAAACTTCCCGGGAAACAAAGCAGCTGGAAAAGGAACGGCTGGAAAAAGAAAAACACTTGCAGGAAGCAATGCTAAGCGTAAAATCAAAGTATGGAAAGAATGCGATTCTGAAGGCTGCCGATCTGCAGGAGGGAGCCACAACCATAGACAGGAACCGTCAGATTGGCGGACATAAGGCATAATATTTATCGGACCACAAAATCCGATAACAGGAAAAGAGTAAAAAGATGAATGAAAAATATAAGGACATGCTCCATCTGCCTCACCCGGTGTCAGCCACCTATCCCCGAATGGCTTTACAGGACCGTGCTGCACAGTTTTCACCGTTTGCAGCATTGGCGGGATATGATGACGCTCTGAGAGAAACGGCCCGCCGGACAGACCGTTTTGTGGAACTGGATGAGGACAGGAAGCAGGAGATCGACCGCCAGATTTCTTATTTACAACAGCATCCGCTGGACACAGTGCCGGTGAAAATTATTTATTTTGTGCCGGATGAGAAAAAGGACGGCGGCAGTTATACTGCCGTAGAAGGCTGTGTCCGCAAAATCGATGAGAACACAAAAAGCCTTCGGATACAGGGAACAGAAATTCCGGTAGAGAGGATCTACGAGATTGATTTTCTGTAGTTACATTGTAAATAGTTCAGAGAAATGCTAAAATATTACCAATAGTATTTTGAGAACAAGAATGGAAAGGAATTTCTGACAATGAAGAAAAAATGTATCAGTACAGCAACACTGTCAGTGCTTTTGCTTGTACTGTTTCTTCCTGTTTTCTATTATATAGTATTCTACGGGACCAATATGAACTACAACGAAATGCATAAGATCATTACCGTGGAGGGAAATAAAGTACTATCCCTGTGCGCGGTGATCGGAGTGGCTGTACTGGGGGCAGCGTACTATTTTCTGCGAAAGATTCCTTACACCGGACGCATAGCAGTCTGGTTTACCGGGATCACACTGGCAGTCTGTATTCTGTTCTGTCTTGTGAATATAAAAATATCCAAATGCATTGCATTTTACGGTGGCTGGGATTGCGGCATGGTGGCCAATTCCGCCCGCTGGCTTTATGAGGGCCAGACACTGGGGTATGACGATTACTATACGATCTACAGTAATAATATTCCCGTTACATGGCTTTTGTATCAGTTGTATTCTTTTGCCTCAGGACTTAAGGGGTATCCCTACAATCCAGAATTTATCTGGATCCAGTTCCAGTGCGTCATGCTGTCACTGGCGGTATTCTGTTCGGCACTTCTGGTCCTTCAGGTCAGCAGGAACCTTGGAATTTCCGTGATTGCCCTGGCCTTTCAGAGCATCTTTCTGGGAATCTCTCCATGGAAGATCATTCCCTATACGGACGGAAGCACCATTGCCATGCCGATCTGATTCTTCTACTGTATTCATTGTTCCGGAAGAATGGGAGAAAACGGAAATACCTTTTATGGTTTTTGATAATGTTTCTGGGGTGCTTTGGTGGAATCATGAAAGCCACCTGCTATGTCACATTGATTGCGGTAGTACTGGTGGATCTGGTATGGTCTGCCTGGGAAGAGGTGCCAATGCGTAAGCGGCTGCAGAAGATCGGCTTAAAAATCTTGCTTCTGATAGCGGCTTTCGGACTTGGGGCTTTCTGTAAGCAGGGAATCTACTGTTCCGTACAGTATGATTATAATGCGGATATGGAGATCGGCTGGAGTAATTATATGTATAACGGCCTCAATGAGGATACTACCGGGGCCTGTTCCGGAGAGGGACTTGAGATCGTACGATCTTTTGCTGGTACGGATAAAAATACCCGGATACAATATGAGATGGAAGGAATCCGCAAAAGAATCGGTGATCGTGGTATTTGGGGTACAATCCGGTTCTGGCTGCGTAAGCAGGTCATGAATTTTAACGACGGGACGTTCAGCTGGTATCAGGAAGGGTATTTTCAGGCGTGGGAATATCCGTTGAACATAGACAGCTCCTGGAAAGAACCTCTGAGGGCTTTTTACTGGCAGGACGGCAGCAATTATATCTGGTTTACGACGATCAGCCAGGGATTATGGCTTTTTGTACTGTTGGGAGTCATAACAGAGGCTGGTATGCTTTTGTGGACGGCGGTGTCAACAATCCGCAGACCCAAATACCGGACAGAAGAGAACCTGTCTGACCGGCTGTGTCTTTCTACTGTGATGATCGTTACATTTATCGGTATGTTTTTATTTGTTATGTTATTCGAGGCAAGAGCCAGATATCTATATAATACCATTCCGGTATTCTCTGTCATGGCAGTTTTTGGATATTACGAATTGTATCGGAAATTATTCATATTTTGTGACAAAAGGCGGAAATAACTTCGTTTTCCGGTAGAAATTGCACGTTATGAGAGCCTATAATGTGAAAATAACACTGGTAAAATATACAAACATCCTGTATAATGTACAGTAATGACTGAGAAATGAGTCAGGAACAAAAAAGAGGGAGGAAGAATAAATGTACTTTTGTAAGAATTGCGGCGAGCCTTATATGACAGACGAAGCTGTGATGTGCGTAAAGTGCGGTGTGGCCAAGGGACAGGGGAATAATTACTGCCATAACTGCGGTAAGCCTTTAGCTCCGGATGCAGCAGTATGTTTAAACTGTGGCGTAGCCAATAAGCAGGCACCGGCACCGGATGCAAAATCCAAACTGGTAGCCGGTCTGTTGGCAATTTTCCTTGGTACGTTCGGCGTACATAATTTCTATCTGGGCTATACCGGTAAGGCAGTTACCCAATTGGTACTTTCCATCGTGGGAATCCTTTTATGCTGTGTGGTAGTCGGCGTATTCATTGTTATGGGTGTAGGTATCTGGGGACTGGTAGAAGGTATCATGATCCTGACCGGCAAGATCGACACAGACGGCAAGGGTAATCCCCTGGCAGATTAATATCAGGCCTTTTCCAGGCCAGAAAGAGGAGAAAATGGACGGACAGAATTTTGAAAATGAAAACAATGTTACAGTAGATACTACTGCAACAGAAGTAAGCTCCGCAGCAGAAACTGTACAGGAGACCCCGGTAACAGAACAGCCTGTGAACAATTATCAGGATTATACCGCAAATGTACAGCCTCAGGCAGCTGCAACAGCTCCTGTACAGCAGCCGGAGAACAAAGAAAACAATGTACTGGCTATTGTCAGCCTGGTACTGGGTATCCTTTCCATCGTACTTGGATGCTGCACCGGATGGATCGGCGCACTGTTTGGAATCGGTGGTATCATTTGCGCAGTATTTGCCAACAAGCAGGGCAAGACCGGCCTGGCAAAGGCTGGACTGATCTGTTCTATCATTGGTATTGTACTGGGAATTATCATTACAATCTTAGCTGCTGTATTTTCTGTAGCATTTATGAGTGAACTTGCAAACTACTACTAAAAACCAGCGGAGTCTGGAAGATCAGCTTTATATTGCAGGATGGATATTTCTGCTGGCCGGAAGCATCGGAAGCTTTCTGTATCTTCATATAATCGTTCCGAGACTGCAGGGATATACCTGCGTGGTCTATCGATTATTTGGGATTTACTGTCCCGGCTGTGGTGGAACGAGAGCGGTAAGTGCACTGCTTACTGGACATCCGCTACTGGCCACCTGGTATCATCCACTGGTTACGTATACTGTTGTTATCTTTGGAGGTTTTATGCTAAGTCAGACCCTTGCCAGATTACATATTGGCAGGATCAAAGGCTGGCGCTTTCATGAATGGCATCTGTATGCGGCGGTAGGGATCATGATAGGGAACTTTATTCTGAAGAATATTTTGCTTCTGAAGTTTCACATTACATTATGACTGTATTTGCATTTTTTACATATACAGAATATTTTATCGCACAAAAGTGCAGAGGGAGAAAACATGAATAAAAAAACTACGGGTATCATTGCTTACATTACCTGGATCGGCTGGATCGTTGCTTTTTGCGCAGGTGACAAAGAGGGTGCTAAGTTCCATCTGAATCAGGCTCTGGTGATTCTGATCGGTCAGATCGTTGCAGCAGTAATCAACTACATTCCTTACGTAGGTGGTATTGTTGGCACTATCCTGAGCATTTTCCTGTTCGTATGCTGGCTCATGGGTCTGATTTATGCTTGCCAGGAGCAGGAGAAGGAAGTTCCCCTGATTGGTCAGATCAAGATTTTAAAATAATAAAAATGACAATAAGTCATAAAAAGAATCCCCGATGTTCATTGCATTGGGGATTCTTTTTATGGGTGCGCCTGGCAGCGCACGTTTCTGTGATTATTAAAAAAATGTAACTATTCTGCAGCAGAAGCAGCCGCTGTTTCCTCTGCAGTGGTCAGATTCACATCTTCGGGCTGTTCACCGTGCAGGAAAGTGATGATGATCTGGATCCGCTTGTAAGCTCTGGCATAATTTTCCTTTGCATAGTCTGCGGTCAGCTGATTGTAACCACCGTTATCATAGGCATCGTGGTAACTCTCTACCGCAGTGGTCATATATTCGCTTGCTTCATCGGCAAGAGATTCCAGATAATCAAATTCAGTAGGAAAATCCAACGCTGCAAAATCCTGAAAAGCACTGTCCAGCTGATCCAGATAACCGAGAAGTTCATCGGTGGCATTTTCGGATGTCGCGTCTACGTTGTTGATCTCGGTATCTATATCGGAGATCTCGGTACAAAAAGAATCTATTTCCTCCTTAAACTGTGTCAGCGCAGGATCTTTTCCGCAGGCGGTAAGCGTAAGTGCGGTCAGCAGTCCGGCCGTAAGGGCAAGTATTTTTTTCTTCAAAATTATATCCTCCAAATCATTTGATCCATCTAAAAATTTATCATATTCTGCAGTTTTACGCAACCTTATAATGTTAAAACGTCCCCTTTACGAATAAAAGGACATTGTGGTATGATTAAAAGAATCAAGATACAGGAAAAGAGAACTATGACAAGAGAAGAATTTATTACGTTAAGTAAAGACCATATTTTATATCTGGACGGCGCTACAGGATCCAATCTGGTGAAGGCAGGAATGCCTTCCGGCGTCTGCCCGGAGCAGTGGATCCTGGAGCATCAGGATGTCATGCTGCAATTACAGAAGGATTACGTGCAGGCGGGAACCAATATCCTGTATGCCCCTACCTTTACCGCCAATCGCGTCAAACTGGCAGAATATCATCTGGAAAAAAATATGACTTCCATGATTCGTGATCTGGTGGCTATTTCGAAGAAAGCGGCAGAGAGTACTCCGGGACATCCAGTTTATGTGGCCGGTGATCTCACAATGACTGGTGAACAGTTAAAGCCCATGGGAAAAATGGAGCTGGAAACACTGATCGATATTTATAAAGAGCAGATTCTTTGTCTGGTGGATGCCGGGGCGGATCTTCTGGTGGTGGAGACCATGATGAGCCTGGCGGAGACCAGAGCGGCACTGATCGCGGCGAAAGAAGTCTGTGATTTGCCGGTAATCGCTACACTGACCTTTGAAGCGGATGGAAGAACTTTGTTCGGTACGGATGCGAAAACGGCGGCCATTGTGTTGGAAAGCCTGGGGGCCAGTGCTATCGGAGCCAACTGTTCCACAGGTCCGGCTCAGATGGAGAGCATTATTTCGGAGATGGTATCCCATACCAGAATTCCTGTAATTGCAAAACCCAATGCCGGACTTCCTTTTCTGGATGAAAACGGAACTACCTGCTACAACATGGAAGCAGAAGAGTTTGCAGAAGAGATGGAAGTGCTGGTCAATGCCGGAGCTACGATTCTTGGCGGCTGTTGTGGTACCACTCCGGAATTCATAAGACAGATCCATGAACGATTTGGTACAGATGCGAAGGTTGCAACATCCCGAAGACCGGATGGAATTCGGTATCTGACCTCCGAACGTATTACCCACAGCTTTGGTCTGGATGACGGCTTTTTCGTTGTGGGAGAACGTATCAATCCTACCGGCAAGAAAGCACTTCAGGCACAGCTTCGTGAGGGCAGCTTTGAAAAGGTGATACAGTTTGCCGAAGAACAGGAAGCCTGCGGTGCCAAGGTACTGGATATCAATATGGGCATGAGCGGTATCGACGAGAAAGCCAGCATGCTTCGGGCTCTGGAGGAAGTCAGCGGTGTCACGAACCTGCCTCTTTCCCTGGATTCCAGCTACGTGGAAGTCTTAGAAGCTGCACTGCGTAATTATCCCGGACGTGCTCTGGTCAATTCTGTATCTCTGGAAACGGAAAAATTTGAAAAACTACTTCCCATTGTAGCCAAATACGGTGCTATGTTTATCCTGCTCCCTTTGTCGGATGCGGGACTGCCCAAGGATATAGAAGAGAAGAAAGAGATTATTCACAAGATTTATGACCGGGCACTTTCTCTGGGAATGTGCAAAGAAGATATCGTGGTGGACGGTCTGGTGGCAACGGTAGGTGCCAATCCGAAAGCTGCACTGGAAACGTTTGAGACCATCCGCTATTGCAAAGAGAACGGTTTTGCCACGATCTGCGGTCTGTCCAACATTTCCTTCGCCATGCCGGAGAGAAGTTTTGTTAATACCGCATTCCTGACGCTGGCAATTCAGGCGGGACTGACCATGGCTATTGCCAATCCTTCCCAGGAACTTCTGATGAGCGTGCTTTGGCTGCGGATCTGCTGTTGAACAAAGAAGAAGCCGCTCTTCGCTATATCGAGTACGCCGGTGGCGTCAGGGAGCGCAGAGAAGAGAAAGAAGCGGAACTGGCAAAAAAACTGGCGCTGCTGGAAAATCAGGGAACAACCGCCAAGACAGGCACTGCCGGCAATGCCGCCAAAGAAGCGACTGCTGATAACGGTCCGCAGATCAATGAAATGCAGGACAAGCTGAAGACGGCAGTACTGAAGGGCAACCGTAACGGCATTGTAAAGATCACGAAGGAAGCATTGGAAAGCGGAGAAAAACCTGCGGAGCTATTGAATCAGGTACTGCTTCCTGCCATTAATCAGGTAGGTGAATTCTTTGATCAGGGCAAGTATTTTCTGCCGCAGCTGATTGCCAGTGCGGAAGCCATGAAGAATTCCATCGAGGTGCTGGAACCGTTGCTGCAGACCGGAGGCACCGGAGAAGAAATGCCGGTGGTGGTCATTGCCACGGTGGAAGGAGATATCCATGATATCGGCAAGAATCTGGTGGCACTGATGTTAAAAAACCACGGATTCCATGTGATCGATCTGGGCAAGGATGTGCCGCAGGCGAAAATTCTGGAGTCGGCGAAAGAACATCATGCGGAATTTATTGCCCTGTCAGCACTGATGACCACCACCATGCAGAGAATGCGGGAGATCGTGGCAGCCGCAAAAGAAGAAGGCATCACCGCCAAGATCATCATCGGCGGCGCTGTCATTACGCAGGAATATGCGGATGAGATCGGTGCCGACGGCTATTCCAAGGATGCGGCGGATGCCGTGAAACTGGCCAAAAGCCTGATGTAAAAGAGTCTGAAACAACAGAAATAATGGAGTATAGATAAAGGAGCAAAGCAAAATGATTGGAGCAGATGCGATTATTAAATGTCTGGAAGCAGAGGGGGTAAGTACTGTTTTCGGATATCCCGGTGTTGCCATATGTCCTTTTTTCAACAGCATTCTGGATTCTGACATCAAAACGGTGTTGATCCGTACAGAACAGAACGCGGCCCATGCGGCCAGCGGTGTTGCCCGTATGACCGGAAGACCCGGGGTATGTGCGGTGACCTCCGGCCCCGGTGCCACCAATGTGATCACCGGTATTGCCACGGCATTTGCTGACAGTATCCCCATGATCTGCATTACCGGTCAGGTCAACAGTGAACTGCTGGGCAGTGATGTGTTCCAGGAGGCGGATATTACCGGCGCCGTGGAATCTTTTGTAAAATACAGCTATCTGGTGAAAAATGTAAATGATATTCCCAGAGTGTTCAAGGAAGCGTTTTATATTGCCAATACCGGTAGAAAAGGGCCGGTATTGATCGATATTCCCATTGATATCCAGAATGCAACGATTAAAAATTTCCATTATCCGGAAGAAGTGAATCTACGTACCTACAAGCCTACCGTCAAAGGACATGCCGTGCAGATCAAGAAGGTTATCAAAGAGCTGGAGCGGGCGAAACGTCCCATTATCTGTGCCGGAGGAGGAGTCCTGCTCAGTGAGGCCGAGGAGGAGCTGCGCAGCTTTGCGGAAGAACACGGTATTCCCGTGGTGTCCACCATGATGGGTATCGGTGTTATGCCTACCGAACATCCGCTTTATTATGGAATGGTGGGCAATAACGGTAAGACTTATGCCAACCGTGCCATGAACGAATCGGATCTGCTGATCATGGTGGGAGCCAGAGTGGCAGATCGCGCGGTCAGTCAGCCGGATCTCATCACAAGAAACAAAGTGCTGGTGCACATTGACGTGGATCCTGCGGAGATCGGCAAAAATGCGGGTCCGTCCATTCCACTGGTAGGTGATGCAAAACACATCTTCCAGGATTTTCAGAAAGAAGAATTTGACTGTAACTACGAGGAATGGCTCACTACATTGAATGAATATCGTTCTACCATGGAGAAGAAGAGAACCCCCAATCCCGATTATGTGGATCCTGCAGCATTTATCACAAGACTTTCCGAGAAGATGCAGGAGGACGGTGTCTATGTGGCGGACGTGGGACAGAATCAGATCTGGTCCTGTGGCTATCACATTGTGAAAAAAGGCAAATTCCTGACCTCCGGCGGTATGGGAACCATGGGTTATTCTATTCCGGCAGCCATGGGAGCCAAGACAGCGGCCATGGATAAGCAGGTTATTGCGGTATGCGGTGACGGTTCCTTTCAGATGTCCATGATGGAGCTGGCTACGATCAGACAGCACAATATCCCGGTAAAGATCATCGTGCTAAAGAACAATTATCTGGGTATGGTAAGGGAATACCAGCACTATACCTACAAAGATCATTATTCTGTCGTGGATCTGTCCGGAAGCCCGGATCTGGAGAAATTATCTGCGGCCTATGATATTCCGTATCTGCGATTGAACAACATGGAACACGTGGATGAGATTCTGGACGCTTTTCTGGCGGAAGACAATACCATGCTGTTAGAATGTCTGATCGATCCGATGGATCTGGTAAAATAACGGAAGGGAGCTGTACTTAAAATGAAGAGAATATATTCCGTATTGGTAGAGAACCGTTCCGGTGTTCTGTGCAAGGTAGCCGGTCTGTTCTCCAGAAGATGTTTTAATATTGACAGCCTTGCCGTGGGAGAGACCGATGACCATGCAGTTTCCTGTATGACCATTGTAAGCTCCGGTGATGAGCGTACCCTAGAGCAGATTGAAAAGCAGCTGAATAAGAAACTGGATGTCATCAAAGTGAAGACTTTGTCCCAGGAACAGTGCTATACCCGGGAATTAATGTTATTAAAAGTTAAATATAACAAGAATAATCGTAGGGATATTATAGAAATCTGTGACATTATGAAAACAGAGATCGTAGATATGTCAAAACACTTTATGATGCTGCAGATTTGCGATGCTCCGGAGAAAATCGACACTCTGATCAAGATGCTTCAGACCATCAGTATTGTGGAAGTAGCTCGAACAGGAACCTTGGCATTATCAAAATGCACGGAAAATGATGATTAAAATACATCAATCATAATGTTAAATTCACTAATTGACATTCTGTAGTCATCTTGCTATATTAAGAATACAGTTGCTGCTCCGTCAGGGAGGACGGCTGTAGAAATACGAAAGGTATGGTAGATATTCATGCAGAAAAAAGTATTTCAGCTGTTGGTTGACAACACTTCAGGTGTGTTGAGCCGTATTGCCGGATTGTTTTCCCGTCGCGGTTACAACATCGAAAGTATTACGGCGGGTGTGACCGCCGATCCCCGTTTTACCAGAATCACCATTGTGACATCGGGAGATGACGATATTCTGGAACAGATCGAGAAGCAGGTGGGAAAGCTTGTGGATGTCCGGGATATTAAGGAACTGGACCCGGATGACAGCGTGTACCGCGAACTGGTACTGGTCAAGGTGAAAGTAGATCCCGAAAAGCGTCTGGAGATTCGCCAGGGGGTAGAATTCCTTGCCAACAATTTCCGTGCGAAGATTATTGATGTAGGTGCGGAGAATCTGATCGTTGAATTTACCGGTAATCACAGCAAGGTCAATGCGCTGATCCAGCGTTTTACGGAAGAGTACGAAGTACTGGAGCTTGCCAGAACCGGTATCACAGGTCTGGGAAGAGGTATCGAGAACGTTACCTATATTGAAGATTGAGGACTGACAAGCGTAAGACCTCACACTTTATGTTAGCTCTAGGGAAGATCCCTATCAGTTATAAATTTTATGTCTCATAACGGAGGAGAAGAAAATGGCTAAGATTTTTTATCAGGAAGATTGTAATCTCTCTTTATTAGAGGGTAAGACTATCGCAATTATCGGCTACGGCAGCCAGGGTCATGCACATGCACTGAACCTGAAGGATTCCGGATGTCATGTTATCATCGGTCTGTACGAGGGCTCCAAGTCCTGGGCAAAGGCTGAGGCACAGGGGTTCGAAGTATTCACCGCTGCAGAAGCTGCAAAGCGTGCTGACATCATCATGATCCTGATCAATGATGAGAAGCAGGCTGATCTGTACAAGAACGACATCGCG
>ERZ859980.125-NODE-125-length-54712-cov-2.743235_pt1 | contig 54712 bp, 54 predicted proteins | sample MGYA00509984_ERZ859980 | MGnify/ENA primary metagenome ERZ859980 (study PRJEB30046, sample SAMN00715173) | human gut metagenome | study: EMG produced TPA metagenomics assembly of the A metagenome-wide association study of gut microbiota in type 2... | reverse complement strand
GTCGCCTTGGTGGGCCGTTACCTCACCAACCAGCTAATCAGACGCGGGTCCATCTTGTACCACCGGAGTTTTTCACACTGCTTCATGCGAAGCTGTGCGCTTATGCGGTATTAGCAGTCGTTTCCAACTGTTGTCCCCCAGTACAAGGCAGGTTACCCACGCGTTACTCACCCGTCCGCCACTAACTTTTCAATCGCTAGGCTTCATGAAAAGTCCGTTCGACTTGCATGTGTTAGGCACGCCGCCAGCGTTCATCCTGAGCCAGGATCAAACTCTCATGTTAAAATGGTGTTTGTGTCCTGCCAGTTTTATCTGGCATTGTTTACTGTTAATTCGGGTAGCTTGTCAATCTTTCGATCAACTTGCTTGTTCTTGAATTTCTCTGAAAATCTTGGAATTTTCAGGGTTGCATTACTGTTTATTTGTCAAAGATCATAACCTCTTGCTTTGCAAGAGCTCGTTCGTTCGTTGCTGTTGTTCTCAGCGGCAACTCTGATATCTTATCATAACCGCTTTCGTTTGTCAACAACTTTTTTCGATTTTTTCAAATCTTTTTCTCAACCGGAAAACTTTCATTTTCGCGGTGGAGTTTCATACTACCACATTGCTCCGTGCTTTGTCAACAACTTTTTACATTTATTTTTCAAAGCATTTACATAATGGTGGAAATGGCGCAAAAAAAGAAATCTCAATCTCTTAAGATTCTTCTTTTACTTCCTATTGGTAGTAAACGGAGAAAGAGGGATTTGAACCCTCGCGCCGGTTGCCCGACCTACACCCTTAGCAGGGGCGCCTCTTCAGCCTCTTGAGTATTTCTCCATGAACCGAACATCGTCTCTACCAATATGTTATTGGCGTCATTTCGTGACGCAAAAGTTATTATACATAAGCTCTATGCTTTTGTCAATTGTTTTTTTATTATTTTCCTAATTGTAGATATTGTTTATGAATATTGCCGAATAGCTTCTTCAATCTTCGTTTTTACAATGTCCGCAATCTCCGGTGTTTTCAACTGTTTATACTCTTCATAACAGATTGGCGGTAAATAGATCAGCTTTACCGTAACCGGAGCTATGGACTTCTCATCAAACGGTTTGTAAGAATCAATCAGAGCACATGGTACAATGGGGCACTTTGCTCTGACTGCGCTTTTGAATGTTCCTCCCTTAAATGGAAGCAGTTGATTTCCCATACGGCTTCTGGTTCCTTCCGGGAAGATCAGAAAGTTTCTGCCCTGCTTTACTTCTTCTGTCATCTGATTGATCACCTGAAGCGATTGCTTAATGTCTTCTCTGTCTATGGCAATCGCGTGCAATGCCCGAAATACTTGTTTTAGCAGGATTACATTGCTTACTTCTTTCTTATAAACTACAGAGAAAGGAACCGGGCAGGACTCCAGAAACACAAGTGCATCAAACATTCCCTGATGATTTGGGAAAAAGATAAACCCGTTTTCTTTCGGAATATTTTCCACACCATAGCTCTCTATGGTTACTCTTCCGGCACGGTTTGCCGCTTTTGTTACCTTTTTGATAAATGCATAGTTCTTTTCCAGGTCAAAATTCTTTCTGGTTCCCAGCCACCATATCCGAATCAGATAATACGGCACCTTATAGAACAGTCTTACCACCATCAGTATGATTCTATACATAGTCCGCCCCAGTCTACTCTTCGTTATATTCTTTTACCGCCGTTTCATACAGGTTATTACCTTCTGCGTCAATTACTACAATCGCAGGAAAGTCCTTTATGGTCAGTTTACGGATAGCTTCTGTTCCAAGATCATCATATGCAATGACCTCAGAGGAAGTAATTGTGCGGGACAAAAGTGCTCCTGCACCACCTACGGCTGCAAAGTATACCGCTCCGTTTCTTACAATGGCATCCCGGACTTCCTGTGACCTTTTTCCTTTTCCGATCATCCCCTTCAGTCCCAGATCCAATAATCCCGGTGCATATTTATCCATTCTGCTGGCTGTTGTCGGGCCTGCAGACCCTATAGGACGGCCTTCTCTCGCCGGAGACGGTCCCATATAGTAGATTACGTTATTTTTCATTCCTATAGGAAGTGCTTCTCCCCTGTCCAGAGCTTCCTGCATTCTCTTGTGCGCCGCATCCCGGGCTGTATAGATGGTCCCTGTCAGATATACATAATCTCCTGATTTCAGAGAGCGGGCATCTTCATCGTTGAGAGGTACTTTTACATATTTATCCATGTCGCTTACACTCCAATTATTATAATATCCGGACATCTTTACTTCAGATCTCTCTAACTGCATGCCTGTTGACATGGCAACAGATGTTTACAGCTACCGGCAATCCCGCTATATGTGTGGGATATGTATTAATATTGACCGCCAGTGCTGTGGTTGATCCGCCCAGTCCTCCCGGTCCGATGCCTGTTTTATTAATCTTCTCCAGTAGCTCTTCTTCCAGTTCCCTCACATAGGGTATCTCCGAATGTTCATCCACCGGACGTGTCAATGCCTTCTTCGCCATCAATGCACATTTTTCAAAAGTACCGCCAATGCCCACTCCGACTACCATAGGAGGGCACGCATTCGGTCCTGCATCCTTTACCGCCGTCAGGATTGCGTTCTTCACGCCTTCTATTCCGTCTGCGGGCTTGAGCATAAATACTCTGCTCATATTCTCACTGCCAAATCCCTTCGGTGCCACGGTTATCCTGACACGATCCCCCGGAACAATACTATAATGAATGATCGCGGGTGTATTATCCTTCGTATTCTCCCGGTAAATGGGATCCTTCACCACAGATTTTCGCAGATAACCGTCCACATATCCCTGTCTGACACCTTCGTTGACGGCATCTTCCACATTGCCCCCTGTCAGATGCACATCCTGACCCACTTCCAGAAATACAACCGCCATTCCGGTATCCTGACAGATGGGAATCATGTCCTTGCCTGCAATATCCATATTCTGCTGCAACTGTTGCAGGATCTGCTTCCCCAAAGGTGCTTTTTCCTGCTGTTCCGCTTTTGTAAATGCCGTCTTCATGTCCTCAGATAAGAAATGATTGGCCTCTATGCACATTTCTTTGATATTTTGCGTCAAAGTAGCTACATCTACTGTTCTCATGGTTTCTCCCTGTTATTCGGTAATGGTTTTGCGAATCTCTTCCAGTTCTTCCGGTGTACTTTTCCCGGGATTCCATAAAATATGCTGTCCATCATTCTCATAACGGGGAATCAAATGCATATGAAAATGGCGAACGGTCTGTCCGGCAGCCTCTCCATTATTCTGTACGATATTGAGACCATCGCAATGTAATTTCTCTGTCATCTTTGTTGCCATCTTTTTTGCAAGAACAAATACTTTTGCCGCTGTATCCTCCGGCAGTTCATAGAGATTATCCGCATGCTCCCTGGGCAGGATCAGCGCATGTCCTCTGGTAGCCGGTCCCAGATCCAAGATTACTCTGAAATCCCCGTCTTCGTATAATGTCTTGGAAGGGATCTCTCCGTTTGCAATTTTACAGAAAATACAATCTTCCTTTTTCATCGTTTTGCTCCTATCTATTATTTTCTTCAAAGGGAAACAGCTGATCCAGTGTTCTGAGAATTCGGAAATCTCCCTTCATTCGCTTCATAATGCCTGACATAAACGCCCTCTGGAAGGTCATTCGTCCGTTCACAATATCTTCCATGGCAGCACGATTCATCTGCATCTCCACATCCGGCTTCTCCGTCTCACCGTATCCGCATTCCAGTGCGCCACTGCCAATAGCGATCCACAGAGGATTCTTCTTTTCTTCTATATTAATAACATATCTTGCTTCAAAACCAGGCTGCGGTACAAAAACTTTTCGGAGCTCTTCCAGATATTCCTGTTCATTATCCGTTCCGCTGTTATCCAACATATCCCGGAACATGGAAGTCAGTTCCTGAATATCTTCCTTCTGTCGCTGTACAAACGTATCATCCGATACATATTCCGACAACTGTTCTGTCTCCTGCGGTGTCAGGTTGATTGCCTTGGGGATCGTTACTTTCTGACGCATCACTTTATTGCTGGCCGGGAAACTGGCAATCTTCTGGTTGATAGTACGGTACATGTTCTCAGCCTTTTTCTCAATGATCTGGCCGTACTGTCCGTTCATCTCCAACGTTACTGTATTCTCTATATATCCGCATATGCCGCTGCAGGGCAATCCTCCCAGAATCTCCCAGGCCGCCGCAAGACTGAGCTTGCCTTCTCTCTCTCCGTAGGTGGTAGACATCACGACCGGACACATATAAATTCCCGCGATCGTCTCTTTATCCCCATACAGCCAGCAGGCATCCAGAAACTGCTGCATATAGCCACCGATACCGTACCACTCCACTGTCGTTGCCAGAATAATTCCGTCTGCCTCTTTCAGCGTCTGTGGCAATGTCGTAATATTGGTCTTTCCATCATAAAGATTGTATCTCTCCACATGCACCCGCAACTCTTCCAGCACTTCCTGCATCTTATTGATCACATAGATCGTAGGATCATCAATGATTCCTCGTCCGCCATAGTAAATGTTGATATTCAAGTCCACACCTCTTTCGTTTTCTTCTGTCTTCTGTGTTTCCTGAGCGCACAAAACAAAAGTCCCGCCAGGAATCCGGTCACCAGTCCGCCCACATGTGCCGCATTGTCAATATTTTGTGCAGTAAAACCACTGTACAGAGATAATGCTATCATCAGAATCACCCGTTTGGGTGTCACATCCGGCATAGATTGCCGATCCAGCAAAATCCAGGCAAGCAGTACTCCGTCCAGTCCAAAGATGGCTCCGCTGGCACCTACAGATGCCGAATAATCCATCTGCAGAAGCTTTACCAGCAGTGAGCATAAATTCCCTCCGATTCCGGACAGAAAATAAAGCACCAGAAACGTGACATGACCTGTCACCTTCTCAATCATGGCCCCCAGAAAAAACAGGAGGACCATATTATTAAAAATATGCTCTATGCCCGCGTGCAAAAACATTGCCCACAAAAGCCTGCCGTACTGTTTACCGGCCAATACACTGACTACATCCAGTTCGCCTTTATTATATAACACATTTCCCGAAAAAGTACACATCAGGAACACAATTACATTGATCACCACAAGCATTCCGCTTACCCAGGGTACATTACGAAGCCTTTTCACCTTCATTGCTCCTCTCAATGTTCTCTCCATCCGGTATTGTATTTCAAATGTACCACTGTTTATATCACTCCGTCAACAAAAAGGGGGCTGCACACTGCCTACCGGTAGATTACCGTGATCTTACCCAATGTAATCTCATCTCCTTCTTCCAACTTTCGCCTCTCATAAGGCTGCAGTTGTAATCCGTTCTTAAATGTACCGTTTGTGGAATTCATATCTTCAAGATAATACCCATCTGTTTCCTTTATGATCCTTGCATGCAGACGACTGATCGACTGATCATTCAATACCAGATCCGTTTCTCCCCGTTTTTTTCCGATCGTGTAGATTGGTTGTTCTAATGTTGCAAGCAGCTTCCCTTCTTCCGACAACAGGCGGTGTGTACTCTCTCTGGGGGCCGGTCTTTCCTCCATATACACAGTCCTTCCCATATCTTCTTCCTCATAAGCGGTCTCCTCCGCCACCGCATATCCCGTCATGGTCAGTTGCAGACTCCGGGTATAATTATCCCGTTCCTGCTTCTCTTTCTTTTTCCGGTTTTCCCACAGATTAAACAGGCCTTTCTTTTCCTTTATTACTGTAACTTCTCCCACCGGCATTTCCTTCTCTTCTTCCCTTATCGCATCCCTCTCCTGATCTTGTCCCACGACAACAGTTGTTTCCTCCTCTACGGCATCCATTTTTTCAGGGATTCTCAGGCACTCTGCATCCTCAAAAATTTTGGCCTGCAAATAGACCTCTCCTGCCGATTCATATTGCTCGTAGGCTTTATAGACATATTCCACCAGGCTTTCATCCTGATAATCCACATGTTCCACCAGGTATTCCATCAGCTCATCAAATCCTGTATTTTCCGTGCAATACGGGACATATATAAAATAAAATTCTTTCTTCTCCAGATCCTGATAGACATGTTGCGGAAACCACACGATGTTACTCTCTTCCAAAAGAAAACGGGACATTTCCTGCCTCACTCTGCGCATACTCCACAAAAAGTCCATGATCCATTGTCTTGTAATAGGCTTCTTCTCAAAAAGCTGTGCAATATTCTGTCTGGAAGTAATATCATAATAGAGATAGGCCTCTCCGTCTATGTATCTCAAACTGCAGGGCAGCAATCCTTTGATCCCTCCCCGGCTGATCATACAATACTGATATTTCTTTTCCTCCGGTTTCCGTTCTAATAATAGTCTCTCATAATTCGCATTTAAGCTTCTGATATATTCTGTATTTAGCAACTATTCTTCCATCCTTTCTCACTGTACCGCACCACTTGTATTTTCCTTGTTATCACTCTCTGTTGTTTCTTCCGTCTTCCCACGATACCTCTGACTGTTTCGCAGAATCTCCACCGGATTGTTCCTCTTCACCTGAAATGCGGCTTTTGCGCTCCAATACCTGGGTACTTCCGCTATTTCGGAAAACGGATAAGGCATTCTTCCCGTCTGTTCCACGGTTACCTGATTCTTTTCCAGTTTCCAGACCGGCAATTCACTCTCCCAGGCAATATATTTCTCCGTGTCAAAAAACATATCTTTCTCCTGCAGCTGTCGATTCAGTTCCTCTTTTTTCTGCATCCATCTACTGCCGCTTCTCACTGCCGCCCTTCCCATATCCTGTTCCAAAAGGCAGCGATCATATTGAAAAAACAGTAAATACGTCATCAACACTATCACTCCCAACACTATAGGATACAGAACTGCCGCCTCCACGGTAAAATACGCTTTATAATTCTTTCGTTGCATACGATTGCTCCCTCCAATCATCCTGTCATCCATGCCGTTATATATGCTGCCAGTAAAAAGGGAAGATATGGGATCTGCAGGCTGCGATTCCGCTTTCTGCAAAACAGGATCATTGCATAAAGAAAGATATACAGAAGGCTTATGCCTAAGATAAGAAGAATATTTTTATCTCTGCTTATAAAACCGGTCAGCGCCAGTACGATACCATCCGCCTCACCGATTTCCTTTGTTGCCTTTGATAAAAGCAACAGCAGAATTCCGGGAAGTAGTGCGACAAGCCTGCTGCATTCAAAGCCTTTCCAGACAATAACCATAACAGCCAGTACTCCGCCCAGGAACAATACCCCCACCGGAACCGCTCTCTTCCGGATATCATACCAGCTGCCCCATAGCAGATAGCCGGTCAGTATCACATTTTCCCACAACTCCATCTTCACCATTCTCCCGTTTTATATTCTTCCGCATCTACTGCATTCTCTGTACCCGTCCACATCTTTCCTGGCAATGCAATATACGGTTCTCTTAAGCCCGGGGCAGTCCCGCCTTCTGTGATAACATTCACCCTCCGAGCAAATATAGTAGCCATTCTCTTCCGGGGCAGCGGCATCTTTTTTCTGTACCATACACTTCTCACAGGGATGATAACCCTTAGGAATTTCCGCTGCTTCCACCCGTCGAACCGACAATCTCAGATGTGTACATTCTCTGCTTCTATGATATACTTCTGAATCTTCCGTTACATAGACATATTCTTCATCATTCTCAGTCCCCGGAATCGCATAGCCGTTCCACAAATGACCATAGTATCGGTTCGCCATACGGAATTTTCGAAATCCCAAAACCTCCGTGAGCGGACTGATCCCATAGGTGACTACAATCTCACAGATATCATTCTTTGTGCTGCTCTCCAGAAATTGCAGGCTGTCTGCCCCCTGTTCTAATGGCGACTGCTCCAGATATTCTTCTCCCAGCTGATTGCAGATCTGATTTTTAACATAGGTATAGGAAACGGCCACTGTTCCCAACCTGTCATCGTTATCCTCTTTCTCTCCGGCATCTCCTGCATTCAGTATTCCGCCATAGATTCCGACCTGTCTGCCGGCATCCCACAATGCTACTTCCAGGTTTCCATGCAAACGCATCATTTCTATAGCGCTTCCCATATGGATCATAAAAAAGCAAAACAACGGCAAAACCAGTGCTGTTTCCACCGTCATACTTGCCTTCACCGGTGTTCGCGGGAGTATAAGCAGTGATATCCTCTTTATGAAGTTTGCTGTCTGTAGGAATTTTACGGGGAGTAAATCGTTACATGGGTTAAGAGTTTTTCTTAAAGTCGGAGTAGGACTTGAATCATTCTTGTTAATAGTTATAAAGCTGTACTTGCATAAAGAGGACATCGCTGCTCACCTCCCTTCCCGGCTTGTCTTCCTAATTACCAGTATTTTCTATCGCCGATAAAGATCCTATATAAGATTTCTGTCTCTCGATCTCAAAAGAATAGCCATATTTGCTTTTTACCTTCACATTCATTGCAATTTCCACAATGCAGGTATCCAGTCGGAATGCTCTGTTTCCCGGAGTATTTCGAATATCCATTTCCACCACGTCCATAGCCCGGCAGGTAACAGACTTTTCCTCACAGAGCAGTAAAAATATTCTCAGATAATCTTCATATCCCATTCCCGATGAATCGAAACCGGAGGCATCCTCTTCGGAAGTCCCGGGCAATTCTCCCTGTAATGCGGAAGAAAGTCCGTAATGCCAGGTAGCATCTGTTTTTAACAGGGGAATCTTTTCCCCGGCAAGAAGTTCCTTTACATCATAAACACTTTCTGCAAAAGCCCATCCCAGGATCAGTGTCGCCGCAAGCAACTCTCCAATCTCCGGAACCATCATTGCCGCTGCAAGTGCCTCTCCCAATAGCTCCGCTATTGCCCGTTTTTCCTCACTACCGGTCAGATACATGGTATTTGCAGCTTCTCTGATAACGAATATTCGGTTCACTATTCCCTTCAGATTGTCAGTATCATTATCCTTGCCTACAATGACATATTCTGTCTGATACCATAGGGGGCTGTCCTGTTTCTCCTGGCCATACCGCCCAAGATACCGCAACAGATACTCATGGAAAAAAACTTTTTGTTTTAACGCTTCCCATTCTTCATAATTTTCTGCGGTCCCCGGCACCAGATTTCCGCGGTTTATTTCTCCTCGCTCCATCCGCGTCTCCAATAGGGACTCTGTTTCTATCCTGCGGGAGGAGATATTGTCTTCCTCTGTTACCAGCTTTAACAGACCTTTATTTCTTTTCTCTTCCAGGGCTGCGGTAGGATTCTCTATATGAACGGTTTTTCCTTCCGTGGTCTCCTTCCCGTCATATTCCTGAATCTGTGCATCGATCTGCTGTTTTTGTCCCGCAATATCCTGTTGCTCCAGTCCACGGGATTCTATGACCTGCAGCCAGTCCGTCAGTTGCTGTAAGAGTCCGATTCCCACCGTATCCTCTATGGCATCGACAGCAACCCGCCGAAAGACTTCTCCTTCGCCATCCGTCAGAAATGCCGCTTTCACAGCTTGTGCTTCTTCTGCCTGAACAGCAAAAAAATCCCGGTACAACAGTTTTTCGAGAAACACATCCTCCAGAGAAAAATTACGGTTCATATACTCCAGCAAATGACTCTCCGTCAGCTTTGTCGAAGCACTTTCTGTCCCGTAAGAGCAGTCTATGGCAAACAGATTGTACTGTTTCTGCAGTTCTCTATGATATTCAGCCAGGATACTATCCATTCCGATATCCATGACGCATTCTGTTTCCAGTGAGATTCCCCGATACCGACAGCCCTCGATCAAAGCAAGACACAGGGCCATAATCACTGTCACCGTCAATGCCAGATATACCGTCATATAACCACCCGGGGTTACCTTTTTCACGGATGTCATAACGTATTTTCCTTATATCTTTTTGGTCTGATTTGTAATCTTTGTGAAAATGGAATTGACAACTTCCGTGATCTTCTCTTTAAAAATAATGACCAACCCTACCAGTACCACAATGATTAGTATTACTTCCACTGTACCCATTCCGTCTTCTTCTGTCAGAAACTGTCGAAATGATTTTAATTTGTTGTTTCCCATAACCATACCTTCCTTTTCTTATATTCCCGCATTCGAAAATGCAGGCACCATGATCATTACCATTACTACCACCAGCAGCATCACCATAGGCAGGAGCAGTTTTGTCGCCGCTTCCTCACTGAGTTTTCTGGCATTCTGTATCCGCAGTTCTTCCGCCTGGACAGACTCTTCCTTTAATTGCTGTAAAAGCGTAGAACTGCCCTTTTTCAGATTTTGCGTCAGGAATGTGCTTAAACGGACATATTCCCTGACTCCTGTCCTTTTCCCAAAGTTCTCATATGCTGCCCCTTCCGGCACTCCCATATGTATCTCCCGGGTTGCTATCAGCATTTCCTCGTAAGCTTCCCGGCAACGTCCCCCTCGTTTTCTTTCCTTCTCGTAATCTTCTGCAACCCGGCAAAACGCAGACCGGACCGTCAATCCCGCTTCCAGATACAGTGTCAGCTTTTGCAGGATTTCCGGATAGCTTCTACGTTCCTCCCGCTTTTTCTTCTCCACCAGATCATGCAGGTCTTTGTCCTGGAAGAAAAAGACTGCCGCCGCCAACAACAGAGCCCCCGCCAGAATCTTCCATCCAGTCTCCGGAATATCTTCTTCCCAGGAAATTTTTCTGCCCTCAATTTCTGTGGGCAGCTGGATTTTTTCACTTTCCGGATCTTCCTCCTGCGCCCGCTGCAGTAATTCCGACAACTTGCTTTTCTCTCTTTCCTGTGGGGTCTCATTCCTTTTTACGACTGTTACCTTAACCGTTGTCTCTCTGACAAATTCCCCGTATTGTATCTCCGCTCTCAACAATACAGGCACATCCTTCTGCCCGGGATGTATCTGTCCATTCTCTTCAACAGCTTCCGTAGAATTGCTTTTCCAGTTCACCAGAAACGGGTATCCTTCATACGTTTCCGATAAATCCAGATTCTCTCTGATCTCATCGGGAGAATCATTTTTCTCCAGGATCAACTGAGGCAGTTCTCTCCCAAACTGCTCGTACAAATTCTCCAATTCGCTTTGGCTATACTTGCGAGGCATCACTTCCATCTGGAAAGAATATCTCTCGCCGTCCTCCACCTGTCCGGTGATGCTGTATTCCCGACTGCCCTCTTCCCCAGATCCCCGATACACCCATTGATTCTGCAGGATATGTCTTTCCCGACTGCTGTAATGCATTGTAATGGCAAGCATTATCCCAGCGATCAGTATGACTGCAGAAAGTGTCAGCTTTGTCACATAATAGTCTGTCACACACTCCTGCGGATTTTCTCCCGGGTGCATACGATTCAGATCCGCTTGCACCTTATCTCTTCCAGGTATCGGAATTCTCCACAAATGTAGCTTTTTATAGCAGACCATCATCACCTTATAGAAAAAACGCAGGATGCCTTTCTTACCTATCATCTCTTTCTACAGTTCCTCCTCGATCCGATCCAGTATCTTCTCACCCAGCAGATATGCTCCTGCATAGACTGCAAGGCAGAGTGTCATCACTATGATACCCATTCCATTATGGTAGAGCGTTCCAAAATATCCCGGATAAGCGGCTGCGATATAGAGAGAAATTCCAAACGGCATGATCTCCATCACGTTCTGTTCCAGTCTTCTCCCCTGTAACATGGTCAGCATCTCCTGCATGGTTTCCACTTTATTACTGATCACCTCTGCTGTAGTCCGTATGATCTGCGTGACATTTCCACCGCCTCTCTTGGCAATGTTCAAAATAGCGGAAAATTGCTCAATTTCCTCAATGCCACTCCGGTCTGCCAGATCACTGATCAACTCTTCCAGCGTGATATTCAGTATCATTCCTCTGCGGATCAGTTCCAGTTCCCGGTACATGGCGGAATGCTCACCATACAACATTCGTATATCCTCCCGGCTTTCCAGAAAAGCATTTTCCAACGCATATCCGCTTCTCAGAGAATTTGCCACAGACAAGATGCATTCCTTGAATTGCATGGTCAGTTCCTGTCTGTTCTTCCGACACTGTCTTTGACGCACCTGCGAAAATAGAGAATCCCCAGAGGGAACAATAACGGAACCGCCCAGATAGAGCGATAGAAAAACCAGGCAAAAAATATAACTACCCCTGATGTCTGTGCCAACAGCCGTATGCAATCTCCCCGCTTCTGAAAAACCTTATGATAATCCTGCTGCCTTAAGCTTTCCTTCATGAAGTAATTCTCCTTTTCTCCGCAGCCTGCCGACCACTTTTCCTTCACTGTTTTCCCCCAGCTCTTCAAACTGATACAAAGGATTCAGGCGTATTTCTCCATTCTCACAACCTACTACCTCCGTGATCTCCAGGACACGTCTACTCTTATCACGGATCCGCCCCAGATGTACAATAACATCCACTCCCGAGGCGATCTGGTTGCGAATAGCCGTCAGCGGAAGATCCATTCCCATCAGGACCATATTTTCCAGTCTTGCCAGCATATCCGTGGCACTGTTGGCATGCCCGGTGGACATACTCCCATCATGGCCGGTGTTCATGCATTGCAGCATATCGATAGCCTCCGGTCCCCGGACCTCTCCTACAATAATCCGGTCCGGCCGCATCCGCAGAGACGAACGGATCAGTTCCCGGATTCCGATTTCTCTGCATCCTTCGGTATTGCCGTTACGAGTCTCTAAACGAACCAGATTCGGAAGACCCTGCAGCTGTAGTTCCGCACTGTCTTCTATGGTGATCACCCGCTCTTCCGCCGAAATATAGCCGGACAGAACATTTAGGAATGTTGTCTTGCCGCTTCCCGTTCCTCCACTGACAAAAATGTTGTAGCCCGCCTTCACCAGTGTCTCCAGGAACTGGGCTGCCTCCAGCGAAATGGTTTCCAGACCGATCAGCTTCTGCATGGTGACAGGCTTGTCCGGGAATCTCCGGATCGTGACGATCGGACCATTCAGAGCAATGGGATTCATGACAATATTTACTCTGGAACCATTATTCAACCGGGCATCTACGATGGGTGACGCTTCATTGACCACGCGATTACACCCCGCCACAATCTGCTGAATGACATCCTGTAATTTTTCCACGGAATCAAAGGCTCGATCCAGTTCCCGCAGTTGTCCATCCTGTTCTACAAAAATGTGATCCATGCCGTTGATCATGATCTCTGTAACAGAGCTGTCCTCCACAAAAATCTGCAGAATATCCAGTCTTCTCAGGGAATCAAACAATTCCTTACGCAGACGTCTCCGCAATTCTACCGGGCATAACTCCAGACTTTCCTGCTCCATCAGTACTTCATCGATCGTATCCTCCACTTCTTCATCCGTATAATCTCTTCCATAATCCAGTCTTTCCTGTACCATCTGACGAAGTTTTCTTCTCTGCTCTAAATAATCCATTTGTCCTTCTCCTATTCTACTCTTCCAATGTCTCTATTTCTTTTCTCACATAATCTGCCAGTTCCCCTCTGGTATACTGTTCCATTTCCACGGGAAGTCGCTGAAAGTATGGCAAATTCAGCTTTCTGGTCTTCCCCTTTACTTCCTCTTTCTCGCATAGTGACAATAGCTGTTCATATTGATCCAGTTTACACTGTGACATCTTGTCCTCTCTGGTCAGCGTAAATACTTTGATACACATCTGCAGAACATCCAACAGCCCCTGTATGCTTTCACTCAGATCCAGAATGACATATTCGTATTTTCCCAGCTCCTCGATCCTCTGGAACAGACTTCTCCATTCTTCCCAGGTGATCCCCAACAGGTTCTGTCCGTTCCGCATGGGTGGAATATAATCCAGATTGCCTTTTCTCTGAATGACCGTCTGCATGCGAAGAGGAAATTTTCCTTCATCTCCTGCTAAAAAATAGAGCAGATCTGCCAGATCCCGGTCCTGTCTCTCCGGAAGCAATTCTATGATCCCCACATAATGTTCGAAATTCAGATACAGCGTGGGATGTTTTTCTGCCATCAGCTGTGCGAAAGACAATGCGAACGTACTTTGAAGGCATCTGTGAACCGGAGAGTACATTCCGATAAAACGGGTCTTATATTCCGCACATAACAGCGGCATCCGTATCCCCGTCGTCTCTACATACAATGCCAACAGTTCCTTCCACACCTGTCCCGCTTCCTGATATTTGTTAATATTGGGAAACTGATGAAAGCGGAGAGTTCCGCTCTCATTTAAAATTGCCTGACATGTCGGCTGTAATGTGTTCAATGCCTCCTCACAGGAGGATTCCGCCACCACCAGCATTGTTACCTCCCCGCTTTTCTCTCCCGCCAACAGTTCTTCCGCCCTGGTATAAGTATGGATCTGCCAGGGCAATTCCTTTTGCCTCTTCAGGTATTCTGAAAAAAGCCGCGCGTATTCTTCCTCCCGGTCATACAGAACCAGAACCGGTTCCTTTTGTTCCATCAATACATTCCTCCCATATACATCAATGCACTGCAGAACACCGGTCCCGCCATGCAAATCCCTGCTCCGGCACCTTCCCGTTCTCCGGCAAAATAAAGTTTCCATCTTCCACACCGGAATACGTCCCATAAGTACTCTCCCAAATAGTACAAACGGTCTTTCATATTGCGTTCCAGATACATTTTGAAAAGTGCAATTACTGCTGCAATCATGAGCGCGAAAAACAGAAAATAAAGTACTTTATTCCAGGGAAAAAAACCGGCACAGACTCCCAACATCTTAACATCACCGGCTCCTATGGCTCCGATCCAAAAAACAAAATAAAGTAATATCGTTGTCAGTAATGCACTTGCCAGATATTCCAAAACGCCTTTGTACCCGCCGCTGATCAACCGATACCCCAGGCCTGCAAACATGCAGCATACGATCAGCCAATTGGGTATCCTGTGCGTTTTGTAATCAAAACAGCAAGCTATTGCCAAAAGTATACATAATACCCCAAATATCTCATCTCCTTCTCCTGATTTCACATTATTTTCCTGCGTATAGTCCTGTCGTCACCTTCCTCCCAACTATTCAAAATCAGTCTTCTGGTAATGCGGGATGAATCTATCCCAAAATAGAAATTCTAAAAGATCTTATAAGATGCTCTGAACAACCATCGCGATTGGTTGTAAGATGAATTATAAATGCTCACTTTCCGTCTGGCAATACCTTTTTCGTAAAAAGATAAACTTTAGTACATTTTAACAAACAGAATTATTTTTCATATTTTCAGTCATCATGAAATACGCTATTTTACACGCTTTCCGCATGTCAAAACACCTTTTTATAATATTTCATAAATACTTAGCCCGTACAGCATCACAATGCCCGGAATTCCAAGGATTCCCGTTGTCAAAATACTTACTGCATTGATTCCAACCACTGTAGTAAATCCAAGGAAAGTCACACCCATATTAATAAAATAAATGGCAATGGTTCCCATAATGCCCCGCAATGCAAAATTGAGGAGCCACTCTGCCTTTTTCCCCAAAAAGCTTATGAGCAGCAATAATGCCGCCACTGCTATCAGCCATAATAAATTTTCCGGATGTTCCACTGTTGTTCTCGCATTCCCGACAATTCTTTATCCTAATCTATTCCTCTTTCCGTGTAAAAATGTCTTCCGTTTTCCTCCATGTCAGGTATATTTTTCCTTTTTTGTTCCTATACTGTTAGCAGAAAGGACGGTTAATGTTATGAAAATCTTTTTTAGTCAGGCAGATGCCTCCCCGGAAATCATTGAAGAGGATTTCTCTCCCATAGATCTGAAAGAATCCATAAGAAAAACCCGCCAGGCGTTGGAAATCGCCTATGCGGGTTTCGATAATGCTTTGGAAAGTGATCTCATTGACAGTTATATTTATGAAATCAATGCGTTACAAAAAAGGTATCAGCATCTCACAGAGCTGGCCGCTCTGCAGCCGGCGGATCAGGAAAAAAATCTATACCAACATTCCCCGATTCGTGCCCTGGTCAGCCATGTTTTCGGTTAACTGGTTCCTGCCGTAAGTCAGTCCGGCATATACTGTCTGAGAATTGTTCATCACCGGGCCGGAAGTATCCTGATCCTGGATCTGCCTGTACGCATCGCAGAGAGGTGCGATCACTTTGCGAATCTCTTCCAATATTGTGCGGTCTCTGCGGACTTCACATACAGCAAGTCTGCGAAGGCAGAACAGGTACAGTCTGGAAAGCTCTCCTGCCGGGCTGTATTCTCTGTGCAAAGAGTTCAGGAGCTCTTTGATACATCCCCTGGCTCTATGAACAGCTTCCACCAGTCCGGCATCATCTGCTGCCTGCTCTCCGTCTGCCAGATATTGTAAGGTCATTTCATACAGGATCACGATCAACTGCGTGGAATTCGCCTGTGTGATCCGAAGTGTAAATTGTTGTTTGCATTCTTTTGTCATTCTGCCATGTCCTCTTATTCAGAACTTTCCTACTGTAACAACTGCAGTACCTGAGACGGTCTCTCGTTGGCCTGTGCCAGCATGGAGGTTCCTGCCTGTGCCAGGATCTGATAAGTCGTATAAGAAGTCATTTCTTCCGCCATATCCACATCCATAATACGGGAATATGCGGAAGTCATATTTTCGCTGGTAATATCCAGACTGTTGATCGTAGATTCCAGACGGTTCTGGAATGCACCCAGTCTGCCTCGAACGGAAGATACATATTTGATGGCGCCGTCTACGCGATCAATGGCATCGTCCGCACCTTCTGCAGTACTGACATCAACATTCTCGATTCCCATATTCTGTAAAGAAACCGCAGGAATATTTACTTCCAGCACCTGATGTTCATTAGCTCCGATCTGTAAGCGCATAGCGCCGATACCTGTGGCATCGATCGTCAGATTCTGAACCGTTGTTCCTGTCTGTGCTCCATTCAAAGTTCCGCTCACATCAAGGCGCATCTCAAATCCGTTTTCTCCGGTGATGGTCAAAAGATCATCCTTCAGTTCAGTCTTCAGTGTCTTCGCATCCGGGAAACCATCTCCGAACGTCACATCTCCGTCCAGCACAATATTGCCGTCCGCATCCTTTGTCAGCGGTATAGACTTTATGGTATATTCTTTTACCGGCACGTCGGTAGAATAGTAGTTCACCTTAACTTCCTGCTTGTTGGTATATCCCTTCAGATCGTACTCCCCATTCAGCAGTTTCTGTCCGTTGAACTCTGTTACGTCAGAAATTCTGGTGATTTCCTCTTTCAGTTGCTTTACTTCATCCTGTACGGTAGCTCGGTCATCATCCGTCATTATACCGTTGGCAGCCTTGACGGAGAGCTCATTGATTCGCTGCAGCATCTCACTGATCTCGGTCATGGCGCCATCTGCAATCTCGATAATGGATACACCGTCGCTGGCATTCTGGTTTGCCACGGACAGGCCCTCGATCTGGGCATTCATACGTTTGGACATTGCCAGTCCTGCCGGATTATCCTTTGCATGATTGATCTTTAATCCGGAAGAAAGTCTCTCTAATGATTTGGACAGCAGGTCATCATTGGTAGATAAGGCATTGTTGGATAACATTGCCGATACATTGTAATTAATTCTCATGTGTTGTTACTCCTTACTTTCCGCTGCTGTCTGCGACAGCCTGCAGGAATCCTTTTGCCAGGCGGTACAGTTGCGCCGCATCTGCCCGGCTCTCTATTGTTTCTGCATTTTGCGTCTCACCGGCAGCCATCCTTGTCATATCCCGGGAGCTGACAACAGAAAGCTTTTCCGCTTTCCAGTCTGCAGAGGTATCTGTCTGAATCCATTCAAGGAATATATCGGAGGTCTTTTCCAGTTTCGTAACCTCTTCCGGGGTATTTCCTACGAGATAACCTTCGATGTGTTCTCCGTTGACCTGTAAATGCGCTTCCAGCTGTTCGTCTCCCGCATCTACCCGGATATCCACAGCCGAGGTCTCTCCGGCTCCCTGCTGTAGGGTAAGATGCACTCCTGCCAGCTGGTCTCCCAGATACATCGGCAGGAAATACTCCTGCCTGTTCTGAAGATTTCCTGCAAGGCGCAGCTGTTTGTGTACCAGCTGTAACTGTTTCACATCCAGATGGCTCTCTGCCTGTTCCAGACTGATCGTCTCTGTCTCCTGTAAAGCATCCTGAAGCATGGTCCGGTAATCATCTGCAAAATTCTGCTGATCCAGCTGTTCCCACAATCCGGAGGCTTCTGTTCCGGCAGGCTTCTCTCCGGTTGCCGCCACAGGTATTTCTTTCTCTTTGTTGTATTTCTTACGATAGCGTTGCAGGTCGCTGAACAGTTCCGCCGGATCCTCCAGCAGAGCCTGAGCTGCCAGCAGGTTAGAAGTACTGGTATTTACCTCTCCCCTTTCCAACATTTGTGCTGCTCCCGGTTCGGTCTCTACCGCTTCCCGCATCTGCTGCAGACATTCCTGATAATATGCGTCTCTGCTCTCAGTGTCTTCTGACACATCTGTCAATATTTCTTTTGCCATCCCTACAGAAATCTGCTCTGAAATATTGTTCTCCGATAAACGTACTTCCTGTGTCAGTCCGGTATCATCCGACACTTTCCAGTCCATATGGGAGGTTCTTCTGCTCCTGGAAGCTGCCAGGAGTGTGGAAAATTGCAATTCTGCGCCGGTATTTACCACCGCGCCTACTGCGGCACCATCTTCTCTCTCAATCTGGTGTACCATACGATAGATACCGATATAAGCTTTCCGCTCATTCTCCGTGATATCTTTCTTTTGTTCCAGCTGATACAGGAAACGGCTGTAGTCCTCCGCCTCTTCCTCATAACTCTGAGGATTTTCGGCAAAATAGGACTCCAGTTCCCCAAAAGTCTTCTCCAACGGATTTACGCCGTCCCGGATCATCTGCAATACATTCTTCGGTGTCAGTTTCTCAATCACTGCAGTGACCTGTTTGTCTGCTTCTTTGACTCTTTCGATATTTTCTGCAGTAATCTCCATCCGGTTATACGCGAGGATGCGGACCGCCCGCTGGTTCTCCAGTGTTTTATCCAATGACATATCTGTCAGAATGTCATCTACATTGGAAAATGCCTTGCGGATGCTGTCCCCCAGGTCTCTTCGAGGAGCTGTCATTAAAGTCTCATAGCGTTCGTTCGCTTCTGTATAAGCGGTCTGCAGCGCCTTGCCCTCGCCGTGGAATTCTGCCACGGTATCCTGCGAAGCTTTCTGTTCCAGGCTATAGGGTCCCAACACGCTGACCGGCAGTCCCGGCAGTTCGTTTGTCACCTGTACGGTCTGTGTATAGGTCTCATATTTTGCCACGGCATCCGCATCGTTGGGGAAATACTTATCCGCAACTTCTGCCTCCGCTCTACGCAGTGCTTCGATCAGCTGCTCCATAGGGGCCGTATCAATGGAAAAATCACTCTGTAAGAGTTTCACATTCACTTCCGCTGTCATGCGCAGCCGGATCTCTTCCAGTTGTTTTCTGGCCGCCAGATTCTCCGCCGTAACATCCCATTTTGCATCCGAGAACCAGTCCTGTACCATTTCTGTGGCTTTCTCGTATATATTTTCCTGCCGTGCCAGATTCGCATGAACAGGGGATTTCCCCTCCGCGAGTGCCGATGCCGCTGCCTGTGCAAAAGCATCCTCACTGACGGGATAGTCAATCGTATCCAGTTCTGCCAGCTGCTGCAAGGTATCCGTTGTTAGTGGCAAACCTGCTCCCACCAACCACTGCGCTTTCTGGCGGTTCTCATCATTGACCGGCAGGCCGGCATCCGTGATCACCTTATCCATCTGGTCCTGCAATTCCTGCGGTACGGTATTCTGCTGTACTTTCGCACCGCTGTTCTCTGCCACATACAAGTTCCAGATCTCCGGCTCCAATCCATTATCTACAAGATACCCGACCTCGCCTTCCTGGGGCTGCTGCAGAGAAGATGCCAGCTCCCAGGCGGTTTTTAATTCATCTACATTTTCAGGAGTCAGAGGTATATCCGTTGCCCGGAACTGTTCTTCAATACTTTGTGCCAGTGTATCGCTGCCCACAGCTGCCGCCAGGGTGTCCAGATCTATGTCGTCCGTGTATCCGGCAATGTTCTGTCCGGAACGCACCAGTTCTGCTTTGATCCTGTCCACGATGGTAACTGCGGTATCCTGATCCAGTTCTCTGGGGTCAAATCCGTCCTCACAAGCCTTCGCATAATCCTCCTGGGACATAGTATGTGACAGTAGTGTCATGTAATCCTGCTGTAATGCCACATTGGTGTTCCCGGCATCCTGCTGCAGTTCAATCAGGGATTTTCCCTTATTATTCTCTTCATTTCCCACAGGCATTGGGATCTGCCCACTCTCGTATACGGCTCCAAAAGTATTTGCATTCACACTTTTTTTATTGCGCTGTATTTTATCTCTGCCCCAGGTATTTTTCTCCGTCTGGATACTTTCTGTTCTTTTTTCTGTATCAGTTACCGTCTGATTCTGAAATGTTATCTTCACGCTTGTCGTCCTTCCTGGTAATAACTCTTGAAATAACTATTCAGAGACTCATTCGCAAAATCGCTCTTTCAGAGCTTTCCTTTTGCCCATTGAGGCTATATCGCCCTATAAATATCACTAAATCCTCTTACGAATACAAGCATTCAAAGAGGCCTTAGTGATATTTACATGTCTCTGAATAGTTAAGAAAAAAGATGAGTGCACCTTTTGGTCACACTCATCTTTTATTTCGGTCGTTTCTTATAATTTCTTAACCGGACTTAGAACAGAAATACAGCAGCTCCATAAGGGGGCAGATCAAAGCTGATAGAATAATCCTTGTAATGGTAAGGCTTTTTCTCTGCCATGATCTCTGCGGGAATTTCATTGCCCCAGCCGCCGAAACGCTCCTCATCGCTGTTAAGCAGCAGCTTATATTTCTTCTTTTTCGGCACGGGTACGGTATAATTCTCCCATTTCATCGGAGTCATATTCAATACAAACAGCAGATTGTTCTTGCTGCTGGAACATTTTCTCACAAAGCAATAGGTGCTGTGTTCTGCATCATCCGCATTCATCCACTCGAAACCGTCCCAGGTATTGTCGATCTCATACATTGCAGGATACTTGCGGTACAGTTCCAACAGTTCCTTTACATAGGTATGTACGCCCTGATTCAGCTTCTCACCTAACAGATACCAGTCCAGTTCGCGCTCTTCACTCCACTCACGCTCCTGTCCGAAATCCTGTCCCATGAACAGCAGCTTTTTGCCGGAATGTCCGAACATGTAGGTATAGCCCACACGCAGATTTGCGTATTTATCCGCAGTATAACCTGGCATCTTATTTACCATGGAACACTTCAGATGTACCACTTCGTCATGAGACAGGGGCAGAATGTAGTTCTCACTGTCATTGTAGCTCATGGCAAAGGTCATAGCGTAATGATTGCCCTTACGATACAGAGGATCCAGCTTCATGTATTCACAGAAATCATGCATCCAGCCCATATTCCATTTAAAGGAGAAGCCTAATCCCTCGCCTCCGATATCGCTGGTCACATTCGGCCACGCCGTGGATTCCTCGGCAATTGTCACAAATCCGGGATACGTTCCACGGATGACAGAATTCAGATGGTGGAAGAACTCAATGGCCTCCAGATTCTTGTTGCCACCGAATTTATTCGGCAGCCACTCACCTTCTTTTTTACCATAATCCAGATATAGCATGGATGCCACCGCATCTACACGGATGCCGTCCACATGGAACTCTCTGAGCCAGAACAGGGCATTGGCTACCAGGAAGTTCTTTACTTCATTTTTGCCGTAATTGAAGATTTTGGTTCCCCATTCGGGATGCTCTCCCAGACGGGGATCGGGATGTTCAAAAATGCACTGACCGTCAAATTCAGCCAAGCCATGGGCATCAGTTGCAAAATGCGCAGGTACCCAGTCCAGAATCACGCCGACTCCGGCCTTGTGCAGTTCATTGATCAGGTACATAAAATCCTTCGGTGTTCCGTAACGGGAAGTCGGTGCATAGTAACCGGTCACCTGATATCCCCAGGAACCGTCAAACGGATGCTCTGCAATACCCATCAGTTCTACATGGGTATACTTCATCTCTTTCAGATATTCTATGATCCGGTCCGCAAACTCCCGGTAATTGTAAAAGCCTTCAGCAGTACCGTTGTTAGGATGCTTCATAAAAGAACCGATATGGCATTCATAGATTGCCATAGGCTCTTTATTCATGTCCTTTTTGTCCCGGGCTTCCATCCACTTGGAATCTCTCCAGTCAAAGCCTGTAATATCGGTGACGATAGATGCCGTACCCGGCCGGTACTCCGCATAATTGGCAAAAGGATCTGCTTTGTAGAGCTTTCTGCCATCCCTTGCATAGATCAGGAACTTATACATCGTTCCCTCTTCCACGCCGGGAATGAACAGCCCCCAGATACCGCCTTCTCCCAGCTTCTGCATGGGATGGGATTCCTCATTCCATTCATTGAATGTGCCAATGACATTCACCTGTGCTGCATTTGGTGCCCATACTCCGAAATAGACTCCCTGCACGCCGTCTTCCACCGACAGATGTGCACCCAGTTTTTTGTATATATCATAATGGGTCCCCTGGGCAAAAAGATACTGATCTGCTTCGGAAATAAATACCTTCTCCTTCGTCATGACCGCGCCTCCCGCTATACAAAGTCTTTCTCGGTGAGGATGATCATATCCTCATCGTCATATCTCTTGGCAAACAGGACATCGAAGAAATGCTTCAATGTCTTTTTATTTGCATGAGCGATCGCTTCATCCACGATCTGCTTTACATCCACTACCGTAACCACATGATCTATCGTCTGCATATCTTCGATTCTGGTATGTAACGCCAGCTCTCCGAGTTCGTCAATAGAGTATTCCATCTCCCGTGCATACTGTTTGCCGAATGCCACCAGTGTGTTATTGCTGAGGGCTTCCACATCCATTCGTGCGGTAAAGCACTCTCTCAATTTTTCATGTTTCTCGAGGAATTTATCAATATCCCTCTTCGTATCTTCCAGAATAATTACGATTCCCTGACTCTCCTGCTGCAATGCCTTGTGAAGTACATTTGCCGTAGCATCGTTCATTTCGGATGCCTTGCAAATGATCAGCGCGCCGTTTTTCAGCTTGGATAAGGTATCTGCAGTATCCTTTTTATTCAATGCATGTCCAGAGATCTTTGCCACTTTTCCGGAGAAATTGCTGTCGGTTGCCTGAATTTCGCGAACCATGTTCTTCGCCAGAGATAAGGTATCCATACCCTCTTCTCCAGTGATGATCACGTTGCCGGTGTAGGCTGCCAGACTGATATTATCAATGGCCTTGACTAACTGCTCTCTGGCAGATCTGCTCTGGATAAAGGGTGCGTACAGTTCTCTCTCTTCTCTGGTAAGCGCACGAACCTTTGCTTTGTCTCGCTCTACTGCGGGGCGCTCCGGCTGTTCCGGTGCTTCCCCGGCCTCCGGTGTTTCCTCAGCCGTCAGTTCTATCTCTTCGCTGGCTGTTTCCTCATCTACCGATTCTACTACTTCCGCCGTGGGCTCCTCTACAGGCTCGTCATCCATTGCTCCTTCCGGTTCTGCCTGTTCCTCGTCTACGATTTCTTCCTGCTCATAGATTTCTGCTTCCGGTTCTGCAGGTTCCTCAAATTCTTCTGCTTCCGGCTCATATGCAGGTTCTTCCGCGAGTTCTTCTACAGTATCCTCTTCCGGAAGCTCTTCTACAGGCTCTTGTTCCGCTTCCTCTGCAGGAGCAGCCTCCGTCAGTTCTTCCACGGGTTCCTCTGTGGCAGGCTCTTCCGTGATCTCTTCCAGCTCTTCTACCTCATCGGTATCTGTTGTATCTTCTGCCACGGTATCTGCCGTGTCCGCAGCTTTTTCTTTTTCCAGTTTTTCCAGCAATCCGTCTCTTACCGCCTGTTCAAACTCCGTGAACATGGCTCCGGTCTGCTGTAATACATGTTGGCGAACCTCTTCTTCTCTCTTCTCCAGGTTCTCCTTCTTCTTGCGTTCCCACTCTGCCAGAATATCCTCGATATTCATCTGGCCGGTGATCTGTTTCTCAATGCTCTCTGCCTCCGGCATTACCAGGCTGATCTGACCGTCGGATTCCTGTGCCAGCACATCGGCCAGTTCCTTGGGTGGCTCTACGGGAGCTTCCGGTACTTTCTGTGTTTCCGGTTCCTTCACGATTTCCTGTACTTCCGGTGTCTTCTGTACTTCGGATAGCTCCGGTACTACATCGGTTCTTCTTGCAACAACAGGCTCTTCCGGCAGAATCTCTTCCGTCTCTACCTGGGGCACCTGTGACAGATCGCCGATTTCTCCGGTCTCCCCAAAGAATACTTCCGAGCTCTCCATCTGCTCCGTCTCCGGCTCCAGATCGTCTTCACTGACATCTGCGATCTCCGGATAGTCCAGAGACTCCGTATCGGAATCCCCGGGATCGATCATGGGTGCCACGATAGAACGGGTAATGGAATCCGAAGTCTCCTTCGCATGGTCCTCACTCAGTACCTCCCGCAGGCCTGCTGCCAGTTCTTCCTGTAGATTGATCGTATTATATTGTCCCACATCCATGGTCTTCACATGAATGTCGAAATCATCTTCCGCCGGCTGCGCGGGTGCCTGTTGGGGCTGCACCGGCTGCATCGGTTCATAGACCCTGGTGTCACCGGTCACCTGCTCGTAGGTTTCCTCCTGTACATAACCCTGATTCGGCTCATAGCCTCCGTCCTGTACATAACCCTGATTCTGGTCATAACTTCCGTCTTGTGCATAGCCCTGGTTCGGGTCATAACTTCCGCCCTGTGCATAGCCCTGATTCGGGTCGTAACTTCCGTCTTGTGCATAGCCCTGATTCGGATCATAAGTTTCGTTCTGTCCATAACCGGGATCCTGCGCATAATTCTGAGAATACTGCTGCGTACCGGGCGCGTCAAAACGATGATCGTATTTTTCCTGCTGTTCCGGTGTTAGCGGCTGATGGAGCATTTTCAGCTCCATTGCCTTGATAACGTATTTGCCCTCGCCAAACCAAAGGATCAGCTCATCACATTCCTCTACACATCTGGCAGCAAGTCCTACTCTATGATATAGATAAGCCAACTCATATGCCCATTTTTCTCTGTAATCTCTCTTTTTCAGTTCTTCCAGAACAGCAATGCGCTCTTCCAGACTGACATCCTGCGCCTCATATAATTTGTACTGCAAAATATATCTGCCGGGATCCTTGGGCGCTACCTGCACAAACTCTTTGTAATACTCGATAGCCTGTACATACTCTTCCATTTTAATGGAAAGTTCGCACAGAGAATAGCAGATCGTCCTTCCTCCCGGACGGCGTTCATATGCCAGAAGCAGCATATCTCTGGCATCCTCGTATCTTCGATTGATCTTGTAAAGGTCACTGATAGTGCACAGCATCATAACACTTTGACTCTGCGCCAGTCAATGGTATCCGCAATCTCCGCAGCCTGCGCATACTCCCCACGGCTGATCAAGTCTTTGATTTCTTCCGCTCTTAATTTATATTCACTCTTATCCAAGGTATTTCGCTCCCTTAACCTTTTCTTATCCTAAGCTTCTCATTTCCCCGGGTATACTACCCCACTATTTTCTTATTCAGTGTACCATAGTACCCATTGATATGTCAAAATCAAACTGGGCAAAATGTGTGGAAATCTCCCCTTCGGAATACTACCCACGAAAGTGGGATGACTTCTTGGGCTTTTGACGTTTTTTCGCCTGTCGGATTGCTTCTTTGCGTCTGTTACGAAGATCCTGATCCACCGAACGATACCGGGATCTGGAACGATTTCTTCTGCGGTTAAATCTCCAGGTCAGGCGGGTACTGCGGTGGGCAAAATGATAATTCTTGAAAAACGTACGTAATAACAGTGCAAGGAAGATCAATACCGCAATTCCCACGATACAGAAAAATACTTTTACCACATTAATGAAAATAACCGCAGGACCGCCGGAAGTGCTGTTTTCCTCCTCCGGGGATGTCTCCTGTGCAACCGTTGGAATTCCACCATTGTTTCCGGTGTTATCTCCTGCTGTTTCGGTTGTCTCTGTATTGTCTGCCTCTGTGGTCGTTGTGCCTGACTGCGTTTCATCGGTTGCACCGCTTTCCTCTGCAGACTCCGTGGTCTCTGCCGTATTTTCCCGGAAGACACTACTGCCCTTTTCCGCTGCCGTAAAGTCCAGGGATGCCGTTCCCAGTACCACATCATTGTAAGTATAAGTGATCACAGCCACCTGTCCTGGTTCTGTATTATCATAGGAAATACTGGACACCGCATCCTGAAAGGTGATGGTGTTCGGCAAAGTGATGCTGTCCGTCTGGTTCAGTTCCAGAATCGGTTTGGAGTTGCCGAAAATATCATTCCCACTGTAAAAAGATCCTGCATTCTCGATATTATACTTGGTCTCTGTCTGAGAAATGTTCACTCTCTGAAAATTGCTGAAACCATAATCAAACAGAGTGATTGTATCTTCATAGTAATTCGGATTTTCGTCTTTCATGACCACACAGATCAGCTTCATGCCGTCTTTTTCCGCACAGGACACCAGTGTACTGCGGGCAACATCGGTGTAACCGGTCTTACAGCCTACCAGATACGGATATGCATATTTACCGCCGGGGATCAGTTCCATCTTGTTGACTTCCATAATATCATCTGGCTGGCGTTCCGACGGCAAAATGTGCAGCATATGTGTCATTGTCATTTTACACAGCGCTTCGTTGGCAAAAAAAGCTCTTCGATCATCGCCAGGTCATAGGCACTGGTGTAATGATCCTCATTGGGAAGTCCGTTGGGATTGACGAAATTGGAATCAACACACCCCAGTTCCTTGGCTCTTTCATTCATGATCGGTGCAAAGTCCTGCCAGGTCGTTCCGGAAATATGCTCTGCTACCGCGAAAGAAACTTCATTGGCGGAGCGGATCAGAATGGCATTCAGACATTCCTCCATGGTCAGCTGCTCGCCGGGGTCAATAGCGATATGGTTGCTTCCGGGATCAATATCGTGTACCGCATCATAGGAGAAATCCACGATCTCATCCATGCTGCAGCGCTCGGATGCGATCAATGTTGTCAGAATTTTGGTGGTACTGGCAGGGTATTCCTGCTGATGGATATTTTTGGCATAAAGGATCGCTCCGGTATCCGCATCCATCAAAATGGCGGATTCTGCGCTGATTACCGGTCCCGTAGGCCAGCTTGCCACTTCATTGGACTGAATGGCCAGTGCCTGATTGTGGGCGATGTTCTCTTCTTTGATCGTTGCAGCAGAGACACTAAGCCCCTGAGATGCAAAAAGGCAGAGAGCGCTGATTCCCATCACTGCCCTGGTTAAAAAACTTCTATATGAAAAATGCCTGAAAAACTGCATGTATAAATCCTTCCTGATATCTTCAAAATAAAATGGTGTATGATAATGCGCATTCTTTATCATACACCATTTTACCTAAAAACCAAAGTCTTATCTCTATTTTTTAATTCTTTTTAAGACCTTCTGCGAACGCTGTCATTCTCTATACGGAATACCGTAAATGTTCCTGTCCGTCGAAGTCTTTCCACACAAAATTTTTGCCTTCCCAGATCATGTATCCGTGCCAGCTTTCTTCCTTGGGAATCGACACGGACCCCGGATTCATGCAGATATACTGCTCTGTCTCATGAACAACGCATTTCGGCACATGAGTATGACCGTGCAGTAAAATATCTCCGAAATGCAATGGCGGCAGTTTCTGCTCATTATAGATATGTCCATGGGTGGCATAGATTGCCTGCGTCCCCTCCGCAAGTACACAATAATCACTCAGCACCGGAAATTCCAGCACCATCTGATCCACCTCCGTATCGCAATTACCGCGTACACAATAGATATCATTTTTCCGCTCGTTCAATAAAGCGATCACTTCCTTGGGCGCATAATCTCTGGGCAGATCATTTCTGGGGCCGTGGTATAAAATATCCCCCAGTAAAAGCAGCCTGTCGGCCCCTTCCTCCGTATATGCTTCCAACAGTTTTCGACAGTAATATGCCGATCCGTGAATATCCGATGCAATCATCCATTTCATAAATTTTCTCCTCCTACTGCCAGTATAATCCCCCAGCCTGTGACTTGACAAGCTTTCTCAGATAAAGTACATTGACAATACAGATTACTATAAGAAAGGCTGAGATTACCATGAGGTTACGAAATATTACCGGTTCCCGGGAAGTTATTGCGGAAAGTCCCTATGTCGTACCGGAAGATACCCTGGAAGCATGCCCCGGAACCTGGCATGAGATTTTCGGAAACGATCATCCGATCCATATTGAGATCGGTATGGGAAAAGGACGTTTCTTAAATACCCTTGCAAAGCAGAATCCGCAGATCAATTATGTGGGAATTGAAAAATATTCCAGCGTATTGCTCCGCGCGATCCAGAAAATGGAAGAGGACGAGCTTCCCAACCTGAAATTCATCCGTATGGATGCAGAAGACATCGATAAGGTATTCGGAAAAGGTGAAGTGGACCGCATTTATCTGAATTTCTCCGATCCTTGGCCCAAGGACCGTCATGCGAAGAGAAGACTTCCTTCGAGACAGTTTCTGGCCCGCTATGATGTGATCCTGAAAAAAGAGGGTACGCTGGAATTCAAGACAGACAACCGCCCGTTGTTTGATTTTGCAGTAGAGGAACTGGAGCCCGCCGGATGGAAAGCGCAGGTGATCACCTACGATCTGCATAACGATGCCGCGCTGATGGAGGGGAACGTCATGACCGAATACGAGGAAAAGTTTTCCTCCGTTGGCAATCCCATCTGCAAATATATTATTTACAGATAAGGCCCCGAATATAGAATCTTATTTTTGAGATACTATCAACAACAGATAACAGAAAGGAAGGATACTTATGGAATATACGTTTACCGTTGCTAATTTTGAGGAAGAAGTTCTGAACTCCCCTCTGCCCGTTCTGGTAGATTTCTACGCAGACTGGTGCAATCCCTGCAAGATGATGGCTCCTACCGTGGCAAAGCTGGCAGAAGCTTACGAGGGAAAAGTAAAGGTCGGCAAGATCAATGTGGATGAGAACATGACCATCGCCCAGAAGTACCGCGTGGCAAGCATTCCGAATTTTGTGATCTTCAGAGACGGACAACCCGTGGCCAACTTCGTCGGCGCCATGTCCGAAGCGGACTTCCGTGAGAAGCTGGAGCAGGTGATTCTGTAAAAATCAGTTTTTTAAACCCGGGTACGGTGAGCGGATGCCTCTGCCGTATCCGGGTTTTTGATTTTTTACAGATATTTTCCCGTAATGCTATCGGCATCTGCCTTGATCTGCTCCAGAGTTCCTACAGCAACGACCCTGCCGCCATCTGCTACGCAGCTGATTTTGCTCATTTATGAGGTGGTGGCTCAAATAATTAAAACAGATCCAGCATATTGTCCAGATAGATTTCTTCTCTGACCTGCAGCTGGTACTCCGGTTTCGTCATATAATACAGTAGAAATTCCAGAACCAGTGCACTGCCCAGTCCTCGGCCCTCGATCTTATAATTGGAAAATCCCATAGGCAGATATATCTTCTGAATATCTCCCGCACTGATAAATCCGGGATTTTTCATAGCTTTGGAGAAACGATAGCCCTCCTCCGCCCCCGGTGAGGTACAACTAAAATCCGGCTCCTCTCCCAGATTCCTGCGGCTGACGGCTTCGTAGCATTCCTTCCTGTCCTTGCAGCCAAAATAGCAGCACTCATTGCATAAAAACTCCACTTTGTCTTTCTGTGATTCTGTCAGCGTATTTAATTTTTCATAAGCCTTGTTCAGGCGGAAATCCGGTACAACATAGCGAAAATCTTCTCTGTCTGTTTCCTTTTTTAACGCTTCAAAATCCGTCAGTACTTTTGTGGTGGAGGATATCAGATAAAGTTGCGGATAATGACTTTTCAAATACTGTAACAGCAGTTCCGAATGGACGATCACGCCGTTTTCCGGGGTTGTATTTTCCGCAAACAGGGCACAGAGTTCATTGCATTTTCCGTCGGAAAGATGTTCTTCGATAAGCTTTGAATTGCTGAAGGTCAGACGGGCTGAGATCCCGTATTCCTGTAACAGTGCCAGCACTTCTCCTGCGTCGTGATCCTCCAGTGAGACCCGGCCGCCTCCCCAGATACAGTCCGGTGGGGCTCCGTAGATGGAACCGATGTCGCACCAGTCGTAAAAATATTCCCGGTGCTCCCGAAACAACGGCAGGAACATTCTGTATAATTCATAGAATTCAAACAGACCGGGAAGATGGTAATGGGCTGTTTGTTTATTCATGTTTCTGCTTCCTCCGTATTATTTTTCATATTCAAAATATTTCAAAAATCCCCATTTAGAAAATGTTAAACAGGGATAACCATAGGTATATTATAGCCTATCCAGAAAAATGAGACAATTGAATATAATTAAAATTCCGGCGACCACCTCTCTGGTAATCGCCGGAACCACGTTTATTTATTTTCCCCAGACTTCCTCCGCCACTTCTTTCACAAGTCGGAGTTTTGCCCACTGTTCTTCCTCGGTCAGCTTGTTGCCGATCTCGCAGGAAGCAAATCCGCACTGGGGGCTTAAGTATAATCTTTCCAGTGGAATGTATTTTGCCGCATCATGGATTCTGTCAATGACAAGCTGTTTGTCCTCCAGTACGGGAGACTTGGTAGTGATCAGTCCCAGAACGACCTTTTTCTCCCCGGACACCTTGGCCAAAGGTGCGAAACCGCCGGATCTCTCATCATCAAACTCCAGGAAATAGGCATTCACATTCTCTTCGCCGAACAGGATATCCGCTACGGAATCATAGGCACCCTCGCTTGCGTAGGTGGAATGGAAATTACCGCGGCATACATGGGTGTTGATGATCATATCCTTCGGTGCATTGGCGATCACCTTATTGTTAATATCCTTGTGGGCTTTCTGGAACTCCACAATTCCCTCTCTGGTGGTTCCGTACAGGGTATGACCGATCTTGTCTGCGAACATGCCCCAGGTGCAGTCATCCAGCTGTAAATTCCGGCATCCTGCCGCATAGAGATCATCGATCACTTTTCCGTAGACCGCCACGATGTCATTTACCAGTTCCTGCTCATTCGGATAATGCTTCTCTGTGCAGCCTCGGTTAAAGGGCATGGTAAACTGTGCCAGAAACTGGGCGGGAGAAGGTATGGTCTGCTTTGCTACGGTATTTTCATCCTCTAATGCTTTTACAAACCGAAAATGATCTACAAAAGGATGCTCCCCGGTCAGTCCGATCTTGCCTACAATATAGGTATCATCCACCATGGCCGCCTCGCCGTGGAACGGAAGTCCCGTCTTGGTAGGGGTATGGCCGATGCCGTCGAATCCCCACATGAAATCCAGATGCCAGGTGGCTCTGCGGAATTCACCGTCTGTGATCACATGATAGCCCAGCTCTTTGATCTTGCTCACAAGCTCTGTGATGGCTTCATCTTCCACTTTCTTCAGTGCCGCAGCATCGATCTTTCCTTCATTGAACTGTCTTCTTGCTTTCTTCAGCTTCTCCGGTCTTAAAAAACTTCCTACAAAATCATAGCGAAAAGGTGTCTGTAAATTGCTCATTGTCATTCTCTCCATTTCTTTGTTGTTTTGTCGTTTTTTGAATTGCCCTCATTATAAGAGAAATGATGAAATTCGCAAAATACGTAAAAATAAGGGTTGTCCATAGTTTAAAGCTATGGACAACCCATTCATCCTAAATACTTCTGCAGTGCTTCCAGGTAGGTAGTACCCAGTCTGCTGAGCATTCCTTTTCTGTGTGTGATATAACCGATCCGCATGTCACTCTCATCTGCCAGTGGCACGGCGATAATATCTTTTCCGTTTAATTTTTTATCGATCACGCCGCTGCACACGGTGTAACCGTTCAGGCCGATCAGCAGATTGAACAGTGTTGCTCTGTCCCGCACACGGATATTTTTCCTGCGTTCAAAATCAGAGAAGATTTCCTCTGAAAAATAAAAGGAATTGTGCTCTCCCTGTTCAAAAGACAGGTACGGGTATTCTTCCAGTTCTTCGTTCGTAATTATGCTGTTACCCGCCAGCGGATGTTTTCTGCTGATAAATACATGGGGACTGGCAACAAACAACTGGTGGAATTCCAGATCATGGGATTTCAACAGCTTGCTGAGTACCGCTTCATTGAAATCATTCAAAAACAGGATTCCGATCTCGCTGCGCAGACGCGCCACATCTTCTATGATCTCATAGGTCTGTGTCTCCCGCAGGCTGAAATCGTATTCTTCCTGCCCGTACTGTTTGATCAGGTCCACGAATGCGTTGACGGCAAAGGAATAATGCTGGGTGGATACGCAGAACTGTTTTTTGCCCCCGGGATTTCCCTTGTATTTATCCTCAAGGATCGCCGCCTGCTCCAGCACCTGTCTCGCATATCCCAAAAAGTCATCTCCCTCTTTGGAAAGCGTGATCCCCTTGTTGGTCCGGTTGAAAATAACAATATTCATTTCCTTTTCCAACTCGTGGATCGCGTTGGTTAAACTGGGCTGTGAAACATACAGCTTGTTGGCTGCTTCCGTGATGGTGCCGGTCTCTGCTACCGTTATTACATACTTTAATTGCTGAAGTGTCATTCTTTTCCCTATTTTTTATCCTTTTTACTTTCACCGTAAATGGCGACAGCAACGCACAGGATCGCTGCTGCAATCGCCAGCCAGAATGCCAGATCCATATATTGTCACTCCCAAAGTTTTCAAAATCTCTTCCTATGGTTAGCACTCGCTAACCTCCGTGTCAATCATTCTTCCTTTGGGAAACAGGATTTATTCTCAGACAATATCTTTCAGTTCTTCCTCTTCCTGGCGTTTCATTTTCTCGATTTCTTTTTTATCCATACGCTCGATCACACGGGAAAACAACACGGTTCCTACTATAAACGCGATCACTTCCAGCGTGAGGTTGTCTCCGAATATCAACGTTGCCACAAAAAGGATCAACGCACTGATGATCATTCCGGCTTCTATATATTTCAGTTTTTCCCGCCAGCGCTGCATCATAGGATCAGTCCCTCCCTTGCATCCACACCAGTCTCCCTGCGGTTCAGGTAATCAAACGAAATCATCTTATGTTTCACATAGAGCCGCTCGAGTGTCATAATGGGAATCTTGTAAGAATCTCCCCGTTCTTCCCAATATCCCACGCCGTCTTCTCTCTCCTGCTCGATCAGCATGTGAATGTACGGATCTTTGTCGGTGTAGCAGATGTAGAACTTTTTCAGGCTTCCCATAGTAGGCGTGACTGCGATCTCCACATGACCCGTCCGGTATTTCGCCAGCCACTTGATGGCATATTCGATCTGGGAAAAATCCGTGACGGTCTCCACCTTATCCCCGTAAGTTAAGGTGAATGTGTAGGTCAGAGACTTGTCGATCTTATACTTGGTGTATTTCGTTTTCTCCTTGTGGTATTTGACAGAAAAGTGAACACTGATCACGAAGATCACCAGACCCAGCAGAAACATGATAAGCGGCGGCAGGATCTGCTTCTCCTTTGTCGCACCGCAGAAATAAATAACCGGGAACACCATAAATACCAGTCCCACCATAATGAGACCGGAATAAAAGGATTCCCAACTCCTTTTTGTAAACATATTCTCCCCACTCCTTTGTATTATTTTCCCTCATAGTAACACAAGAGTGAGGCTATCGTCATCTTTTTTAGAAAAGAATGTCCTCCGGCCGGATCTTATCTTTCTCCGTAATGGGACGGATCACCTGGCAGGGAACGCCTGCTGCAATCACTCCTGCGGGAATATCATGAGCGACTACACTTCCGGCTCCAATCACAGATCCTGCTCCGATAGTCACACCGCCGCAGACTGTGGCATTCGCCCCGATCCATACATTTTCTTCCAGCGTGATCGGCGCAGAAGTACCGATTCCCTGACTGCGCTGCCCCGGGTCAACCGCATGTCCGGAGCAGGCCAGACAGACGCCGGGTGCGATAAATGCACCCGCACCGATATTGACGGGTGAGGTATCCAGAATGACACAGTTATAATTGATGACTGTAAGTCCGTGGGTATGAATATTAAATCCATAATCGAGTGAAAATCCGGTTCAATGCCTGTCATCGGATGACAGGTTCCCAAAAGCTCCTGTAAGATTTCCCGCCGCTTCTGCTGTTCCTTCGGAGCTGTCCGGTTATATTCCCAGCAAAGCTGTTTTGCCCGGTTCTGTTCCTCTCCCGGGATATTTTCATAGCCACTGGCATAGGCCGCAGGGCGCTTCATAATGTCTATAACGTTCATGTTTTACGCTTCCTCGCTTTTTCTTTTCCCGAAAACCTCACAATTTACAGTAATGTCACCATTCTCCTGAATGGTAATATTCTGCCAATGAAATGTATTTTCATTTCTTTCCACAAATCGCCATTTTCGATTGGGATTTTCCAGAACAGTTCCCGTCAATATTCCATTTTCCATGGTAAAACACAAATTTGTAAATTTACTCTTGCATGCATATACCATATCATAACAATGGGTCTTTGAATTATATATTCTGAGTCCAACACCATACTCACCATCCGGCTGTGGAGAAGTCTCCCTCGTTGCTCTGGAAGGACATATGAACATATCCTCAATGCCTATCCCGTTCAATACCCGCCTAAAGATCCACTCTCCCTTTAATTGACGCTGTGGCCTGTTATGATCACCATCTATAAACTTATCTTTATAATCAAACTCCCAATCACCCAACAGCGGAGCAAACCAATCATACTCCTCCGGAATAGTTCCTTCCGGTTGTCCATACAAAGCTTCTATAAAGTTGTCCATATCTTTATACCTTCCCTATATCTGCGTCATATTAATCCTGCAATAATCGCCCTCACATCTTTTATCCCTGAAAGCAATCCTCGACCTGTTTCACAATCGTTTCATCCAGCCAGCCCTTCTTCGCCATATCCCGCAGGATCTCACAGGCTTTTTCGTGAGGCATGCCCTGTTTATAGGGACGGCTTTCCGTCAGTGCCTGATAGATGTCTATACAGGCCATCATGCGCTCCTGCGTGTTCAGCTCTGCGGCGGTCTTCCCGAAAGGATATCCGGTTCCGTCCAGCCGCTCATGGTGGAATGCCGCCCAGTCGCGGATCTCGTCAAAATCATCTACGCCTGACAGAATATAATAGGTATATGCCGCATGATGTTTCATCACAGCAAATTCGTCCTCCGTAAGCCTTCCCGGCTTCTCCAGGATCTCATTACCTACCGCCACTTTTCCGATATCATGTAAAGCGCCCGCCAGGTACATTTTCTGCACGGTCTCTTCATCAAAGCCCATATAGCGGCTTAGGCGCTCCGCATCCTCCGCCACACCAATGGAATGGGTGCTGGTAAAGGGTGACTTGTAATCAACGATCTGTGCAAAAAAACGGGCCAGTTCCTTGATCTGTGCGAAGCTTAGCTCCTGTTTGATGCGGGGGATTTTCTCCCACAGATTTTTCTCAAAGCTATCCTCTCCCAGTGTCAGAAAATGCGGCAGGGGAAATGCCTGCAGGAAAGCATCCACACATTCCTTGTCCACAACGGTTCCTTCATTTTTGTGAAGATATCCACAAGCTTTATTGAAAATATCCTCCGTGAAGCCCTTTGCACCGTACGCCCGGTCCAACAGATCGCCTAAATGAATGATGCGGGAAAAAAGCGGAATCTCTTCCCATGTTTTTCCAAACGGTCCACTCCCATTGGCATTTTCATGGTGATACAGAATTACATTCTTCACATCCGTATGGAAGGGAAGTCTCTGTATATTTTTTTCACCCAGGGTACAGTGAATTCCTACCTGAGAAGCTTGCGGAACATTTGCAACATCCTTATGTAATTCTTCCTGAATATACTGTGTCAGTGCATTATCATGCAACAGGGCACATGCTGCCAGATCCTGCAGGCTCTCATCGCTGATCCCCAGCTGCTCTGCCATGCAGACACTCATGTATGCCACACGCTTCGCATGTTTGTCAGACACATGTACCAGTTCTGCCTCCACACAGTCCAAAGCATACGAACAGGCTGACAGTAATCCTAAAACATCCAGTAACATTTCTATATCTCTCCAATCTATTTATAACACACCTATTATGACAATGATTTATGTAAAAAGCAAGCATATCCTGGACAATAAATTATATCAAAAAGGAGCATCTCCCGGTACTGCAGAGTTGCTCCTTCTTACTGTCCATTGATCGGATTATGTTAGCTATTGATCCTTTTAATTACTTCTTCCATTACGGGCATCGCAGGTATTGCTCCTTCTCTCTCAACACATAGGGAAGCCACCGCATTTCCAAAGCGGACACATTCTATCATTTCCTGTAAAGAATATTCTTCTATACGCTTACCGGATTCACAAATCTTATATAAAAAGCCTCCCATAAAAGAATCTCCGGCACCGGTGGTATCCACAACTTTGCTGGAATAACCTGAAACATATGCTTCCTGCTGATCCTGCAGATATACAAACGATCCTTTTTCTCCTAAAGTAATGAGTACTATTTTTGCGCCATACTCTGTTATGGTCTCTGCTGCTTTCCGAACATCCGTATAACCTGTTAATAGCTCAATCTCTTCTTCTGATACTTTAACGATATCTGCATATTCTAAAATACTTCTCATCCATTTACAGGCTTCTTCCTGTGAATCCCATAAACTGGCTCTGTAATTCGGATCATAAGAAATAATTGTTCCATTACTTTTCGCAGCTTTTAATGCAATAAACTCTGCATTTCTGGATAGTTCATATGTTAACGACAAAGAGCCTACATGAAGAATACGGCTTTGGCAGATGATATCTTTCCGTACTTCCTCAGCCTTCAGTCCGATATCTGCTCCGGGTTTTCTGGCAAACGCAAAATTTCGTTCTCCGTTATCCGCCAGTTTAACAAAAGCAAGGGTTGTAAAATAGTCTGCATCACTTATTAATCCTTCGGTTGAAACACCGCATTTATCCAAGGTTTCCTTTAAGAAATCTCCCAGGAAGTCTTCTCCTATTTTTCCGATAAATGCTGTTTGGGCACCCAGCCGTTGTGCCGCAACCACAACATTAGCAGGTGCACCTCCCGGATTTTGTGTATAAGACAATGTTTGTCTTTCACTCTCTTTTTTCCCGGTAAAATCAATCAATATCTCTCCCAGAGAGGTAATATCATAATGCCGTTTTGTCCTATATTTTATATCTACGCCTATATTTCCTTGTGGGTATAATTTTCCTGTATAGCGATATAAACCATGCTCCCACAATAATGTAAATGTATTTCCGTCTATGAGGATATCAATATCTGTTTCTTTTTCCATCATTTCACAGGGCACAGTCCGTATACCATATCTGGAAGCTCTGTCTGCCCGGTTATAATTCACGGTCATTTCTTTATTTGAAGAATCAAAGCATATTGTCACTGTATGTCTGTCTGCATCATATAGGTCAATACATAATAACTCTCCATCTCCCGGCAGATTTCCCTTCAGCTCTACCATAACCGGCTGACTTTGCGGTGGTATGTTTTCACCGGTCCAATGTTTTTCCAATGTTCTGCTGAAGACCTTCAACTCAGATTTCACTTTATCAGCCACTTTTGCGCACAAACGCCTGTTATCATCTAAATACCACACTCGTGATACATCCAATATTCCACGATAATCTTCCTCCGGACCGAAATCCCGGATCCAAGGCATCCACAGCCAGCCGCCCAGCCAGGCAACAGACCGTATTTCCCCATGCAATAACGGATATGTCTGTGCTGCATAATAATGAGTTCCAAGATCCAAGGTTCCTCTTGTCTCTTTATGGAATTCACATTTGTCAAAATCCACCTGTCCGGACAGATACAGCGTCGTTACACTGTCTTTTTCATACATCGGCGAAGTTGTCAAAAACCAGACATCATCAAGGCAGAAGGCATCCGGACATTCAAACATTCTGCCCTCACCGGGCTCTGCTTCGTACAAAATTCCGCTATACGCCCAATGGTACAGATCGGTAGAAGAGAACAGATAAATTCTTCCGCAGCTGTCCGGATGTTCAATTCTTCCGGTGGATCCTCCACAGATCATTCTCCATTTCCCTTGTGCAAAAAACACCTTGGGATCTCGAAAATCTCTTCCTCCCTTTTCCGGGACTTCTTTTATCAGCGGGTTTTCTTCTGCCTTTACGAAATGTATCCCATCCTTCGACACTGCCAGATTTTGCGTCTCAAAAATACCGGTTTCATCTTCCGTTCTTCCTGTATAAAATAAAAATAGCTGATCATCATGTACAACAACCGATCCGGAAAAACATCCGCCGTTTTTATCGTTATCATATGGCATATCGGGGACCAGTGCCGGTTCCAATTCTTCCCAGTGTATCAGGTCCCGGCTTACCGCATGCCCCCAGTGCATACTGTCCCAGTTATCATGGTACGGATTATACTGATAAAATAAATGATATTGTCCTTTAAAAAACACCAAGCCATTAGGATCATTGATCCAGCCTTTCTGTGGTGTAAAATGTAGGGATGGCCTTACGATTTCTCTCATTTTCTTATCCTTTCACTGCTCCTGCAGTCATACCACTTATAATATACTTCTGCAAAACGACATAAAATACCAATTCAGGAAGCATGATCATCAGACTCGCTGCAATGATCCCACTGTAATCCATGGAATATTGTCCTTTAAACATAGATGTCATTAACGACACGGTGTTTAAGGCATTATTCTGAATAAAGGTTGATGCAAACGGGAACTCATTGTAAATATAAACTGCATTAAAAATAATGATCGTCACGAACGTCGGTTTCATGACCGGAATCACTACTTTGGTACACAGCTTAAAAAGATTGCAGCCGTCGATAATTGCTGCTTCTTCCAATTCTCCGGGGATATCTCTCAAAAATCCGGTAAACAGTAAGGTATTGAACGAGATGTTCACTGCAACATACGGCAGGATCAGTCCCAAACGGGTTCCAAGGATTCCCATCAATGAATCAATCCGGTATACCGGAAACAGTAGCACATAAATAGGAATGCCAATCCCGACCAGCAGGAACAGATACAATGTTTCCGATGCCTTATGGTTTCGAAAAACCATTCTGGCAATTGCGAACGAACTCATAAAAGTAAATAAAATACTGAAAAAAGTAGATATTACTACCAGTAAAATCGTGTTAAAATACATTCTGGAAAAATCAATAGTATCGATCGCACGCTGATAATTTTCAAAGCTTATTGTCTGCGGCAAAGAAAGCGGACTGTTGACAATCTCATTATTTGTCTTTAATGAAAGCAACATAGCCCACAGTATGGGCATGACCAAAAGAATAATCAATCCCAGCAGACATATGTAAAAAATGACTTTTTTTATCGATATTCTCTTGTTTCTCATGTTTAACTCCTTTGCTTCCTCGTTGTGATCTTAATATAGGAAAACGAGCCCAGAATTGAAAGTAACAGAATTGCAACCGCAATTGCCATTCCATATCCATACCTTCTGGATGTAAATACTGTAAAATACATATATGAGGTAAGCAGCTCCGACTGATGAGCAGGTCCTCCGCCTGTCATCTGATATACTAGTTCATATATTTTAAATACGCCTGTTACCACCAGAACAATATTAATAATAAAGGTCTCTTTCAGCATAGGAATTGTCACATAAAACAAGCGTTGTAACAAATTGGCTCCATCAATATCGCAAGCTTCGTAAATATCTCCCGGTATTGCTTTGATTCCGGATAAAAAAATAGTTCCATGGAAACCCAGTACCTGCCATGTGAATACGATCGCCAATGACAATGGAGACCATTTAGTTCCACCGATCCATTCAATAGCAAGCATATCCAGTCCTATTTTGTGCAATACACTATTTACCAGCCCATAATTAGGATTCAGGATATATCCCCAGATAATTCCTATGATAATAGGCGCTATTACATAGGGAGCAAAAATCACCATTTTAAAAAATGCGTTTCCGTGAAAATTCTTGTTCATCAATAATGCTGCCATAAAAGATCCAACGATCAGGAATATCACACTGAATAACAATACTAAAAATGTATTTTTCAATGCGATCAGAAATAGCTTATCATGGAACATAGCAACATAGTTTTTTATTCCCACAAATGATGCTTTTCCAAGACCACTGTAGTCCGTAAAGCTATAATAACATGCGATAAACACAGGAATAATAATAAATACTGCATAAATCATAAGAGTCGGAAGCAGCATAATGATTTTTGCTTTCTTTGTACTCAACCAATACATAGCTTTCTCCCTTTCCATTCTATAGAAAAGAGCGGTATTACTTAATTTCATACCGCTCTTTTGGTTTTATCTTTCGGCACTTTGTAAATTTTCTACATAATCAGCTGCTTGTTCCGGTGTGTAAACGCCGGTCATAACACCGAAGGTAGCATCAAAATATCCATATGCCACATTGGACGAAAGTGAATTAAACGGCTCAGTTACTGCTTTCCAGTCATCATTTAATGCCGTGATCATCGTGGAAAGTACAGGATGTTGGCTCTCATCAATCTGTCCATTATATGTAGAGCACGGTAATGCCGCGGTATCCTCGGCAATGATCCTGGTTCCCTCTTCGCCGTAATAGAACTGCCAGAACTGCATAATTGCATCTAACAACGCAGGATCTTCTTCTGCTGCCTTTGAAGATACTACATAAACACCGCCGGATGCCTTGATTCCGATCTGCTGCTCATACTGGCTGTCGGAAAAGGTAGGTCCCCAGAAAAATCCGATTTTAGAAGCCATATCACTTCCCTCAAAATCACCGATATCCCATGCTCCGGAATTGAACATTGCTGCATTTCCACCCAGGAACTGCTCTTTTGCTTCAAAATATCCAATATTAGAAATGTCCTTTGTGAAAGTTCCTTTTTCACGCATTTCTTCTACTTTTTCAAAATAGTGAATAAAGTCTTCGTTATTCCAGGAAATGCTTCCATCCTTCAGACCGTCAAGCTTTTCAAAAAATCCATATCTTGCCAGCATTGTCTCAAATGCCCAGATACTGTAATTATCCTGCGCACCCACGGTCAGCGGTGTGATTCCGGCTGCATTCAGCTTATCTACCGCATCCAGGAACTCTTCATAGGTAACAGGCACTTCTTCGATTCCTGCCTGCTGGAAGAGATCTTTGTTATAATAAAATCCTACCATCATAACTTCACTGGGCATTCCCACATCTTTACCGTCAACGGTACATGAATGCACCAGTCCGGGAAGAAGGCTGTCATTGATACCATACTGATCCAATGCATCTGTCAGATCATATAAATACCCATTCTGTGCAAACTCCTTTGCGGTTGCCTGCTCCAGCCAGAAAACATCCGGAAGCTTATTTTCTCCTGCCAGTAAAGTCATCTGTGTATTATGCTCGGACACTTCTTTGCCCGTAATATCAATTTTAATCCCCGGATGGCTTTCTTCAAAAGCAGTAATAATCTTCTGCAGATGCGGCTCCTGTGCCTGAATATCAGCAACATGCTCTGCAAACTTGATCGTGATCTCTCCGGATCCATCTGCAGTCGTAGAGCTCTGCGCAGTCTCTGCGCCGCCTGTAGTTCCTTCTGCATTTCCGCATCCAGCCATTGTAAACAGCATAGCGGCCGCACAAGTAAGTGCCATCATTTTTCTCCAATACTTTTTCATCATAATTGTACCCTCCTTATTCTTGTACATGAATATCATCTAACGTCCCATACAGGATGTCAATATGTTTGCACATTTTCCCATTCTCTTCCTTCTGACTGTAGATACCCCATGCTTTTCCACAGATGAAGAAACTGGACATTTCACCTTCTATTGCAGGATGGAATGACAAGGTTCCGCGATACATATCACTTTGCAGTCCCAATAATGCATTCAGCACTCCCCAGCTTGCCATTGCTCTGCAATAATGATGACCGGACTCGATCTCACTGAACGGATTCCTCTTGTATCCGTCATAACGATCCCGAATTGACTTTACCACCGTCAGACCTTCCTCTACACAACCTGAATAAATCAGATTAACGGCTACTTCATACTCTACTCCTGTCCACACCTCTCCGGCATAGGATAACGGGAATTTAGGTCTGCCGCCTTTCGGCCAGGTAGCTACTACCATTCCATGCTCTTCATTGATTGCATATGCTCTGTGCACACTGTCCGTATGATAAAAATCCGTTTTATAATTATACTTGAATACGGATTCCATAGCAGATTTTACATGCTCTTTCGGTAAAATTTCCCCGATTCCGGCCATATATGCCAGGAACTGTCCGAGAAGCTGATCTGACAAACAGCCTTTTCCGAATTGATATTTATATTTATCAATCTCCTTCTGTACCTGAATATAATATTCTCCGTCAAACATCAGTTGATCGGCTCTTGCAGCTCCTTTTTCGTAAGCATCTGCGTATAGCTGATGATGTTCTTCGTCTCCTACGATCTCAGCCATCTCTTCACAGCATTTCAGTGCTGCCAGGAAGATACTGTCCGTCATGGGATTCGGTCCGTAAAATTCAATATCATAGGTTGTATTCTGCTGACCGTCCAGTACATCATCTCCATCCAGATCCCATTGTTTCAGGGCATATTCCATTGCCAACACTACTTTGGGCCAAATGGTCTTCAAAAATTCCACATCCCCGAGATTCTTGAAATCCCGGTAGACACGAACAACACTTCCAAGTTCTCCATCACAGGCCGGAACCATTGCATACCGTTCCTGATCAAATACGGAAAACATTCGTGTAGACATGCATCCTGTCTCATCTGTTTCTCTCAAAAATTCTACATTACGCATAGTTTTTTCAAGATCCGGGAACAGAAAAGCAACCGTCTGTGCATAATTCCATACATGAGGCACACTACCGTAACCGCAGCCTATGTAGTCACGTATTCCTTCAAATCCGGCAAAGGTTCCGTCTTCCAGCCGGAAACATAAATTACTTCGAAGATTCGTAATGTTTGCAGTCAGAGCATCAATCACATAATAAGGTAATGTAGTCTTATGGAACATAGCATCGGCAAATTTTCTGCTGTCTGATTCCAGTCGTTCCTTATTATGGTATACATATTTTGCTACATCCCATGCATCTGTGAATTTTGTTGCATAGTAATTTCTTACCGTTCCGTATTCACCGCGCTGGAATTTCTCGTAGTCCTCATCAAACTCGATCCATGCCTTTACCCTGTTGGGGAAATACCATGTAATGACAAATTCGAAGGTTCTTTCTTCTCCCGGCTGAAGTTCTTCCCAGGCTCCGATGGATCCGATCTTTTCTCTTCTTTTCAGGAAACTGAAATTATGAAATTGTGCAAATTCACATCCCACACTGTCAGATACGGTCTCTTTTTCCAAAAGTCCATCACTGGTAAAGTCATCCCAGAAATCCTGTATTCCATCCACCCATTCGCCGTCAAACCACTGTGTTTTATAGGTTACATTGGATCCACTGGTCAGAATCGCCATATTTCCATACCGTAAATGATCCTCTTTCAAATGTTCGGGTGAATAATACAATCCCTTCACATCATCAAATTCCCGATATTCATTTTTTACGCTGTCGGCCAGCTTCAGGTTCTCAATAACATCATATCCCTCAAAACCGGATGCATTGGGAAGTGTGCCTACCAGGCTTACTTTTGTCGGACAGTCTGCAACATTTTTCACTGTGTATCGGATAATTGCACAGGGAATACTGGAATCGTCTGTATTTAAAGGAATAAACGGTGTATATGCTTCCATAGATACTTTTACGGGCAATTCGGAATCTTTGAAATTCACCCTTGCAAAAGGATATTCACAAATCAGTTCGGAATCTTCCATTCTTGGCAGATTTACTAATTCAGCCTGAAGATATCCGTGTGAGCTGGTATATGGCGGAACCATTCTCGATTCCAGAATTTTCGATATAGGTTTTTCCAGTTCTTTGTTTTCCGTACGAATTGCAAAAAAGGAAAGGGGAAATTTCGTATTCTTGGAAGGCCAGTTAAAAATTTCCCAGTCGAGGAACTTTCCTCTTGAATTTACAGAAAAATTACCTGTTCCGATTCCGCCCAGCAGAAAACGGACTTCCGTTGCATCCCGCTTAAAGACCCGCGGTGTTCTGTCAAATAATTTCTCTTTTGAAAATGTCTTTTTCATCTTCTCCTCCTTTTAGTTGTTCGGTTGTTCGAATAACTTGTTTTATTTTTTAACTCCCTGCTTTTGCAGAGAGTTTTTTATTTAATCTTGTTTGTTCGAATAACTTATGCTATGATATTAGCATAACGAAAATATATTGTCAATCACTTTTCAAAATGTGGGGGATTTTATGAACACCAGAACACCAAAATACATGCTTATAAAAAATGAATTTGTCCAGAAAATCGAAAGCGGATATTATCGTCCCGGCGATCTCATCCCTTCCGATAATGAATTAATGCGTACTCTAAATGTAAGTAAAAGCACTATTACACAAGCCCTGAAATGTCTGGAAGCTGAAGGATATATTATACGGCAACAAGGAAAAGGTACTTTTGTAGCAGACCGCTCCAAAGATAAAATAAACCTATCTATTTATTTATGTCCTATGGAAGATAATGAAAAACATTTTTGGATCTCTCTGATCGAACAGTTTAATCTGACATCTTCCGGTTTTTTTGTAACACCGACTTTTCTCACCAACGATAAGGCTCCTCTGCGTGACTCGCTGTTGCAAAGCTTTACCAGTGGAAATGCACCGGATATTCTGTCCCTGGACGGTCCTGATGTCCCCTATTGGGCATATATGAATTCTCTGCTGCCGTTTGATGGATATATGGATTCGTCTTTCCTATCCTCTTTTCTGTCTCCCATTGTGACACAGGGAACCTATCAGGGAAAACTATATCATCTGGGTTATACGGAATCCACTTTATGTATTCTGTATAACAAGGAGTTATTCCATTCCCTTGGTATCCGCATTCCGACTTCTGCGGAAGATGCCTGGAGCTGGGATGAGTTTCTGAATGTCTGCCATACAATACAGACCAAAACTTCTTTTCCCTATCCTTTGCTTATGGACTCCGGACGCGGTCTTTCTCCAAAATCCGGAGAATGGAACAGCTACGCCGGATTGCCATTTATCGTACAGAACAACGGCAGCTTTTTTAACGATACGCTGACGGCAACCTCTGGATATATTAACTCTCCGGCTTCCGTCGCTGCTATGAATTGGCTGGGCGAATTATTTCATAAATATCATTATACCCACGTGGAGAATCTCAGTGCCGATTTTCCTGAAAACTTTGCCATGAGTCTTTCCCTGCCCAGTGCCTATTTTCAATCGCAGAAAAGGAATAGTAATATCGGCATAATCCCTCTTCCCCATGGTATAAAAGCAGCTTCTCCCCATGGAAGCTGGGGATTATGCATGTCCAGACAGACACAATATCCCAGGGAATGTTGTGAATTTATCCGTTATGTTTTCAGTCTGCAGAACCAGTTGAAGATCAGTCAGTTAACGGGTATTCCCGTTTTAAAAGAGATTTATGACGTAATGGACAGCTTTCAGGCTGGTTCCGGCAACAGCAATATTTTATTTTCACAATTACGGAATACCTCTTTTACCAGACCGCAGACCCCCGCATATCCTTTCTTCAGTAAGCAGTTTTCCTATGCGTTTTATAATATTGCCATGGGTGCTGATGCACAAGAAGAAATGAATCACCTGGCGCAGCAGGTAGACGATCATCTTTACCGGCATAATTACTATCAACAAAGCTAATAATTTAGGCTAAGGATAAATAAATTCATTTAACCTTAGCCTATTTTCTTAAATATACAATTTTGACATTTCCTCTTCCAGTCCCCACCGCTTACAGTTCTCTGCCAACTGCGCCAGCGAATATCTGAGATAATCCATGGGCTGTTCCTTCGTGATCTCCACGGCAAAACGAAGATTTTTATAAGTGTTCTTCATTCCCCAGATCACATCCTCCCAGGGAGTTCCCTCCGGGATTCCTTTCACGCTTTCATCTGCATAGACCACATTTTTGGCTCCCGCCTGATACAGAAGATCGAAATAGGCTTTCATTTCCACTTCGTTCAGCTTCTCGTGAATAAAAATAAGCCCTTCTCCGTATCCCGTAAATGATGCCTTGCCAAGATACCGGCACAGCATCTGCTTTAGCATCTTTTCCGCACAGGTATAGTCGCTGACTCTTCCCAATACGATCGGAGAAAAACCAATAGAATTAGCCGGAAGAGCGTAAGCATGCCTTCGCACTCTTTTCCGGCTGTTATCATTTTCCCTGTTTTCTCAAAAATCACCAGGGATTTCTCATCATATTTTACTTTCTGCTTATAATCATAGATCTTAATGTCTGCACAAAGCTCTGAAGGGGTAAACTTTTCCATCCCGGTACCTCCGTTCGTTTCCGGAAATAAGTATACCTCTTTTGCCCTGTCAGTTCAATCCGATTCTTTTACCGAGAAATCCGAATCTCTTCTACAAAGAAATTCGTGCGATAGAGATAGCACAGTTCCTTCTCTGTGATGTAAAAGCCGTAATCGGCATTAAAATTTTCTTCGTTTTCTTCTTCAATAGAGCCTGCTGCCCGGATCTCGTCCCAGGTCTTCCCCAAAACTTCTTCCGGAGTGACTTCTTCGCCGGTGGCAACGGAGATCGTCACGGGTATGTAATAGGATAATGGATGCGCTGCTCCTGCATAATAAACCGTGTCATTAAAATGTAGGCTGACATACTCGTCATCCGCTAAAGTAATGCCATTGAATACCAGATAATTGTCATCATACCGCTGTCCCTCGGAAAGAGTTTCATCCACTAACTCATACGCTCCGGTGTGATTCTCCCCTTCCTCCTCATACTGGGTTCTGTAATTCTCATACATCTGCTGCAGATAATCATTCACTTTGGCATACTTCTCATCGGAAAAAAAGAACTCATCCATTTCGTAGTAATAGGTCTTTTTCTCATCGTCATTATAGAAGTCTTTCACAGTGTTGGAACATTCCCCGTAGTCTTCCCAGGGAAGCCATGCGTCCTCATCTTCGTAAGAAGGACCTGTCGTGGATGCCGTAGTGTCGGAAACAGTCTCCGTGGATACTGTCGCTTCCATGGATTCACCAGTCTCTGAAGTGCTCTCTTCCGTTACCGCAGCCTCTGCGGATCCGATAACCTCTGAACTACTACTCCCTCCCACCGGATCACTCCCCTGTGCTCCGCAGGCAGACAACCCCAGTGCCATAACTCCTGTGATAACTATTAATTTGCCCCTCATTTTGTATCTCTCCTTATGTATTTATTGTAACCGAACGCTTCCCCCGTCCATTACAGTAAAGAATTTAACATACCATTGCATCATAGTTGCATCACGTGCAACTCTTCCGATTTATTATTCAATTATCATTTCATAAAAAACGCAGAAATGTATAAACATGAATTACACATCCCCGCGTTTTTTCCGGTAATAATTCTCAGGCCTCTTGGGATTTTTCTTTTCCCTCAATAATCGTCTTTACCTCTTCTATTGTTTTATCTGTTGCAGATGCAATCAGTTCTATTGAAAGACCGTTTTTATACATTTTTGCAATGAGTCCTGCCTCACCCTCTGCACGCCCAATTGCGATACCTTCTTCCTTAACTCCCTGGCTCAAATTACACATAGTATTCATATCCTTTCTGAAATTCTCTTCTAATGGAATATCATATTCCTTTCCAATAATATCCAGCTTCTCGTCACTGTAAGCTCTCTGGACAATAATGCTCCCAACAGACGATGTAACTCGTAGGTCTCATCATGTTCCGGCAGTTCCTTCGCAAGACCTATCATAATGATATTCAACAGATCCAGATTGCCCTTCCATTCATAAGAGCCGATCAGGTCTTCTTTGGTCAGATGAATATGACTCATGGTGTTTTCCTCCATATTCATACAGATCCAGATGGAATAGACACATTTGATGTCATCGTAGCTCGAATTCTCAAAATCCCGTTCTTTCTGGGAAGAAATCAATCTGCTCACGTAGAAGACTGCCCGGTTCAGGATCTCATATTCGCCGGGTTCATCCTTTTGTGCTTCCACATTAATAATGATCTGCGAAAGGCCATCCTTCATCCGCACATAAAATACAATGTCAAAACGCACCAGGCCTTCGTTCAGTTCCTGATTCTCTGTATTAAAACCAACAAGGCGTTGACCATTCTGAAAATGCACCGCATTCGTCAGTCCCGGCTCCACCGGCACGGCGCTGATATAAGGAAGTCCCTCTATCAGTGCTGCTACCTCGAGCGGATCCATCCCCTTAAATTCCTCCACGGTCTTCACCAGGATCCGCGCCAGGATGATCTTATGTGCTATCAGGCGTTTTGCGCTGTTATCGTATTGGGCGTCTCTGTCTGTTGCCATTACTGCACTCTTTAATTCCGTATTCAATGGTTTCCTCCTTTTGTGTCAGGTAATCATAGATACCGCCGGAAATAAAAGGATTTCGCCATATCTACATTATAACTTACCTGTTTTTCTGATACAACTGATTTTCTTTCTGTGTGGGTTTTCCTCTTCCCTTCTTCCTGGTTCTATGATTTAGGGAATCGGATGGGACATCAGCTTTCGCTGACATAGAAATTTTCATAAGTGAAATGTACTTATACGCAAAGTATAACTTATAATTCCTAATTAGACAATAAATATATTTTAATATCTAAATAGAATTGTCTTTTAAGTGTAATAGTATAATTACCCCTTAAAAGACAATCCTATAAATGATAATTTACCACGGTGATTACTTATTAAATAATCCGGTTACTTACTTCGATATTATTTCAACAGTCGGCGTTATGCTGTCCAACCCGAGTTCGCTATCTTCCGCAACTCTATAATTAGTAACATCTATTGAATACATATAATCCGAAATATCTGGATTTTCCTCATCAGCCGGAAGTTCAACTTCAAATGTCTTGAACTCGAACACATAAACCGTTCCTTCAACAAGCTTTCCTGTCATATCTTCCTGAAAGCGAAGTAAAAATGGTTTATCCTGAAAGAAGTGAACTACGGCAATCGTTTTTCCCGGAAGCGCAAAGTAATCCGGCAAGAGTTGTTCAACGGAAGCTGTAAAAGATCCCGAAAACTGTGCAAAGTACTTTTTGTTTTCGGCCATTTGCTGCTTCCCATCATTATATCCAACCTCGTAGCCAGCCGTATAACCTTCTTCGTAGTTCGCATCATGCGTATCTGAACTTTGATCATTATTTCCACAACCAGCCAATGAAAAAACCAACACAAGACAAAGAACCATTGCAATAATCTTTTTCATACTGTTTCCTCCCCCAAATTCCGATTTAGTTCAATTCACTTTTATCATATAAAAAAGCCTCCCTTTCAAATATTATTATATCCAAAAGGGAGAGCTTTTTCCATTAATATTCTCCCTTTTCGGAAAAGTGTTCCCGCTGTTCATTTCCCCAATTTTAGTGTATATTCATACATTTCTTAATTTTTCGAGCAATTTGAGCAACTGTATCTTGGATTTTGCCTACTGAATATTGAGAAACTTTAGGCTGAGAATTGAAAAAAGGCTATCCCTTTATTGAGACAGCCTTTTGAATTTAATTTGACTTATCTATCGTTTATTCTCTCATTCAGATTCTTCTCTGTATTCAAAGACGAACCACTTTTCATTCATATAAATTTCTATTGTATCGTCTGCCCCATACTGATAACCAAATCCACTTCCAAAATTAGACTGATTATCTTCTGTTGGTATTTCAGTTCCATCGACAGTTGATGTTATTTCTCCATCCATAGTGCCACAACGTGCATCCATGATGCTTTCTCTCCCTGTATCGTAGTATAATTTACCATCTATTCTTACCATAGGTATTCTATCCCACATGGCATTTGCTTCTGTCTGTTCTATCACGGTAATTTTATAAACCTCTCCTAATTGCGCAGGATATGATTCCATTATTTCTCCGTTATAGCTAATTTCTACGAAATCTCCAATTTGCAATTCAAGGTTCTCTTCGTTTGATATATAAAACTTATCTGCTGAATCAAGTTCCAAAGAACCATCTACCGGTTTTACTATTATTGAATCATGATTCGTTTCAATTACCGATGCCTGAAATGTTACCATTAGCGGTCTATTATCTGCCGAAGCAAGCATTTCAGTTATACAATTACCTAAAGCAGGCGTTGGTTTATAAATTCCTTGATATGGCTGTTCTACATATTCGATTCCTTTATCTACATAGTAAAAAAGAGTAGTTCCTGCCGCCCCATCACAATTTATATTGATCGTAATAGAATCTTTGTTGACCGGTGCATCATTGATTGATTGCTGACTGGTTGTTTCCATATCCATTAGCATAGATAAAAATTCATCAATAAACTCCGTAGCTTCACCTTCTGTGTTAGGTGACATAGCATATTTGTCACCGTCAGAGACACCAATCGATACAATATCCTCTCTGGCTGGCAATCTAATAGGATTCCCCTGTTCTTTTCTTCCACATGCACATAACATAATTGAAACAAAGTAGCAAAGACAAACAATACTGCATAATTTCTTTTTCATGGTCATAATCCTCCCCAAAATATATTTCGTATTATATGTTATCTAAGTGTATATTTCAATGTGTGGGAAATAGCCGGAACGTGTTTTTATGCATTGTGAATGCATGTTTATAGGCTCGTTTTCAGTGGGTACACAATTCCGAAAAGGGAGTTAATATTTTACTATTCTTCCACCTGCGCCGCCGTTTTCCCGGTGTACTGCACAGCAATGCGGTTCTCGGGATGGGCGTCTGTCAGGTACAGCACGCACAGGAAGATCCATTCTAAAGGTTTCATGATAAAATACACCAGATCCGCCGTGTATTTACTGTGGATCAGTCTCGCCACAGGGAACCCGTAAGTGTCATAAAAATGACGCAGTGCCCGGTGGAAGCCGGGAGTCCGTTCTTCCAACACCTGTTCAAAAGCATTGGCGATGCACAACTGACGGTTCACAATGACTTCATGCCCATGCCGCCTCCCCAGGCGGATAGGCTTTACGACCTTTTCATGACCGCCGGCAGCTACCGTGCAGAGATAATGTTCATCATACATGACATTCTGCGGTGCCTGCCTGAGAGACAGATTCCAGTCGCTGGTCTCCGTGAATGCTTTAATCACAGAATCCGGTGCCTGCCCAAACAGCATGAGGATTGCGATCAGGATCCCCAACAGTGGGAACATCAATACCAGTCCCAGCACCGGCCACCATGCAGCCTTCCGCAATATGCTGTCACACCAACGCAGCATGGGATTCTGATAAATCTTCCCCGTCCCAAAGTGTTCCGCCTCCGCATTCTGCACCAGTGCATTCCACTCCCGTATTTTCTTCAGAAGCAGTCGCACCACCAGCAGCACACAGCACAGTGGAAATAATAACAAATATCCATCAAGCAAAATCGTCGGCTTGAATATCTGTACTGTGAACAGGATCAGCTCTAACAGTCCCATGTACATTGCGGAAATCGACAGGACTGTCACAAGGGGCGGCAGCTTCCAAAGCGGAATGCTCTGCAGGATCTCATACCCTATAAATGCCAGCAGAATGAGTACTATAAAAGTAACCATAGAACCACTGTAAATCGGTGTATGTTTATTGGAATTGCTTAACTGCGTCTGCCAGTCAGCGGATGTCACATCCATAATCAACCCCAAATAACAAAGTTCATAGAATCCGCCCAGCCAAAATACATGCTGGTCAAACAGCCAGGCTCCCTTCACCGGACGTTCCCATGCTTCACTGATCAGGCAGATTCCTTCGCTGATCGTCAGCACCACAGGAAATACCAGTACCGCTCCCATTAAAATTGCCCAAGTAAACATTTCTGTAAAAGCCTTAATGATCTCCCATACATAATCTCTTTGCTCATAATGAATAACAGAGGCTATGATCGTAAAAAGCGCATAGCCCAGTCCGATAAATATAGAAATCAGCCATGCAAGCAACACCGGATGCTTTTTATAAAACTTTATTTTTTCCGTATTCATTTCTTTATTTTCCATCGATTCTTGCCTCTATCTGTTTCCGCGCCATATATCTGGAAATATTAAATGTCCGCAGAGATGTCTGATCCAGACGCTTCTTATTATGGTTCAGGTAATAATATCCGAATCCCTTCGGCTGATAACCGCCCCACCACTGAGCCTGCGTATCATCCCTCATAATATCCGTAGGGTTCTCCAGTTCATAGGCGCCAAAATCATACCCCAGGCTCTCCATATAAGGAATAATGACCGGTGCCGCATCCGCACTGAGATCACTCAGATAAGAGTAGTCATTATATTCCGATCCCCGGAAAAACGGTCCGGTGAAAAAATCATCTCCGTAATCCTGTGCCACGGATTCTTCCCAGCCGGCACCATCTGTACCCGGCGCATTGGCAATATTCACTCTGGCTATAATATAGTCGGGATGGCTGAAGGACAATGCCAGATACAGCACGGTCACTATCACCACACCATAGCGGAACAAAGGGAAGCTTTCCCTGTAAATGTTGATCAGTACTCCGATAAACATGACGAATAATACCGCCAGCATCCACAATACGAAGATCCGCAGGAAAGTCAGATAATAATACCGGATGTAAATGATCATACGCATTACGCTGGATGCGATCATGATAAAAGTACATAATGACATAATCGTCATAATTACTTTCAGTACCTTACTTTCCCTAAAAAAGCTGAGGCACACCAGTACCAGGATCAGATTCAGAATGCTGACAGCCAGCAGCTGGAAGAAGCCCTCTCTTGCATACTGTGCGTAAGTATAGCCCTCCGGCAGCTGCATTTTTCCTAAGAACAATCCGAAGATCTGAATACCGGAAAACAGCAGATACAATAGTGACAGCAGTGACATAATCGTAATTGCCAGTACCGGCTCACCCTTTCTGCGATCCTTCACTTCTTCCGGGATGCTTCTCTTACACAGATAAGAAGTCAGTGCATAGGAAGTAAAGAACAGAAATGTTACCCTGATGACTACGTTGAATATATTGCCCGGGCGGATCCAGTTCATGAAATCCGTTGTCATCTTACGGAATACCGCATCGGCAGAGCTTAACAGTCCGGCAGCGATCAGTACAATAGGCAATGCGATCACTACTCCCAGCAGCCCATACCATACCTTCTTATTTACTTTTCCCTTTTCACGAAAATAGGCTTTGCCATCGGAGAAGGGCTTGCCCAGTTCGCCGAAGCTCATAACGATCAGCTGACAGATACTCCCCACATATTTTCCCAGATTCCACTTTTTCGTATCAAAATATTGATTCAGCAGCAGACACATTACCAGCAAAAAGACCGCCAGCTTATTCAGGCTGATGATTGCCCATCCGTCCGTGCAGAAGGTGGATATCCCCAGCAGCAGAATGCTGATCATGTAAAAGGTGCTTCCTCTTTTCAAGGTAATCTCCAGTTTTGACAGCGAGAAGACAAAATACAGTAAAGTGCCTGCGAGAAAAAAAGGGAAGGTAATTCCCGATCCGTTATGAAACATGCAAAACGCATAGAACACGGCATAGAGAAACGTCACCGGTCCAAAGAAATTAAAATGTTCCTTCATGCGCTTTGTCTCCGCAGTCTCTGTCTTTTCTACCACCCGGACTACATTCTGCCCGGATATCTGTCCCTGATTTGCTGAAGTTGTTTCCTGTACTACTGTATTTTCCTGCATTGTGATCTCCCCCTTTCAGGATTTAATTGTTTTTCTCTTCTTTTGAATCTTCCACATATTCCAGAATGTCTCCGGGCTGGCAATGCAGCACCTCGCAGATGGATTCCAGCGTAGAGAAACGTATGGCTTTTGCTTTATTATTTTTCAGGATGGACAGATTGGCCTGTGTCAGATCCACCTGATTCGCCAGTTCCGTCAGGCTGATCTTCCGCTTTGCCATCATTACATCCAGATTTACAATGATTCCCATAATAGATGCCTTTCTACTTTTGAATTTCCGTTCAGCCGGCGTCATTTACATAGTCGCGTATCACACGCTCTATCACTTCGTGACTGAATTTTTAGATTGTTAAGTCGTTTTCTTTCTTGTAGCGCACGGCTTCTTCAAATACCATCGCCAGCACTTTGCTGAACATGCCTGCGATAATAAATACCAAAATGATCACCAGCATGGCAATGGTCAGGTACACCACACATCTCACAGCGCTCATGGCCGCGATGAAAAAGCTTAAGTCTCCCATTCTCCTAAGGCTCGCCACATTTTCCGGTACAAAGCAGTTCTCCGCAAGCACCGTGCCAAACATCTTGCGCAGTTCATTGATCAACAATAACGCCAGCACGCCCAGAATGGCGAATATGATCACTGCCGGAAAGTAATGTTCCTCCACAGCCTCCAGATATTTTCCTATGTATTTGAGACTAAACGGCAGACTTATCGTCACCAGGATTCCCGCATAGAACATGAAATCCAGCAGGTACTTTGTCCCCTTCGCCAAAGATAACTTTTTCTCCCGCAGCTCCTTTTCCGACAACTCTCTCTTCTCCATAATGAATACCTCTTTCCTTCTTGGTAGCCTTAACATATCACTCTATTATACGAATGTCAATATAATTTTATTGATATTCGATAAATTTATATTGAATCTCATATATCACAGAGCAGATATAGGGTAAATAGCTGAATTGGAATCCGAGCTTCCAGTTTGCAAGTTTAAGTTCTGATTTAGCTAAT